>Ga0209515_10001578_pt1 | contig 37479 bp, 39 predicted proteins | sample Subgroupgradi54m_FD_187454 | JGI IMG/M metagenome (GOLD analysis project Ga0209515, IMG submission 187454) | Subsurface groundwater microbial communities from S. Glens Falls, New York, USA - GMW60B uncontaminated upgradient, 5.4 m (SPAdes)... ... | reverse complement strand
ATCATCAGCACGACGCTCTCTCCGGAGATAAGCTCACAGCCGCGTACCAGGAGGCCGAGACCATCCTCGAGCGCAACTTCAACCGTTATCCATACGATGCGCGTACGGCGCTCTACTTCGCCCATGTGCTCTCGCTTGCCCCGGCGAATGTTGCCGTCGACAAGAGTCTCCTCGCAGAGGCGCTCGCGCGCGCTATTAAGGAATCGCCGAAGCGTTACCAGCCGTGGTACATACTCGTGAACCTCTCTATGAATGAGGCGAACACGCATCCAGTCGGCTCTCCCGAACGTGCCAGCGGATACGCCGCCGCCCGCGATCTTCTTGAGAAGTACATCGCATTCGTGCCAGATCTCTCCGAGCCACATTTCGTCCTTGCCCAGATTGCCCGCGCTAGTGGCGATCCGCAGACGGCGGCGCGCGAAGCGGCGCTCGGCAAGCAGTATTACAAGAGTGATCTGCCCACGGCGAAGAGGGCCAGTGGCTATTTCGAAGGCATAAACGATTGGACCGATGCGCGCTTCTTCCTTACTGAAGTCGTCCGTCTTGACTCCTCCGATATCGCCTCACTCTACGACCTTGCGAAAGTTTCTTACCTTGCAGGCGATCCGGCCGCCTCCGAAGTGATTGTGATAGAGCTCCGCCAGACTCATCCGGACACCCTCGTCACCGACCCCAGCTTCATGGCCGCCATCACAGCCTATGAACGATCGAAATAAAAGTCGGGGAGCCCTCCCATTCTTCGTTGAGTTCGTGAAGTTCTCAAGCGGCTTCGCCGCCATCGTGGCCGTTGCTCTGCTTGTGCTCAAGGCCGCAAGCTGATAAAGTGGTCCTGTACGTACCGAAGACCGTAGGCACTGATTCCTATCAGGGAATTTTAAGCCCTACGCAGGGAGACCATACATAGGTCGAACTCTCCTTTCGTTTCGTTCGTACAGAGAACTTCAATTATGGCAATATCGAAAGACAAGAAGCACGAGATTCTCGCGCGCGTTACCGACGCTCTTTCCGGAGCGAAAGCTACCGTCTTCGTGGGCTTCGCGAAGCTCACGGTTACGGATGCTTCACGGATGCGTCGCGATCTCAAGCAGGCAGACGTGCGCTATCTCGTCGCTAAGAAGACCCTACTCCGCCTCGCTCTCAAGCAACGAGGCTACGAAGGGCAAGCGCCAGAACTTCCTGGGGAAGTCGCGATTGCGTGGACGAGTGGAGATGATGTGACCGCTCCGGCACGCATGGTCCACCAGTACGGCACGAAGCTTAAGGGGGCCATCGCCTTGCTTGGTGGTGTGTTTGAAGGCGCGTTCGCTGACGCTGCACAGATGACTGCAATAGCGACCATACCACCGATGCTGGTGCTGCGCGGCATGTTCGTGAACGTCATCAATAGTCCCATTCAAGGTCTCGTTATCGCGCTCGAGCGGATTCGCGAGCAGAAGGCTTAGTAGATTCATACATAACCTATGGCAGACGAAGTAGTAAAAGAAGAAGAGGTCGCGGTAGAAGTGCCGTCGAAGTTCAAGAAGCTCGTTGAGGAGGTCGAGAGCATGACCGTCCTTGAGCTCTCCGAGCTGGTGAAGGTGCTTGAGAAGAAGTTTGGAGTCTCAGCCGCCGCAGTTGCGGTAGCTGGCCCCGCTCTCGGCGCCGCCTCTGCTGAAGAGGTAAAGTCTACTGCAGATGTTGAGCTCACCGATGTAGGTGCCTCTAAGATTGCCGTCATCAAGGCGGTGAAGGAGGCACTTGCCCTTGGTCTCAAGGAGGCGAAAGACCTCGTTGATAGCGCCCCATCCATGCTCAAACAAGGCATGAAGAAGGAAGATGCCGATGAGCTTGCCAAGAAGCTCACGGCCGCCGGAGCGAAGGTGACCCTTAAATAAGGGTCACCTTCGCGGAGGTGCTGAGCCGTCTTCGGCGAACGTACGGAAACTTCTCGAATACCACCAAAAGTTGCCTCAATGGGCAACTTTTGCGTTCTTTCTCCCGAACCATTACACTAGCCGACACAGCTATGGAACGTCTCGCTAAACTCTTTGGTTCGCCCGCCCGCTCGAAGCTCTTGCGGCTTTTCCTATTCAACCAAGGCATAGCACTCACGCTTGTAGACGTATCGGCCCGTAGCTCACTGGAACGGGATACGGCCCGCCACGAACTGGCCGAACTCGTAAGCATCGGCGTTCTCGTCAAGCGCGGGGTCCGTACAAAGGCCGCCTACCGGGCCAACGTGCGTTTCGAGCACTTGTCTGCGCTCGAGAGCTTCATCCGCGACACGACGGTGCTACGGCCTGAGTATATTGTTGGAGCTCTGAAGCGCGCCGGCCTTTTGCGACTCGTAGCCCTTTCCGGCCTCTTCACCGGCGTTCTCGAGGTGCAGATTGACCTCCTCATAGCGGGGGATAATCTCGATGCCCGGGTGCTTGCGCGCTCCGTGCGGGGCCTTGAGGCCGAGCTCGGCCGCGAGATACGCTATGCGGCTTTCGAGACGGCTGACTTCCGCTACCGTCTCGGGGTCTACGACCGCCTCCTTCGGGACGTGTTCGACTATCCACACCGCCTCCTTATCGACCGTATCGGTCTTTGAACCCTCTATACTTTTGAGTACCTCATGCCTGACTACACGGTATTGCGTGCACGAGTGGAAGCGCAGGGTCTGTATCGGCGCGCCTACGCCTATTACGCGTGGCTACTCGCGTTCATCTGCATCGGCATCGGAGCTAGTTTGTATCTTATAACGCTCAATCCGAGCCCGTATCTCCAGATTCCGAACGCCGCATTCCTGGCATTCATGATAGTTCAGGGAGGCCTGCTCGGGCATGATTGCTCGCATCAGCAAGTATTCGCGTCCGAACGCCTTAATCGCATCGTCGCAATGCTTATGTGGGGTCTCTTTGGGGGGTTAAGCGAAGGCGGGTGGTACGAGAAGCACAATGCGCATCATCAATTCGTAAATTGGGTGAGCCATGACCCGGATCTGAGCATTCCCTTCATCTTCTCGCAGAAGCAACGCGCCTCGATGCACCCGGCCATCGTGTGGTATCTGCCCTACGAGCACTGGCTGTTCTTTGCGGCACTGCCACTCATCTATCTCAATGCCGTGCGGTGGAGCTGGAGCTATATCTTGCGCGCCCCTCTCTGGCGGGCTCTCGTCGACTCCGTCCTCATCATTGTGCATTTTGCGATACTGTTCCTCATCATCTTCAGCTATCTCCCGATACTGCTCGGGTGTGTGTTTCTCGGCATCATGGTTGCCGTGAGCGGGCTCTATATGAGCCTCATCTTCGCTCCGAACCACAAAGGGGAGGCGATCATCGGGGCGGAGGAGACCCCGTCGTGGACTACCCAGATAACCTCGACCCGCAACTTTCAGCCAACCGCCGTCTCGTTCTTCCTGACCGGGGGGCTTACTTTCCAGATAGAGCATCATCTTTTTACTTCTATGGCACGGCCGCGCTACTGGCAGGCCCAACCGATTGTGCGAGCGTTCTGTGCGGAGCACGCAATCCCATACCATGAGACGACCTGGCCGGAGTCGATGCGACAGATTTACCGAGCTTTGCGGGAACAGGCACGGACTAGGGCAGTCTAATCCGGTATCCACACCCCGGGTCCTAGGAGGGGCCCGGCTTGCTACACTTACAGGAGGTGCTCGCCTACGCGGGTATTTAATCAACTAATCAAGCGCTACACCACTTATGGTTTTCACCACTTGGGCGGATGTGCTCAACCTGTCTTTCCAGAATCTCTTCTACGGACTGGTCGCGTTCATCCCCAACCTAGTCGTTGCAATCGTTATCTTCATCGTCGGCTGGGTCATCGGCGCTGGCCTAGGGCGCATCGTGGCGCAGGTCGTCAATTCACTACGTATCGACCAGGTGCTCCGCTCAGCAGGCGTTGACCGCGTGCTCTCGCGCGCCGGCTTCGAGCTCTCTTCTGGCAAGTTCCTCGGACGGCTCGTCGAGTGGTTCTTCGTCATCGTCTTCCTGGTGGCGGCGCTTGATGTGCTCCATTTGGAGGCGGTCAATCTCTTCCTTCGCGATGTCGTCCTCGGCTACTTGCCGCAGGTTATCGCCGCCGTACTCATCCTGCTGGTCGCGGCAGTAGTCGGCCAGATGGCTGAGCGCGTTGTAACTGGCTCTGCCAAGGCGGCCAACCTCACGTCTGCCGGCTTCCTCGGCAAGGTAGCTCGCTATGCGATCTGGATATTCGCCCTGCTCGCGGCTCTCTACCAGCTCGATGTGGCCACTGCCTTTGTCCAGACCCTTTTCACGGGCGTTGTTATCGCCGTAGCGCTTGCTCTCGGGCTCGCCTTCGGTCTCGGAGGCCAGGCCTCGGCCGGACGCTACATCGACCATCTCCAGAAAGAGATTCAGGACTAACGTTTCTCTCCCGTGCTTCGTAAAACGCCCCGGCATCCGGGGCGTTTTGCTGTTACTATCAGCTACATGAACATCTCTCGCGGTTTACCCCGAGCCCAGTCGAGGGGATTCATCTCCCCCGGCCTCATCCTCCTCTTGGTCATCGGCCTTGCCGCCATCGGTGGGGTGGGGTGGTGGGCGACCCGACCTGGGCCGGCTACCCATGCCGACTTCGGTCCACCCGAGCGCGTGACCATAGAGGGATACACCGGCTTGACAGAGGACCCTTATATAACATCGGACGGCAAGTACCTCCTATTCGACAATGCGGGGAGCCAGAATGTCCCGATAACACTGTTCTACGCGAAGAAAATCGATTACAAAACCTTCACGTATGTCGGCAAGATACAAGGGTTAGGAGACAACGGGCCACTTCAAGGAGGTCCTGCCATAGATACCGCGGGCAATCTCTATTTCCTGTCTGAAAAAAGTTACGCACAGGATTTTGCAAGCATCTGGCACGGCACCTTTACCGACGGTGTGGTGACGAACCTTGCGGCGGTCGTGGACATTTCTAAGAAACAGTCCGGATGGATGAATATGGGTGCGATACCCACTCGCGACGGCAAGTACCTATACTTTACCGACAACGGCCCACGAACTGGAACATCTAAAGATTTGCCAACTGGCGTATCGACCATAGTAGTTGCGAAGAAAAACACCGACGGTACCTTTACCAGAGTTGCTAACTCTGATGAGCTCATGAAGAATGTCAACACCGTTCGAGGCATATCAGACTTCTCTTATGGTGGTGGTCTCTCAAATGACAATCTGGAGATATTCTTCGTCGCGCCGGCAGGCCTGCCAGGGCACGAAAAGCCGAACGACTCGGTTTATGTCGCTCGCCGCACCTCAATCACCGAACCGTTCGGTGTTGCTAAACCTCTTAACACTGGGCCCGGGTCCGAAGGGCTCGCCGAAGGGTCATCTATTTCTTCAGACGGGAAACACTTCTATTACCACAAAGTCGTTGGTAGTGGTACAAGCGCTGTTCGTACCACCCTCTACGTATTGAGCCGGGAGTAACCGCTGCTCTTCAAGTACTATACTTTTTCTATGCCACCATCACCGGAAATACAGAGTCCCGTACCACCCTTCGTCCCCACGCCTTCCCCCGTTCCTCAAACGCAGTCAATCCCGAAGTATGTCTGGTATGTTCTCGGGGCACTACTCCTTCTAGCGGCTGTGGCCTCCTTCCTTCCTGCCCTCTTCACGCATAGTGACTTCGGCAGTCCAGAGCTTGTGACCATCCAGGGATATGCCGGGACAGCACAGGACCCATGGATAATGTCCGATGACCAGTACATTATCTGGGAATCGCGTACCGACATACCAGGCGACAAGTCAGATGTCTACTATGCAAAGAAAATCGATTACAAAACATTCTCCCTCGTAGGCAAAGTGAAAGGGTTCCAATCGGGGCATGCGGCGGCACCCACGACAGATACCGCGGGCAACATATACTTCCTGACAGACCTATACGCTTCACAGAATATGACCATCGGGCATGGCACCTTTGCTGATGGAGCGGTGACGAACATGGCCCCCACCATAGGCCTTTCCCAGAACGGCAACGGCAACGGCCCGTACAGCATCATGAGTGCAGCACCCAGCCGTGACGGCAAGCTACTGGTTTTTAGTGACACCGGAGGTACCTCGATTCTAGCGATTGCCGAGAAAAATGCCGACGGAACATTCACCAGACTGAGTAATTCCGCATATCTCCTGGACAAAGTCAATAACGATTCAAGATTTGGTTCTATCCTATACGGCGCCAGTCTTTCGAGCGACGAATTGGAATTGTTCTTCGTCGCGACGAAGCCCCTCACTCAAAACCGGATGAACAATTCCATCTACGTAGCGCGGCGTACCTCGATTACTGAACCGTTCGGTGCCGCGCAAGGGATTGATACAGGGAGAAATGGATTGGCGGAGGGACCCTCTCTTTCGCTCGATGGGAAACACTTGTATTTTCATAAGGTCATAAGTGAGAGCCACGCCGACCTCTACGTGTTGAGCCGGCAGTAATCGCTCCAGGGCGGGTGCGTTTGGGGTGATATGGTATAATGCGAGCATATGAACATGGTAGCCATCCCAAAGCAGGCGTTCGATGCAATCGTAAGGCGACAAGACCGCACCGAGGCAGCCTTAAAGCACCTTGCTCGTACAGTCAAAGAGCTTTCGCAAGAGGAAGAACTACGCCCTGAAGTCGCTAAACGACTTGATCGTCAGTCCATGCTTATGGATCAAGGGAAGGGTATATACCTCAAGAACATGAAAGAATACCGAGCATTTATTCGAAGTCTATAGCTCATGGGTCCGTACTCGCTCGCGCTCGCGGAGCGATACAAAAGTGCGGTGGCGAAAATAAAAAGAAACAAGCCAGACCTGCTTTTGCCGCTTGAGCAGGGTGTCGCGAAACTTCTGCGCAACCCGGAACTCGGCAAGCCACTACGTCATGAGTTGCGGAATCGGCGTCGTCTGCATATCGCAAGCTCATTCGTGCTCGTATACGAAATAGCCGGGTTAGAAATCCGCCTCCTCGACTTCGACCACCACAACAAGATCTACAAGAAATACCGCTAGTGGAGCATGGTATGGTTAGCTCCATGAGCACCTATCGCGGCCTGCCCCGAGCCCAGTCGAGGGGATTCGTCTCCCTCGGCCTCATCCTCCTCTTGGTCATCGCCCTCGCTGTCCTCGGCGGAGCGGGGTGGTATGTGTCGCAGTTGCGTGTGGCTTCGGAACAGGCCACTACAGAAACAGCATCCACGACTACGTCGCAACCTACAGTGTCTGAACAGAAAGAATCTGTGCAGTCTGGCGAGCCGAAAACATACAGCACCCACCCCTCGATTAAGGCGTATCTACAAGGGCCGTCCGAAGTTGCTGTAAACACGGTTTGGAAAGGATTAGTCGTAATTCCGCACGAGATTCGTACTGATCCTGTCGGTGCACCTGAGATTCTGTGGGACGACTGGACGATTGATAGCGAATCTACCGGGACATATTGGGATTGGCATGATCAGGATCAAGTAGTGGTTACGCACACTTACAAGGCTCCCGGTACCTACCGTGTGCAAATCAACATTGGCGGCAAGGCGGAGGGCTTTAAAAAGGGAACTGTACTTATCTTCAAGACTATAACGGTCCGCTAGCGGGTGTTGACGGCTCGGGAGGGGGCGTGTAGATTAGGGATACGTGTCTACGAACCGAAAGAACCAAATTCCAAGGAGCGGATAGGCCGTAAGGCCCGCGCGTGTAAACGCGAAAGAACCGCCCCGAGCGGTTCTTTCGTTTCTAGAGACACAGGCATCTTTGACATACGAATAGCATAAGGTAAACCCAGCACTAAATTTTAGTGCTGGGTAAAAATCCCTGCGGCAGGTCGCCGTGGGGTGTCAAAGCATGTCCGGCACCATTCCGATGGTGTCGGATGCAAACAATGATTGTGATATTCAGGTCTCCGCACGAGAGACATAAGAGTGCGCGGTGGATGCCTTGGCCTAGGACGGCGAAGAAGGACGCGACTAACCTGCGATAAGCTTCGGGGAGGCGGTTTGTAGCCTGTGATCCGGAGATTTCCGAATGGGGGAACCCTCCAATCTTGAATTGGAATCCGCGAGGTAACGCTCGCGCGAAGCGAACCCGGGGAAGTGAAACATCTCAGTACCCGGAGGAAAAGAGAACAATACGTTATTCCCCCAGTAGCGGCGAGCGAAAAGGGAAGAGCCCAAACCCTACTTCGCTCATTGCTGCGCAGATGAGCTACGAAGGGCACAGCCTCAAAAATCGAGTGGGCCGTGCCCTACGAAGCTCGCTGGGCGGCAGCGAGCGGAGTAGGGGGTTGTAAGACAGGAGCTCCGTACTCGTACGGCACAAGTTACAAAGGATTATCATAGCCGAAGCTGCTGGGAAGCAGCGCCCCAGAGGGTAATGGCCCCGTAGGCGAAATGCTAATCTCTTGTGTGCTCCTGTTCTTGAGTAACTCGAGACACGAATAGCTCGAGTGAATCTGCCGGAACTAACCGGTAAGGCTACATACGTCCTATGACCGATAGCGAACTAGTACCGTGAGGGAAAGGTGAAAAGAACCCCGAGAGGGGAGTGAAATAGAACTGAAACCGCGCACTTACAAAGGGTCGGAGCCCGCCAACATTCTTTCGCAAGAAAGTTTGGGCGGGTGACGGCGTGCCTATTGAAGAATGAGTCGGCGAGTGTATGTATCTTGCGTAGCTAAGCCCTTCCGGGGCGGAGCTGTAGGGAAACCGAGCGTTAATAGCGCGTTTGTAGGATACATACGACCCGAAGCCAGGTGAGCTTACCATGAGCAGGGTGAAGTGCGTCGAAAGACGCATGGAGGCCCGAACCCGTACGTCGTACAACGCGTTGGGATGACTTGTGGTAAGGAGTGAAAAGCTAATCGAACCTGGGAATAGCTGGTTCTCTCCGAAACAGCTTTTGGGCTGGCGTCGCCATATGTGCCTCTGGGGGTAGAGCACTGGAAGGGATCAATAGGGAGAAATCTCGTGATTCCTATCAAACTCCGAATACCAGAGTGCCCGGGCGGCAGTTAGAAGGTGGGGGCGAAGCTCCATCGATCGAGAGGGGAAGAGCCCAGATCGCCAGTTAAGGCCCCAAAATCGACGCTCAGTACATCACAAGGAAGTGCGGACTCATTGACAGTGAGGAGGTTGGCTTAGAAGCAGCCATCCTTTAAAGAAAGCGTAACAGCTCACTCATCGAGAGTCCGTGCGCCGAAGATGATCGGGGTTAAGCGTCGTGCCGAAACTGCGGGCCCGCCAACATCTGCGAAGTTGTGGCGGGCGGTAGGAGAGCGTTCCGTTCGCAATGAAGCCAAAGGGGTGACCCATGGTGGAGCGTACGGAAGTGAGAATGCCGATACAAGTAACCACAATGCGGGTGAGAACCCCGCACGCCGAAAGACCGAGGTTTCCTAAGCTATGGTGATCAACTTAGGGTTAGTCGGGCCTAAGGGGATGGCGAAAGCCGCACCCGATGGACACATGGTTAATATTCCATGACCACGTTATGGGCGACGGAGTGACGGACTGCTGTATGCGCTGCCCATTATTGGATTTGGGTTGGTGCCGTGAGGAGGTGTGGTAGGTAAATCCGCCATGCATTACTCCAAACGGTGACACAATTTCCTTCTACGGAGGGAGAGAGGGTGCAAAGCGCGGTTCCAAGAAAACCTTCTAGCATTAACCGTAACGTGACCGTACCGCAAACCGACACAGGTGGTCAGGTCGAGAAGACTAAGGCGAACGAGTGAGATGTCCTCAAGGAACTCGGCAAACAAGCGGCCGTAAGTTAGCGATAAGGCCTTCCGCCCAAACTTCTCTTCGGAGAAGAATGTTGGCGGACGCAGTGAACATTTTCCTGGCAACTGTTTACCAAAAACACAGCTCCCTGCGAACTCGTAAGAGGATGTATAGGGGGTGACACCTGACCAATGCCGGTAGGTTAAGTACGGGGGGTGTGCGCATCACACTGCGTGTGATGCTGATATTGAAATATTTAAACATTTAAATATCAGCATCGTGCATAGCGCGATGCGCATGCTGGACTGTATATGCCCCGGTGAATGTCGGCGATAACTATAATCGTCCTAAGGTAGCGCAATTCCTTGTCGGGTAAGTTCCGACGTGCACGAATGGTGTAATGACTGGGAAACTGTCTCGAGGACTCGCTCGGTGAAAATGCAATTCCGGTGAAGATGCCGGATACCTGTAGTTAGACGAAAAGACCCCAGGAGCTTTACTACAGCTTCGTATTGGCCCTGCGGGATTCATGCGTAGCATAGGTGGGAGAGGTTGAAGCGAGGGTTTTGGCTCTCGTGGACTCGTCAGTGAAATACCGCTCTTGAATCTTGCAGTGCCTAACCCGGTTGGGATCCAATCGGGGACCGTGCGTGGCGGGTAGTTTTGGTGGGGCGCTATCCTCGACAGCAGCGGCCCATCCGACCAATATCCAAAAACAGGAGAATATAAGTAAGGGGGACTGCCCAGAGTAATCTGGGTAAGCAATCTGGCTAAATGCTGGAACATCCGAGTATCCGACGGTACTCGAATGTAGGACATCCGATGTCCTACATTCAGTGAAAATCCGTTCGGTGCGGACAATCAGCAGGGAAGACTCGTGCGCTTCGTTGGAGAAGAAGTTGAACTATTTTGAACTATTAAAGAGGAGGGCAAAACATGATTGGTCCATTCGGGATCCCTTATGCTCCGAGCACAGGACGTGAACCTTCGCGGCTCAGGGTTGCGTGCAGGATTGCTTCAGTCGTGCTTGCTGTCGCAGCACTAGCATGGCAGATATGGCAGTTCTCCTGACACGGAAAGACCCCAACAATAACGGGCGAGCAATGTACTCGCCTCCCCAACGAAGCGCATGAGAACCCTCAGAGACTACACGCCAGACTCCGCGCAAGCGGATGAAGATATAGTCCGATCTGCATGGCGACATGCAGGCGCGATTCCGTGATCGCGCAGACCGCAAATGTAGGACATCCGATGTCCTACATTTGCGGGAACGCAAGCCTAAAAAGTAACGGAGGAGTCTATTAAGGTTCTCTAGCCGCGAATGGAAACCGTGGCGATAGTGTAATGGCATAAGAGAGCTTAACTGCAAGGGGGACATCCCGAGCAGATGCGAAAGCAGAGCATAGTGATCCGATGTACCGCCTTAGATGCGGGCAGAGCTCAACGGATAAAAGTTACCCTGGGGATAACAGGCTAGTTCCGCCCAAGCGTCCATAGCGACGGCGGAGTTCGGCACCTCGATGTCGGCTCACCTTAGCGCGGGGCTGGAGAAGGTCCCAAGCGTATGGCTGTTCGCCATTTAAAAAGGTACGTGAGCTGGGTTCAGACCGTACTGATACCAATCAAAGATTGGTAGAAGTGCCGTCTGAACCCGCTTCGAGTTGTGTTATCGACAGAAAGTTAATTCGTCTAGTGAGATATAGAGAGAACCCCGCCGTCGCATAAAGCTATGGCGGGTGGAGACAATCACATCACGGCGGCGATATGCAGCAATGTATATCGTAAAGCTGACTGATATCGGTGGAATCCGGCCTTACGGCCGAGACAACACCGAGGGAAGCCAAGAAAATCTCGGCGGCAGCTCGCTAAGAAGCGACTGCACTTGGATTTTCTAAAGCGGAGTACCGCTAAGAAAATCTCGGCGCCCGTAGAGACTAAACGTCAGCCGTCTCGTAAGAGACGAAGCTATAGTCCAATGCACGCAGTAATGCGTGAGAACATGCGTGAGACAGGTTGGTCTCCTATCTACTACAGGCGTTGATTCTTGAGGAGGGTCGTCCCTAGTACGAGAGGACCGGGATGAACTGACCTCTGGTCTACCGGCTGTCCTGCCAAGGGCACTGCCGGGTAGCTATGTCGGGAAGCGATAACCGCTGAAAGCATATAAGCGGGAAGCGTGCTCCAAGATTAGGAATCGTTATGAGGCCCCTCGGAGATGACGAGGTTGATAGGCTCTAGGTGGAAGCGCCGCGAGGCGTGCAGCCGAGGAGTACTAATACGCCCAGTCTCTCGTGCGGAATTCTGTATAGCACAATCGTTTTTGTTTCTTTGACTACAATTACCTTTTGCGAATTCGTAATCGAACCTCGAGTGTTCGGTTCTGGTGGTTTGGCGGGAGGGGTACACCCGATCCCATTCCGAACTCGGAAGTTAAGCCTCCTAGCGGCGATGGTACTTGCCTTTACCGGCAGGGAGAGTAGCTAGCCGCCAGAACCGAACACTTGAAGCAATCCGCCGCGTCCTCGCGGCGGGGTTGCGGACCTGGGATATATAGTGCTGACACCCCACGCGCTTTCGTGGTATGTAGACACTAAGAAATCTAAATAGCGGTGCGCTATAATCTCTGCATGACATGGGCGAGAGAGCGGCAGTTCATAGTCTTTTCGGTACTTGGCGCGATAGTCGTCGCCTTCATTGCAATTATCGGGATCGCGACGTTCTATAAGTCTCCTACATGCACCGATGGCGCAAAGAATCAGGATGAAACCGGTGTTGACTGCGGCGGCTCCTGTCCCTATCTCTGCACCGCGAGCGAGGAGTCACCCACCGTCCTCTTCACCAAAGCCATCCCTAGTGGCGTAGGACGCCTGGATGTCGTCGCACTCGTCGAGAACAAGAACACAACAGCTGCAGCAAAACATGTCCCGTATACCATCACCGTCTACGGTTTCGGTCAGTCGCTCATCCAGAGAGTCTCGGGCACGCTCGACTTGCCACCGGGAGCAAGCGTACCGGTCTTTGTGCCGGATATCGCCTCTGGTAAGCAGGTCGTCGAGACCTCCTTTCTCGCCATAGATGATTCTTCAGTGAAGTGGTATTCGCTTACGAGTGATCCTCGCTTACTGCCTGACGTCTCAGACATCGTACTCGCCGGTTCGACAAGCTCCCCACGGGTGACGGCGACACTTGCCAATTCCGGCGTGGCGCCTATGAAGAATGTACGGGTCATCAGTATTGTTCGCGATGTCTCGGGAAATACTATCGGAGCATCGGCGACGCTCATTCAGACGATTCCGGCACTTGGGAAGGCCACAGCAATGTTCACCTGGAACGCGCCGTTTACTGGCGTGCCAGTCTCGATACAGGTGCTTCCTATCATCCCCCTGCCTTGATCGGTAGGCAGGCTTACTATGAGCGGTATGCGCGTGCCCCAGATTCTTCGATTTATTGGGGATTGGACGCTTTTCCTACCAGCCCTTGCTCTCTCCCTGCTCGGTATTGCGACGATGCATACCTTCGGACAAGGGGCCTCATTAGCTCCACGCCAACTCCTCTGGCTCACTATCGCCGTATTTGTGTATCTCACGCTCGTGCATATCGACGTACGTTTTATTCGCCGAGCGCCAATAGTGCTTGCTCTCTACAGCATCTCGCTTGTCTTACTCGCGGGACTTCTTGTTTTCGCTCACCCAGTGCTCGGAGCGCGAGCATGGTTTTCGCTTGGCCCCATCTCTTTCCAGCCAGCCGATCTCGCGAAGCTCGCACTCATCGCTCTCTTAGCGAAATATCTTTCACGACGACATGTCGAGATAGCTGATTGGCGGCATATCGTCGTCACAGGCGCCTACGCAGGTGCTCTCATACTCCTTATTCTTGTCGAACCCGATCTTGGTAATGCCATCATCTTCGGCACACTCTGGCTCGGCATAATGCTTGTATCAGGCATAAGCAAACGCCATCTCGGCGCCATTATCCTCATCGGGCTCATTGCCGCCGCCGGTCTCTGGTTCGGCGGCTTGAAGCCCTACCAGCGCACGCGCCTCCTCTCGTTCGTCAATCCGGCCGGCGACATCCACGGGGGTGGGTATAACGCCTACCAAGCGAAGATTGCTGTAGGGAGCGGCGAACTCTTTGGCAAAGGCATCGGCTACGGGACGCAGAGCAAACTTCGCTTCCTACCCCAGTATCAGACCGACTTCATATTCGCGGCTTTTGCCGAGGAATGGGGACTCATCGGTGTCCTCCTCCTCCTGGTGCTCTATGCGCTCTTGTTCATGCGACTCGTCCAGATAGCGCGGGCCTCAGCGACCAACTTCGACGCATTCTTCACGCTCGGCGTCCTGATCCTCTTGGCTGCTCACGTCGTCATACACACGGGCATCAATCTCGGCCTTCTGCCCGTCACCGGCACGACCATCCCCTTCATGAGCTCGGGCGGCTCACACCTCGTACTTGAATTCGCCGCGCTTGGTATCGTTGCCTCGCTTGCCCGCCATGGGCGCGTCATCCGCGCTGACGCGCGCACGAACGAATACCTGGGCGGCTAAGGTCCGCGCTACTATACCTGGGGATATCCTTGCCTTTCTACCCCCCCATGGTACTTTCAATGCATAGTTTAAGATCGTAATACTCTTACATTACATGTCCAAAAAACTTGCCGTTCTCGGTGCCTCTCTCGCCTTCGCGGCGTCGCTTACCCTGCCTCTCTCCGTATCGGCCTCCGCGCTCACTTCGACCCAGATTGACGCCATAGTCTCACTCCTCAAGTCCTTCGGAGCGGATTCGACAACAGTCAGTAATGTCCAGACGGCGCTTGGAGGCTCCTCCACGCCATCCCAGTCGTGTAGTGACTTTGCTGATGTTACATATGGCGACTTCGACAACGACCAGGGCGGGCGCGTATCACAACTCCAAACCTTCCTCGGTATTTCCCCGCATACCTTTGGCTTCGGTACCTATGGGCGCAAAACGCGGGCTACGTGGAACAATCAATGTGGAGAAACACATCCGACTCCAAAGCCCATCCTCTGTCCGGACGGTCAGCATTCTAATGGCAATGGCTTCCAGTGCGTCCCCGATTCAACAAGCAGCCAAGCGCCAAGCATCTCCGGCCTTGACGCACCGGTCTCGCTCGCGACTGGCCAGAGCGGTACGTGGACTGTGCATGCGTCAGTAGCGAATCAGACGAACACCTACCTCAAGTATTCAGTCATCTGGGGTGATGAAGTTGCTTATCCGATGAGTTATGCCGCAAGCTCGGCAAGTGCGCCGATCCAAACCTCGGCAACCTTCACGCACACGTACCAAACCGCAGGTACCTATACGCCGACCTTCATTGTCGCAAACGGCAGCGGCTCGGCCAAGACGAGCGCGACGGTTATTGTTGGTGGTGGATATGCAACGCAATCATGCACCATAACCTCAAGCAAATCATCGGCTAATGCCGGAGACCAGTTTACGCTCTCTTGGACGACGAATGGCATAACAAATCCTGTAATGTATCAACTAGTGAAGGGCGGTGGATACGTCTCGGTAGCGTCGTCAGGTACGATGTCGTGGACTGCGGAGTCGAATAAGGGAACATCAGCGTATCAGGATGTGTTCCAGATTGGTACTGGCGGTCTTGGCCTCGGATCAACATTCACGTCTCTGTGTTCGGTATCGGTATCGCTGAACCCTTCTGCCGTTGCCACCATCGACCAGAGCTCGCTGACACAAACGTCTAACACCGTCTCGATTAGCGGTAGCGCAACAAATACTTCTAGCGTGCTTCTCGGGATTGAAGATTACAATTATGCTGGGTCACGCGATTATACTGCTGTATCGGGCGACGCCGTGCTGCAGAAGACAAACTATTATTTAAGCTCTGCTCCCATCTCCGTCGTTAACGGTCGTTGGGTATCCCCACAAATGTATGAAGCGAACGGTACGTATCTCGTGCTGGTCTATGATTGGACTTCAAAAACGCTTCTCACTACCGGAACGCTGACGGTTGCGGGAACCATTGCGGCGCAAACAACGATTTCTGCCAGTGCGTATCCGGCCGTCGTGAAAAATTCCGGCGGGACGACGCAATTGAAGTGGGATATCACCAATGCGCCGAGTGGTGCCGCTCTTGAGATTGGCATTTCGGGGACTGCCTTGAATGCGACTGGTGATGCCACCCTTCCATACCGGAATCTCGTGAGCCCCTACCTGCTCGATGGGACCACGCGTACGGTCAATCTTGCTACATTCGGACAAACCTCCATGCCCTCTCACGGCACGATTAACTTCTCTCCGAGCTTCTTCTCTGGATATCTCCCGATATCCGGCCCTGTGAACTTCACGGTTTTGGATTCAAACTCGAATGTGCTCGCTCGCACATCAGCCCCTCTCCAGATTACGGGCAATTAGCGTTCGTACAGTGCAAGCGTTTCGTTAACCATTCGGTCCTGATTGAAGCGGTCGTGGACACTTGCGCGAAGTGCAGCGCCCATTTTATGCGCGCGTCCCAAGTCACGTATAAGTGATTCGATGGCACTCGCTATCGCGCGCGGAGCGCACGGTGGTATCAAGAGCCCGGTTTTGCCATCGGCGACGATTTCCGGGATGCCCCCTACCTCGGTCGCAACCACAGGGAGCCCCGCGAGCCCGGCCTCGGCGACTGCAAGACTGAAAGATTCACTTCGGGAGGTATGGAGAAAGAGGTCAAAGGCAGGGAGGTAGGAGTCGCCTAGGGAGACGAATCCGGCTAGACGCACAGCGTCTTCAAGCCCGCGTGCTTTGATGAGCGCTTCAAGCTTGCCGCGCTCGGCACCCTCGCCGAGGACGATGAGTCGTGTGTCTGGGTATTCCGCGTGGATGAGTGTCAACGCCTCCACTGCATCCTCGACGCGTTTTGTGGGGTGGAGCTCCGAGAGCATCCCAATCCAGTAGCCACTCTCGTGCTCCGGCCAGAGCGCTCGTCGTGCATCGTCGTGCGTTTTGTATGAAGGCTCGCGTACGCCGTTGTAGACGACGACAAGTTTCTTGCGGACAAATGGCATCCATCTCGTGTCTTGGCGTATCGCCTGCGAGACGCAAATGGTCGTGTGCGAGAGGAAGATGGTGAGCCACGCGAGTTTATAGATAACAATTCTCTGCCACCAAGGCCGCGCCTCGTTAAAGGCCCACCCATGTGCTGTAAAGATAATTTTCGATACGCCGGCCATGCGAGCCGCAAGCGCGCCGGTGAAGCCGGCCTTCGAGCTATTGAGGTGGACGATGTCCGGCCGTTCTCGCCGCAGTAATTCGCGGAGCGCGCCAAATGCACGCCACTCGCATATGAGGCCGACATCTCGCGCGAGCCCAGCGAGCGCAATAGTGCGGATGCCGCCTGCCTCAAGCCGATTCACGAGCTCGCCGCCCTCTCCATAGGCCACCGCGACCTCGTGTCCAGCTTCCTTGGCCGCCGTGGCGAGGTCATAGACATACTGCTGGGCTCCGCCCCAGGAGGCCTTCGTGATGACATACAATATACGCATGGATATAGACAGGATAACTTAGGGTTGCCGGAAGAAGTTATATACGCTATAAGCCTATCACGATGATTATCGTCGGCAGACGGTCCTCCCTCCTGCTCTTGGCAGGCGATGTCGCGGCGTTTGCCGTCGCTCTCTACCTCACCTTGTGGTTGCGCCACGGAGCTCTTCCAAGCATGGGAAGTCTTGCTCCCTATGCGCTCCCCTTCGCTTTCCTCTTCTTGCTCTGGCTCATTGTCTTCTATGCAACGGGTCTCTATGGTAAACGTTTTGCGCTCTTCCCGAGCCGGATGCCCGACGCACTGCTTGGCGCACATATCACCAACACTGTGCTCGCGGTTATCTTCTTCTTTCTCGTCCCCGCTTTCGGTATAGCGCCCAAGACCATTCTTGCCCTCTATGTAGTCGTCTCACTCGCGTTTATCTTCTTGTGGCGACTCACACTCTACCCGCGTGTCTCTATTCCGAGGGCTCGCGAGCGCGTACTCCTCATCGGGGAAGGCGCCGAGGCGCAAGAATTAATGTCCGAAGTAAATGGTAATCCACGTTACGGTATTGAGCTCGTGCCTCACTCTTCGACACATCAATCTGTCCTCTCGACCTATCCCGCAGTGGCGTTCGAGGAATTCTACGAAGAAGTTTTTGACCGCATACCGCTCTCAAGGCTCGACCGTACGTGGTTTCTTGAACACGCTTCCGCCGCTGATTCGGCGTACTACATCATTATCAAGCGCGTGATAGATATCATTGGCGGCCTCTTGATGGGGCTCGTCACACTCTTGATTGCTCCGTTTGCATTCATCGCAAATCGTTTTGAGGGGAAGGGGGCACTCTTTATTCGTCAGGAACGTTTCGGCCTGCGTGGTGCACGTATCATGGCCTACAAATTCCGTAGCATGACAAAGAATCTCTCCGCGTCCGGAGAGTGGATGCACGAAGGTGAGAATCGTGTGACGAAGGTAGGTGCCTTCTTGCGGCAAACTTCGCTCGACGAATTTCCACAATTCATTAATGTACTCCGGGGTGAACTCTCCTTAGTGGGGCCTAGGAACGATATTGTTGGGCTCGGCGAACGACTACGTCGTGAGTTACCGTACTATGATGCTCGCTATGTGGTGAAGCCCGGCATTACGGGGTGGGCACAGATAAATCAACAATACGAGCAGGGGAATCTCTCACCACAATCCGTCGAAGAGACAAAAATGCGTCTCGCGTATGATTTCTATTATCTGAAACATCGCTCACTCGGCCTCGATCTCATCATCGCCCTGAAGACTATAAAAAGAATGTTTTTTAGGGTATCCTCGTGGTAAGTATGCAAAAACGTATCGTGCTGGTAACAGGTGCGGCTGGCTACATCGGCACCATGCTGGTGCGCCGCTTCGCAGCACACGAAGACGTGGAGAAGATTATCGGCATAGATAAAGAATCTATTCCAGATGTAATCCGTAAAGAGCCCAAGCTTGTCTATCTCAACACCAACACCGCTGACGACTGGGAGGCGAAGGTTCGCGAGCACCACCCAGACATCGTCGTCCATAGCGCGTGGCAAATTCGTGAGATGTATGGCGCGCAAGACATGGAGTGGGAGTGGAATGTGGGCGGCTCGGACAAAGTATTCGACTTCGCCTTCGCCGAGCCATCAGTCACGCGCCTCGTGTACTTCTCCACCGTCGCCTCCTACGGTGCCTTTCAGAATAATTCAGTTGAACATCATTTCACCGAGAATGAGCCGTTCCGGAAGACCGACTATCGCTACGCTGAAGAGAAGCGTGTGGCCGAGGAGCACCTTAAACAAAAGTATGACGCGTACTGTGCAACACCAGGTGTTGCACAAAAGGTCGTAGCGATTGTGCGGCCCGCCGCCATCACGGGCCCGCGTGGCCGCTACATGCGCATCCGCTTCGGTCTCCAATCGGCGCTCTCGGGACAGCTTAAAGATTCGTTCGTATACCGTTTTATCTCTGCGCTTGTCGCTTTTGTTCCCATTACGCCCAAGTGGCTACGGCAGTTCGTTCATGAAGACGACGTGGTTAACATCGTCGAGAAGCTCGCCTTCGAGCCTGTTTCGTTCAAATACGAAGCGTTCAATCTCTGCCCACCGGGGCCTTCGGTGCATGGTAAGGACATGGCGCAGGCTGTAGGGAAGCGCACACTACTCATTTATCCGTGGATGGTGCGCATTGCTTTCGCCTTCTTCTGGCACGCCACGCGCGGCAAGATACCGACGAGCCGCGGTGCATGGAAGAGCTACTCATACCCCATCGCCGTGGATGGTTCGAAGGTCACGCGCGTCCTCGGCTATGAGTACCAGCACGCGAGTCTCGATGCCTTCCGCTACACGGACGGGCAGTACGAAGAATTTGTGCCAGAGAATGAGCACGCTCATAAGCCGTGATCGTAGATGGACGCGCTCTTGCGGGTGAGATACTTGCGCGGACGAAAGTGCGCGCAGTGCTGTTGCCGCGACCACCCAAAGTGGTCGCGATAGTGGCGAATGAGACCCCCGCAACGCAATCGTATTTGAGAATAAAAACAGCCCGTGCTGCAGATGCCGGCTGCCTATTTGAGACGCGACCGCTCGGCACTGAGTACGCCGATGCCGATGCGGTGATTGTGCAGCTCCCGCTCCCTGCAGGTATTGATGCGAAAAATGTACTCGACGCCATCCCGCTTGAGAAAGATGCTGACGTCCTCTCTTCGGCTGCTCGCGCTCTTTTTGAAAATGGGGATTTACGAAACCCCCATTTGCTTCCGCCGGTAGTTGGAGCCGTGCAGGCGATTTTCGAATACGGGAAGGTTGATGCCGTGGGAAAGCAAGCAGTCGTAGTAGGCGAAGGATTCTTGGTGGGCGCGCCAGTGGCGATGTGGTTGCGGCAGCAGGGCGCCGAGGTCACGGTTGTTAACGATACGACTACAGATCTTGCCGCAGCACTCCACAACGCAGACATCATCGTCTCGGGTGCTGGCTCACCGGGTCTTATCACACCCGACATGCTCAAGGAAGGCGTGGTCCTGATTGACGCGGGCACCTCTGAGCTTGGTGGTAAGCTCGTCGGCGACGCCGACCCGGCCTGCGCCGCAAAGTGCTCACTCTTCACCCCCGTCCCCGGCGGGGTGGGCCCCGTCGCTGTTGCCTGCCTCTTCGCTAACGTCATGAAGCTCGCGGAACAGAATATTGATAAATCAAGAAATAAGGCGTAAGGTACTCTCGGCTACGGCTTCAAGGAGCATCGTAATGACGACATACGTGATCAGGGAAATCCTTAGCGATCACCCATCAACGAGCTTCGATGGCGAAGGAGTCAGGCTCTATTTCTTCGAAGCGGTTGATGACGAGGAAGCGCAAGATCGGCGAATTAAGTTGTTGCGGGGAAGATACCCGGAACACAGTTTCCACAAACTGGTTCCAGTCTAGAAGGTTTTATCAGGCGCGCCTATGGCGCGCCTTCCCTTTTTATTCGGTTTCGCTATACTGCCCGCTATGACTCGGTATCGGTTTCTCGCCCTCCTTGCCCTTCTCGCGGGCCTTCTTCTTGCCTACTTCGTGTGGACGACGGAGGCTAACCCAGAGAGCTCGTATCGCTTCAGGCTCGGCCTTGACCTCGCGGGAGGGACCGAGCTCGTCTATAAGGCCGACATGAGCCAGACGGCCGCCAGCGAGCGCTCCGGCGCCCTATCGGCGCTCCAGGGCGTCATCGAGCGCCGGGTGAACCTCTTTGGTGTCGCCGAGCCTCTCGTGCAGAGTGAGCAGGCCTCAGCCCTCTCTGGCACCACCGAAGACCGTCTTATCGTTGACCTGCCGGGCGTTACCAATATTGATGCGGCCGTCGCAGCCTTGGGCAAAACACCCACGCTTGAGTTCAAGCTCGCGACCACCACCAAGGTCGGCACCACAACTGCGGCGACCTTCATCCCCACAGGGCTCACGGGCCGCTACCTCGCCAATGCCACGCTCCAGTTCGGCAGTGGGGCAACCGCCGGTTTAGCTGCGCCGCAGATTCTCCTCAATTTCAATAGTGATGGCGCCAAACTTTTCGAGAAGATTACGAGCGAGAACGTGGGGCAGACCCTCGCCATCTTCCTCGACGGCCAACCTATCTCAATCCCCACCATCCAGGAGGCTATCCCAGGCGGGACAGCGGTTATTAGTGGGCAATTCACTGCGGTGGAGGCGCGCGACTTGGTGCGCAATTTGAATTTCGGCGCCCTGCCAGTACCCATTACGCTCGAGAGCTCATCGGCTGTGGGGCCAACGCTGGGCGCCGCTGCCATTGCCGCGGGAGTGATGGCTGGCATTGTGGGCTTTGCTATCGTCGCACTCTTTATGATCAGCTGGTATCGGCTTCCAGGCCTTATCGCCGCGCTCGCGCTCGCCGAGTATCTCGCCTTCATGCTCGCGGTGATTAAGGTCATCCCGATTACGCTCACGGCTTCAGGCATCGCCGGGCTCATCATCTCGGTGGGTATGGCGGTAGACGCCAACGTGCTCATCTTCGAGCGGACTAAGGAGGAGTTGCGTGCGGGTAAGGCTCCAAGGGAAGCCGTGCATATCGGCTTCGCCCGCGCGTGGCCCGCCATCCGCGATGGCCACCTCACAATGCTCATCTCGGGCGGCATCCTCTTCTGGCTCGGGACCTCTATTGTGCAGGGCTTCGCGCTCGTCTTCGTGCTCGGGGTGCTCGCCTCCTTCATCTCCGCTGTCTCGGTCTCGCGCATCTACCTGCTCGCGGTCGTGCCCGAGACGCGTGCGGGGATGTGGCAATTCTTGCTCCGCTCTGGTTTCCGTAACAAATAATATATGTTTGTTGTCACTCATCGTCGATTCTTCTTCTGGCTCACGGGCGCAATCCTCGTGGCGGCTCTCGGCGCTATCGTCGTCTGGGGCCTACCGCTCGGTCTCGACTTCACCGGCGGCTCTCTCACGCAGGTGAAGTATGAGCACGGCCGCCCGCCGCTTGCCGACATCCAGACTCAAGTCGCGACTATCCCCCTCGGTACTATTTCGGTACGGGCTTTTGGTAGCGACGCTGTCGCGATTCGTAGCCGAACACTCATGCCCGAGGAGCACACGGCTGTTCTCGCCGCGATTTCTCATAATGCCTCGATGGATTCCACAAGCTCACCACAGGCCACAGAGCTCGCCTTCACTTCGGTGGGCCCCGCCCTCGGGAGCCAGTTCACCCACAAGGCGCTCTGGGCCATCCTCGCGGTCATCTTCGCTATCGTGCTCTACATCGCCTGGGCCTTCCGCTCTGTCTCGCGCCCGGTCCCGTCCTGGGGCTACGGCCTCACGGTCGTCGCCATGCTTGCCATTGATATCATCGTCCCAACCGGGTTCTTCGCAGCGTACGCGCACTTTACCGGCGCCGAGGTGGACTCACTCTTCGTCGTTGCCCTCTTGGCTCTCCTAGGCTACTGCGTCAACGACGTCATAGTCATCTTCGACCGCGTGCGTGAGCATTTGGCGCGCAACATGCGAGAGAATAATAAAGAGACTTTCGACGTGACGATAGGGAAGTCTATCAGCGAGACGGTGACGCGCTCCATCAACACAGCTCTCACCGTTGCTCTCGCGCTCATTGCCCTCATCTTCCTCGGCGCGCCGGCGACTCGCACCTTCGCCCTCGTGATGCTCGTCGGGGTGGTGGCCGGCACCTTCTCCTCCATCTGCCGCTCCGCGCCCCTCCTCATCCCGCTCGCGCGTTGGTTTGCCCGGCCGAAGGCCTAGGGTTTAGTAAGAAATAAGAAACGGCCGGCGCAAGCGCCGGCCGTCTTTGTGGCCCGTTAGGGTGGGCTAATCCACAGGGTCTGCTTGGCCGTTAATCAGTCCGGCGAGCGTGATGGGGAATGCGGAGAATCCTTTGATCTTCCGATCCCGCAGGACCTGCATCACTGCTGCTGTGGTGTTTGGGGCTTTTGGGCAACCAAACACTTTCGCCCCTTGCCACCACTGCATCCGCTCGACCCAGTTGGCGAACCGATCGAGTGTCTCGACAAGACTGTCGGCCCGGCGCTTTTGGTCATACGCCTTGCGCTCAGCCTTGATCATTTCGCTCCGCAGACGGTGAGTCTCGCCCAATACCATTTCTTTTTCGGCATAGAGCGCATCGGCGGTCGCCATGAGCTCCTGATTTTCGCGGAGGAGCCGGGCAAGCTCATCACGCGCCTGCTGCTCGCACTCAGCTGCCGCGTCGAGCTCGGCGAGCGCCATGCGCTTGACGATGTACTTCAGGATCGCATCGAACGGGACCAGCTTGTAGGCCCAGCCCGCCGCCATCTGCTCGGGGAACGTCGTCACGTAGAGGATATTCTTCTCGACATCGGCGACCGAGAGATAGGGCCCGTGGTTCACGAACTGGTTACAGGCCGTGAACTCTCGTGCACTCCCCTTGCCGCCCGAGCCGAGCGTGTAGGCGACGGTCTTGCCGTCTTCCGCCGAGAACAAGACGAGACCGATAGTCTGCTCGGAGACCCAATGATAGCCAAAGGCCATCAAATGGGCCTTACCCTCGTCGAAATCGGGGAAAGCAATGACCGCATTCTTTACGGTTGCGCCGGTACCGAATCCGCATGAGAACGTGCTTCCCTCAAAGATTAGGACAGAGGAAGCGCTTGGTGCAATCAGGACACCACTGTCGGAACCTGAGATCGTAATACCGCTCATGACATTCTCCCTTGGCATCGCCAAAGAACTCGGGCCCCTCCGCATCGCGGTGACCCTCAGCCTCTTGCCCGGCTGTGGGGGCCCTCAAAGCATCGCCTCAAGTAGGCATATTATACACATATCACAAGCACTTTGTCAAGATGTGTATAGCCCATACCACGGGCCCGATATCATGGGCCTAGAAGCAACTGGAGGAGAAGGCAATGTCGCGGATTATCGGGGTAACCGGCACCAATGGTGCCGGCAAGGGTGAGATTGTGAAATATCTCGTCGAGCAGTTAGGATTCATGCACTATTCGGTAAGCGGCTTCATCGTCGAGGAGATAATCCGGAACGGCTTGACGGTGGATAGGGACAACATGATCATGGTCGGCAACGATCTACGCGCAACCTTCGGCCCCGCACACATCGTCGAGGTGCTCCACGCGAAGGCGTGCGAGGATGGCGGCGACAGCGTTATCGAATCGCTACGCGCGCTTGCCGAGGTGCGGCGCGTGTGCGAGCTCGGTGGCTTCATCATCGGCATCGACACCCACCCGCGCCTTCGGTATGAACGCATCCGGGCGCGCCGGAGCGCGAAGGACGCGGTCTCCTTCGACGAGTTCATCGCGCAAGAACGCTCGGAGATAAATCCGGATGACCCCACCAAGCAGGACTTGCGCGGCGCTCTCAAAGAGGCAGATGTCATCATCACGAATGATGGCTCGTTCGAGGAGCTATACGAGATGTTGGATCACGCACTCACCAAGGCCCGCCGCTAGGCGGGTCTTTCAATTAAGGGTTTCGTAAACCCTTAATTATGAAATGATGGTGCCGACAAAGGGCTTGCCCTCGAGGTAGTCGGAGAAGCGCTCAAGGTGTGCGCCGTTCATAATGGCGACTTCAAGGCCAAGCGCCTCCGCCTCTTTTGCGGCAATAGGGTCGAAGGGCGAGGAGAGTCCTGGGTCCCATTCTTCGGGAATTAGCTTGCGGAAGTCGGCCCAACCAATCTTTTCTATTTTTTCGGCACCCGGATCAAGTTTGGGGTCGGCGGTGTAGGCATAGTCGATGTTGGAAAGGTTCACGAGGCGTTTGGCGCCCAAGTTCTTCGCCATGAGCACGGCGTCATAATCGGTCGAGCACCCCGGCTGCCAGCCAGCAGCGATGAGGATGGGCTTATCGGTATTGATAGGCATCGTCGGATCCCTGACTACTTGCGGATGTGCATACTCTGCAAAGATGTTGCGCAAGAGTTGTCCGTTGAGGCGAGTCACATGGATGCCGAGCCAGTCGAGATCTTCTTGCGAGAGTGGCGTGATAGAGTTGGCCGCCGCTTGGTAGCGGCGACACACCTTGCCGCCGCCAGCGATGATGGCGAAGGAGAGTCCAGCCTCAATCTTCTCAAGCACAAGAGCTTTGAAACGGGAGAGGAAATCAGTGTCAATCTGGTCAGGGACGATAAGGGAGCCCCCGACGGACACGACGATACGTTCACGCGGTTGCGGATTCATAGGCAAAGCATGACGGCTCCCTCAACTATATCGCCTTGCCCGTCTCACGCAACTTTGCAAAATCGCCAACTTGTTTCGCAAGGTTCTTTACGAGCCAGGAGCTTGATTGGGGCTTGCCCGTGTCACCGACGTTGAAGACCATCCGGATACCGCGCACTTTGCACACGGCCGCCTCGGGCACTTCTTCTTCATTGCTCCTGTCTGCGCCGCCGTTCGCAAAGATATCGATAGGGAGCTTTTCGAGCATGTGGCAGACGTCGTATACCTCGCGCGGCTCACGGATGATGACCTCATCGACCCATCGAATATGCTCGAGCAATTCTTTGCGCTCGTTCTGCGGCATGAACACGTAGCCCTTCTTGCGCATGAGCCATTCGTCATCATTCAAGATGACGATGAGCTTGTCGCCCAAGGCCCGCGCATCGCGGAAGAGGTGTGCGTGGCCCACGTGGACCGGATCGAATCCGCCCGACACCGCGACCACCACCGGCTTTTTCATAAGCCCAGTCTAACACTTTGGGAATTAGTGTGTCAGTGCGAGAAATAGTCCCTTAAGAATTTCTCGAAGCTCCGTTTCGGCGACATGTCCTATCCGCTTCGTGAGTCGTTTTTTGGCGATTGCGCGAATCTGAAAGGGAATTGCTTCTGAGTCTTTTGGTAGTCCATTTGTTTTGTTCGCTAGCAACAGAACACACGTTGGATACGATTTTATCTTTGACGTGATAGGGACAACTATGATGATGGGGAGTGCGTTGTTCAGGGTATCTCCAGAAACAATAACGACAGGTCTCTTACCAGCTTGCTCGGAGCCCTTGGTCGGGTTGAGGTCAGCAAACCATATCTCGCCTTGCCGCATAGCTACGCGCGGCCCACCAACCGTTTGTAGTCATCCATGCCCCACTCGGCGAGCTCAAGCATGTCCGCGTCACGCGCCGCTCGTTCAAACCCTTCTTTGAGGGTGCTTCTCACAGAATCGCGTCGATAGCTCTTTAGGGCTTCTTCGAGAACGGCGCGACGGGTCCGCTTTTGAGTTCGTGCGCGCGTATCAACCCACGCGATAAGCTCCGGTGAAATGGTGCTGGTAAATGAGGTAGTCGTTTTCATATGTTTGATTATACGTCTAATCGTATGTATATTAGCACCCTCGAAATAGGTGCACAAGTCAACCGTACAGGCCTCTCGGCGTGGTAACATTAACCTATGTTCACTGTCCGCGGCCTGTCCCGAACGTATGTTAGGGGATTCATCTCCCTCGGCCTCATCCTCCTCTTGGTCATAGGCCTTGCTGCCTTCGCCGGGGCGGGGTGGTGGGTTAATAAGCATGTCCCTGCGACCCTGAACCAGGCTCCGGTTGAAGTGACCTCGACAACTTCTGCATTCCCGTCATGCTCTTTCGTCGGCACGTGGCAGTCTGTAGACGAACAAAATCAACCGAATGGATACGAGACAGACTATTATGCAGACGGCACGTTCATAGGTAAGCACTACGGCATTATCGGCGTTTTTGATAGGGGAGCTGGTGGATATGTGTACGAGGCGAGCAGGCATGCCACTAGCACCGGGACATGGAACGTCATTACAGATGTGGTTAGTGAAGTAGCTAAAGAGAAAGCACGTGGAGCGAAGACGCCCGGGTTACCGGTAATAACCTACTTTGAGCCAGGCAAGACCCCATTGAAGGAAGTGACAGGAGATACGGGCTGGTACTACTACACCGCTTTCTCGGATAATTGCCGAACGCTAACTATGACATACGCCAATTCTGGCGAGGAAGGTCAACTACTGCCGTATGTCTATCATAAGATTCCCTGATTCCTGTGCTTGACGGGGGGAGGGGGTGCCGGTAGGATGGGAGTACTGCCACTCTGGTTAATGAGAAGGCAGGGGAGCTTCAACCAGAATGAGCTCGGGAGAGCTCATGTTGTGGTTGTACGCTGTTATTTGACATAATGCATAAAAACTGGGCCCTACTACGCTCGCCTTCGGCGAGCTACGAAGGGCACAGTAGAAAAGATGTGTGAATTGTTTTGTTCCGCTTATTCTTGATGAGAGTTTGATCCTAGCTCAGGGTGAATGCTGGCGATGTGGATGAGTCATGCAAGTCAAGGGGGCCGCAAGGCAACCGGCAGACGAGGTAGTAACACGTAGGTAGATCCCCCGGAGTCGGGCATAGCTTGCCGAAAGGCAAGGTAATTCCCGATAGTCCCGTGAGGGTAAAGGAGCAATCCGCTCTGGGAGTCGCCTGCGTAGTATCAGCTAGTTGGTAGGGTAACGGCCTACCAAGGCTACGACGCTTAGGGGAGCTGAGAGGCTGACCCCCACCGATCGGACTGAGACACGGCCGATACTCCTACGGGAGGCTGCAGACGAGAATATTCCGCAATGGGCGAAAGCCTGACGGAGCGACATCGCGTGATGGATGAAGTGCTTCGGTACGTAAACATCTTTTATCGGGGACGAAATAATTGACGGTACCCGATGAATAAGGGGCTCCTAACTCTGTGCCAGCAGGAGCGGTAATACAGAGGCCCCAAGCATTACCCGGATTCACTGGGCGTAAAGGGTGTCTAGGCGGCCATATTAGTCGTTCGTTAAATCTGCGGGCCCAACCCGCAGGCCGCGGACGAAACGGTATGGCTCGAGGGCGCGAGAGGTGCACGGAACTCATGGTGGAGGGGTGAAATCCGTTGATATCATGGGGAACACCGAAGGCGAAGGCAGTGCACTGGTGCGTTCCTGACGCTCACACACGAAAGCCAGGGTAGCGAACGGGATTAGATACCCCGGTAGTCCTGGCCCTCAACGCTGTTCGCTCGTTCTACGGAGTATCGACCCTCTGTGGGACTAAGGTAACCCGGTAAGCGAACCGCCTGGGTAGTACGATCGCAAGATTAAAACTCAAAGGAATAGACGGGGACTCGCACAAGCGGTGGATTATGTGGCTCAATTCGATGATAAACGAAGAACCTTACCAAGGTTAGAAATGCAACTGCATCTCCTCCGAAAGGAGAAGAGCCTTCGAGGGTGTTGCACAGGTGATGCATGGTTGTCGTCAGTTCGTGGTTTGAACTGTTCCCTTCAGTGGGGTAACGAACGCAACCCCCGTTGCCTGTTGCCTATATGGTCAGGCGAGACTGCTCCCTCACGGGAGAGGAAGGTGGGGATGACGCCAAATCAGCATGTCCCTCTGATACCTTGGGCCGCACACATAATACAATGGTCGGTACAACGAGATGCAATACCGTAAGGTGGAGCAAATCTTTCAAAACCGTCCTCAGTACGGATTGAGGTCTGCAATCGACCTCATGAAGCTGGAATCGCTAGTAATCCCGGGTCAGCTAAACCGGGGTGAATACGTTCTCGAGTCTTGTACTCACCGCCCGTCAAGTCAGGGGAGCTGGGGGCGCCCGAAGGACTGCCTTGCGCAGTACTACGGCGAATTCAGTGACAAGGACTAAGTCGTCTTGATTAGATAATCAGGTAGGCGACCTGTCAAGGTAACTTGGCAGTAAAATCCAACTGAAATCGGTGAAGCCTTCCTCCTCAAGGTATACTTGAGGGTATGATGGTAATACCGAGGGAAGCTGGGAGGATCACTTATTCCGCCAATATCCGCAGCATGAAGCGGATACCGCTCGATGAATATCAGAAAGCAGTCATTACCGGTTCGATTTTAGGAGATGCATATCTTGAGGCAAATTGGTCGAAGACCAATTATCGCCTTGGTATACGGCACTCTAAAGATCAAGAAGCGTATGTTGGGTGGTTGTACGGGGTATTGAAACCTCTTGTATTAACGCCACCACAACACTACGACCGCACGCGTTCAGTATGGTTTCGAACTATAAGCCACCCTGAATTGTCGGAACTGCAAAAAGTATTTTATCGAGAGGGGAAGAAGGTCATTCCCAAAACGATAACGCAGTATTTATCGAATCCCGTGACCATAGCAGTATGGTTTATGGACGATGGAAATGTGGTGTCGAGAAAGGGAAAGACTTGCGGATACCATCTCAACACGCAGTCGTTTTCTGAAAAGGAAAATCAACTGCTGGCAGAAGCAATGAATGCGCTATACGGCATTCGCTGTACGCTTGAGCGTAATCATAGGTATTATCGTTTGGCCATATATCAACAATGGTCACGAAACGCCTTTGCAGCACTCATACGCGAGCACCTGTTGCCGTCGATGGTATACAAGATTGGTTGAATAAGTGATCCTCCTTAGCCCCGTAGAGACTGAATTCCGCCCGGTCGTTGAGCGGATGAAGATAGCAGATAGCGTCAGCTTAAGCTGGAGAAACACTGCTATAAAACGTTGGCCCCTGTCCCCTTTGGAGGTACAGGGTGAAGATATAGTCCATGCCTGTACGAAAGTACGGGGAGAACATGAACAAGGCACGGGTAGCGGAAGCTGCTCGTGGAACATATCCAATTGGAATCGCTATTGCTCGAAAGGCATAGCACGTCGATTCCCACATGGCGCGCAAGCGCTATGCGGGAGGGAGATGGCAGTTGTCCCTAAACACTGCACGAGCGCCCGGGAACGTAATCGGGTGGTCGCTTGAGAGCCCCACGTGAGCTCTCAAGCGGGACGGAATAGGCGGAACAAAAGAGCGCATAACATCTTTTCTACACACGCAAAGCTGAGCGTGTGCCTTTCTATTTTAATAACAACTTCTGGTGGTCACAGATAATTCAATCGTCGTCACGATTGAATTTCCGCGACCCCGGCTCGCGGACTCGTCTGCTGACGAATCATCGCTCCGCCCTGCACAACGCAGAATCCCTGCCGCAGGGCAGGGATTTCTGTCTGTTGTGCACGCTCTAGGGCTCGAACCTAGGACCTTCCGCGTATCAGGCGGGCGCTCTACCAACTGAGCTAAGCGTGCTTTTTACCTAGCGATACTAACAAATTCTGCCAGCACTCGCCAGATACCTTGCTATACTGCTCTGATATATGCGCGATAGGTCCATTATCGTCGCCTTTGTCGTACTGGCCGCTTGCGCCGGTGTTGTCGTGGTCGTCTACGCTACCCGGGATATGTCGTGGAGCGGCTCTCCCTTCGGCACTGCGCTTGGTATCCCTGTCCCCTATTCGATACTCGCTTCTGGGACTCATTCGAGTGTCACCGAGCGTAAGAATTATCTTATTACCTCAACGAACCATCTTCGCGAACTCTGGAAGCTCACCAACGCGGACGGCTCGCCTCCGACGGTCGACTTCAAAATCTACCACGTTCTCGCCGTGTTTACCGGTACGGAGCCCACGGCTGGCTATGAGATTCATATCACCCACGTTGCTGATGGTTCGGAGCGCATGGTGTCCATACAAATCACCGTCCCCGGCGTGAGCTGTCTTGCTGCAAAACCGGTCACCGCGCCCTATGAGATCGTACAGCTACCCACTACGATGCTCACGTATACGCATGAGGATGCGGTCACGACCACGAGCTGTCTCAATTAATATGCTGGCGAGGGAATATCTCTGTTATCTTGTTGACTAACGTCCCTAGCGTTCCACACAAATCTCCGGAGGTGAGGATGAGAACGACCTCGTCGCCCTCGAGTGCCGCCACAGTCGTTCCGGGGCCTTCATAGGACCGCGCAAGGGCACCGATGCGCGCAATGATTTCTTCATGCGAAAGTTGTTCATGCGTTGAGGCACCTTGAGTCTCGGGTGGCAGGACGAAAATCTGCGAAGCACCCGCGAAGATGTCGTCGTACCAGGGCAAGCTCGCACGATTGCGCCAGCTAAAGGTGTGTGGCTCGAAGACGATGACGAGCTTCTTGTTTGCAAAGTGGAGGAGGACGGCCTCGATAGCGGCTCGCGCCTTCTCGTGTGACGAGCCAAAGCCTTCAAGCGTTGGTATGCGTGAATGTGGAGCGATGTGGTCGAGCCGGCGCCGTACGCCAGGGAATTCTGCTATGGCGGCACGGACCTGTTCGAACGAGATTCCAGCACGTTCAAGCACCCATGCCGCTGCCCCGACAATGTTTTCGATATTGTGTTTGCCAAGCAGTGTCGTCTCAAGCTCGCCCAACATCTCGCCGTCTTTTACAAGGTTGAACCTTGTATGCTGTCCATATCGAATATCGGCGGCTTGAAACGTTGCCTCCGAATTCTTGAGTCCATACGTGATGAGCTTTTTGCCCGAATCCTTAGCGAGTTCAAGCGCTCCTACCTCGTCTGCACATACGACGACCATGCCGTCTTCTGGCACCAGATCGAGCAATTGCTGGAAGGGCTTTTGATACGAATCGAAGGTCGGATACACATTCACATGGTCATGGACGACGGAGGTTAGAAGAATATCGCGCGGATGCAGGTGGAGGAACTTCGCACGCGAGTCGTCGTGCGCTGAAGGATACTCGTCGCCTTCAAGTACGAAGGTCGGTGCCGTGCCGATTGCCGAGGGGGCCCTTAGCCATGAGGTCGTGACTGGCTCCGCACCGATGAAATAGCCGGTGTCCACCCCAGAGTGCCGCAAGATGTGCGCGACAAGCGAGGCAGTCGTCGATTTACCATAACTCCCCACAACGACCAGATTTTCACGGTCTGCAGTGAGTCTCCCTAGCATCTGGGGGAATGAATAGATTAGTTTACCAGTCGCAAGTGCGGCACGTACCTCGACATTCTCGGCAGGAGCGAGCTTGGCATTGCGCCCGATGAGGAAGCAGTCCGTATCGTCAGGAATATTTCCTGCGCTGTAGCCGAGCGTGAAAGCTATGCCGGCCTTCTCGAGCACTGCACGCGGCGGGCCATAGCACTCAGTATCGCTCCCCGTGACGCGCCACCCCGCCTCTTTGAGGAGAAGTGCAGTCGCGCTCATTCCCACTCCCGCGATACCTATGATATGAATCTTGCGCATGTGTGCGGAGCATAGTATACAGTGGAGAGAGCGCATCCACAGGAGACAACCCTATGGACCAGCATATTCTGCCGCCTACCCAGATAGTCCGGCAGAGCCAGACTTACCTAGAGATGATTCGTGGGAGCATCGGTTCGCACCTGTTTCGCCGCCTCTACGTCGAGAAGGGGGGCAAGCCGGTCGATATCCTCGACGACGGCCGTCTTTCGTGCGCCTTCTTCGTTTCTTCCATACTAAAGCACTTCGATCTAGTGGAGACGCCTCATGCGACTGTCGCGGGCCTCGTCCGTGACATGAGTGCGTCGGGTTGGCATAACGACTGGAACCCGCTCTACGGAACGGTGCTCGTCTGGGAACCCATTTCCCAAGCAGGAGGCGAGTCGCACGCGCATGTCGGCTTCTGGTTGGACGAACTTCGGGCAATCAGCCATAGCGACACCGCGAGGGTGCCCATCATCCACTCGACCAGCATGGGCTTCCCTGCCCGACGCATTACAGCAATCTACAGGCACCCCTTCCTCGAAAGAGAATAGAAATTGTGAAACCGGCGCCCACGGGCGCCGGTATTATTTTGCTGATTTATTTAAGGTCAGTTAAGAGAGGAAGCGATCAATCGCCCTCATCACTTCCGGGTCGGGAACATGGAGGGGTACGTCATTGTCGAGCGCGTCCACGATGAATGGCCCCATCGTTTCCCGGTCGAAGTGCCCGAGTACCTCAACGGCCTCCACCTCTGTCCAATTGGGGCGGGGTATTGGTTCGCCTGGTCGTATCTGAATGATCATCGAATCTCTCCTCTAAACGATTCGATGGAAGTGTGCCACTAACTATACAATTCGTCAATTTCTGCTACTGTGCCCTGATGCATGAGGCTGGAGTACTCTCTGTCGTCGGGACGCCCATAGGTAATTTGGGTGATATTACCCTACGCGCGCTCGAGACTCTGCGTAATGCAGACATTATTGCGACAGAGGATACGCGAGTGACAGCGAAACTCCTTGCCCGGTACAATATCAAGAAACCACTCATCCCCTACCACGCGCATAATGCGCGCATTGCAGGCACACGTGTTCTCGCGCTCCTTGCGGATGGCAAGCGTGTGGCGCTTGTGACCGATGCAGGCACGCCAGGCATCTCGGACCCTGGCACTGAGCTGGTCGCACTGGTTCGTGAGCGTCTTAGAGAAGATGTACGCATCGAAGTGATGCCCGGCCCCTCGGCGCTCACCGCCGCACTCTCCATTGCTGGACTACCAACAACTTCATTCGTTTTTCTTGGATTCTTGCCACACAAGAAAGGCCGGCAGACTCTTCTCAAAGAAATCGCAGCGGAGAAGCGCGCTGTCGTTCTCTACGAATCGCCGCACCGTGCAGGGCGCTTACTTGCCTCCCTCGCCGAGCTCTTGCCTTCCAGCCGCCAGCTCGCCGTCTGTCGCGAGCTCACCAAGCTCCATGAGCAAGGGGTCACAGGAAGCGCACGCGAACTCTCGGAGGCCTGCGCCGCTGGACAGATACCTGCGCGTGGCGAATTTGTCATCGTCATCGGGCCTTGCTAACATATCCGCATGTCTCGTAACAGCGCTCTCATTCTGCTCGGCGTCCTCATCCTGCTCACACCCTTCTCCGGGCTCCCCACGACGATGCGGACACTACTCACTGTCGTCTTCGGTGCCACAGTGCTCGGTATCGGAGTGGCCGAACGTTCTCGCGCGCAGCGCGCGATGCTGTCGACAGCTTCTTCCACCAAGGGCGACGTCATCGATACTCCTGAGCCATCCCGTGGCGTCTCAGCTATTTGATACTTTATAGGTTCGTGATACGATGACCCTCAGGAAGTTTGCGTGTATTCCCTACGATAGTCCAGGAGGAGGTCATGAAAAAAGTTGCCGTTGACGAAGCGTCAGACGCATATGAAGCCGTCGTTCGCCACATGTCCCGCGACGAGCGCCAGCGAGTGGAGACCGGCGAAGTGAGTGCGAATGAATACGCAAAAAGTCCCAAGCTTGCCGTAGCGGTGAAGCACTGGCGCGCCCTACTAAAGGAGCAAGGCAAGAATCCCGGACCCATGAATATTCGCGTATAAGCGCATTACTCGGATATAACCCCGCGCCCCGTGAGATAGGCGAAGCCGCCATCTCACCGGGCGCGGGTTTTGCTATACTTGTGGCGATGGATAACCCCGAGCGGATAACCTATTTCGCCGCCACCGATAGCCGAGGACAGCACGTCCCCTTCGGCATCAAGGCCAAGGATCGTGGTCGCCACATGTACGTCATCGGCAAGACGGGCATGGGCAAGTCGACCCTCCTCGAAAATATGGCGATACAAGATATCCGCAATGGGGAAGGGTTCGCCTTCATCGACCCGCACGGGAGCGCCGTGGACAATCTTCTCGACTACATCCCCCCTGAAAGAGTCAAGGATGTCGTCTACATCGCGCCCTTCGACCTTGAGCGACCCATCGCCTTCAACGTGATGGAGGACGTTGGCTACGACAAGCGCCACTTGGTCGTCTCTGGCCTTATGGCCACCTTCAAGAAGATTTGGGTAGACGCGTGGAGCGCGCGCATGGAGTACATCCTCACCAACACACTCCTTGCCCTTCTCGAATATCCGGACGCGACTCTGCTTGGCGTCAACCGTATGTATACCGATAAGGCCTATCGAACAAAGGTCGTGGAGAACATAAAGGATCCGGTCGTGAAAGACTTCTGGGTGAATGAGTTCGGCCAGTATACCGACCGCTACACGCAAGAGGCCACGCCTTCTATCCAGAACAAGATAGGACAGTTCACCGGTAACCCGCTCATTAGGAACATCATCGGCCAGCCGAAAAGCTCCTTCGACATCCGGCAGATGATGGACGAGCGCAAGATTCTCCTCATCAATCTCTCGAAAGGGCTCGTGGGCGACACGAATATGCGGCTCTTAGGGAGCATGCTCACTACGCGTATATTCCTCGCGGCCATGAGCCGTGCCGAGCTGTCCGCTCCGGAGCTCGCAAAGACGCCGAAGTTCTATTTCTATGTGGACGAATTCCAGAACTTCGCGAATGAGACCTTCGCCGAGATTCTTTCCGAGGCGCGTAAATATAATCTGAATCTCCTCATCGCGCATCAGTATATTGAACAGATGGACGAGGAGGTACGCGCGGCGGTCTTCGGCAATGTGGGAACTACCGTGGCTTTCCGTGTGGGACCCTTCGATGCCGAAGTCCTCGAGACGGTTTTCTTCCCCGAATTCACGAAAGAGGATCTGGTGAACCTTGGTTTTGCACAGACCTACCTCACGCTCATGATAGACGGCATCGGTTCGCGACCATTCTCGGCGGTCACTATTCCGCCAATAGAAGCGCCGCCTGTCTCGCACCGCAAGGACGTCGTCGCAGCCTCGCGGCAATCCTATGGCAACGACCGTGCCCCAATTGAAACGGCGATCTCTGATGAGCTCGCGTCCGCGCGCGAGGTCTCAATTGCGGCGCACAAGGAGGCGTCCGCGCAGGGGCCTCGGCGTGGGTCTGGGTCTCGCGATGGCGGCGCGACGTTCACCCCCCGCCCACGTGAACAGTCGGAGAATCGCCCCACTATGCCCCATACTCCTGCTCCGGAGCGCCGTCCGGGTCCCGAGCGTCGTGATACCTCACTCACTCCCGTCCGTCCGTCCGTGCCTATGCAGACAGCGGGCCCACCTGTGCAGGTAGGGAAAAGCACTCAAGAACTCAAGGATATTCTGCGGGCCATGACTGCGGCGAAGACGGCTGATACGCAGAAAAAAGTCTCCACACAACAGGATTCGCTCAAAGGAGTGCTAAGCGGCGTACTCGCCAAAGAGCCTCCGCCTCCGCCGCCTCACCCCATGCCGAAGGCTCCAGAGCGTGGACAAGGGCCCTTCGAGGTGCCGGAGCAGGCCTTGCGTGATGTGCTCGGTGGCGGGTAGACTCCACGCCAATGCGCTCGCTCGCCCGCACCCTCCCATTCGTCCTCATCCTGTCGCTTGCGCCAGCGCTTGCCTATGCGGCGCTCGTCAATATCAATACGGCCGACCTTACGACACTTGAAACACTTTCCGGCATCGGCCCCTCCAAGGGGACGGCAATCATCACCTATCGCACACAGCATGGACCATTCGTGCGCATCGAGGATATCCAGAACGTCAGCGGCATCGGTCCTTCCACCTTCGCTACCATCCAAGCACTTATCACGGTCGGCGATTCTTCAAGTTCGACCCCATCCACAGAGAGCGCAAGTAGCACGGCGACGACTACTGTGGTTGCCTCGACGAGCGGAAGCGCAAGCACCTATGTGCCGCCACCCTCGGCGCTGACGATTGATGTCGGCCTCGACCGTCTCGTCACCCTACACGTCCCGATTTCTTTCACAGCAATAGTGAAGGCTAAGGGCGGCGCAGCCGACCCATCCGCCACAATTTTGTGGAGCTTCGGCGACGGCTCGTCCGCGCAGGGGACCGAAGTCGAAAAAACCTATTGGTATCCGGGCGTGTATGCTGTGACAGCGACTGCGGCCGATGGATTGATACACACGCACAACAGCATCACGGTAACCGTTTCTGCCGCGTCGGTGAGCATCGCTTCCATTTCCGGTGAAGGCATAACGCTTCGTGACGAGAATATCGGGCGTCTTGATATCTCTGGCTGGCATCTCGCCTTCGATAAGGGTAGTTTCCGTTTCCCCGATGGGACGACACTGCTCCCGAGCGCGAACGTGCTCATTCCCTGGACCGTCATAAATCTACCGATTACTCTTGCCGCGACGTTATCATATCCGGACGGCGTTGTGGTGGCACGCTATCCATCAGATCCGGCGCCTATCGCATCTGCCCCAGCGCAACCTATAGCGGCGGATAAGGGTTCTCAAAGGGTACAGATGGTCGAATCTGTCCTTAGCAACATCAGCCCTCCAGCGCATGCTCCTCAAGCGTTCGATGCCCCCACAGTGGCTCCAATCACAGCCGCCGTGGGGGCGGCTATGCCGGACGTTCCTCCTACAGGAGGGACATCCTCCCCCGTCTCCATGGGCAGCATCTTTCACTCGGGCTGGATGCTTGGCGTCCTCGGCATCATCGCGCTTGCCGGTGGCGCGTTTATGATTTTGTAGATGGTTGCTCCCAAGAAGGTACTCATCTTTTCACTTGCTTACTATCCGCACGTTGGCGGAGCTGAAGTCGCGCTTAAAGAGATTACCGACCGCATCACTGATATCGAGTTTCATATGCTCACGCGCCGCTCTCGCGGCGAG
>Ga0209515_10001576_pt1 | contig 37504 bp, 40 predicted proteins | sample Subgroupgradi54m_FD_187454 | JGI IMG/M metagenome (GOLD analysis project Ga0209515, IMG submission 187454) | Subsurface groundwater microbial communities from S. Glens Falls, New York, USA - GMW60B uncontaminated upgradient, 5.4 m (SPAdes)... ... | reverse complement strand
TCGGCCGCCGCCTGATGAAGGCCAGTGATTTTTCCGTTGAGATCGGCATTCTGTTTCTCGCTGTCCATCACCGCTTGGCTCAGGCCGGCGATCCGTTCGTCGCGTTCGTTCCAGCCAAGATTCAAACCGGTGATCTGCTTGTCGTACTCGGCAACTTTTCCGGCTAATTCACTTTGCGCCGCGGCCAGCTGGGCATCTTTGGTCCCCAACAAATCATCGGCCAACACGCCCTTTCCCAGACTTTCAAATAATTTTCTGTGAAACGGGCTATTCCCAAGTTTTTCGATCACGCCTAAGAAATTCTCATCGGCACGGCCGCCTACCGCCAATACGCCCAAACCGTAGCTGTGAGTAAAGTTAAACGAGGGGTATTTATTTTTTATCGCCTCCCACAATTTCCAAACGCCAAAATCTTCATCTGTCACCACCGTATCATGAAAGAGGACAACGCCCCTCTTGCTCATTTTGGGAAGCCAGCTCTCAAAATCATGGCTGACCGCTTCATAGGTATGAAAACCGTCAATATGAAGCAAGTCAATGCTCCGGTCTTCGAACGCGGTCAAAGCGTCATCAAAATATTGTTTCAATAAAAACGAAAACTGCCCATAATGTTTTCGATTGTAATTAAAAACGTCCTTGTAAATTTTTTCATCGTAATACCCCGCATGCTTGTCTCCCTGCCAGGAGTCCACGCCGAAACATTTTGTCGCGCAGCCTGTTTTTTTGACCGCCTGGCAAAACGCGAAATAGGAAGTCCCCGCGTGAACACCCAGCTCCACAAACACCTTCGGCCGCAAAGTCTCTATTAAGAAAAAAGCAAAGGGGATATGCCCTTTCCAGGCGGAATAAATTCCTTTCCATTCCGGCGCTTCGAAAATTATTTCTTTGTCCAGCAAATCATCGTTCGTTTTTATCAATTTACCAATTCCTCGATCTGGATATCATGGATGGGCACTCCGACAATTCCGTTGACCGCAGATTCCTTGTGCGACTCGAAGAAAAGAGACTCATGGACCCAGTCATGCATTCGATGGTCCCGCTGCGTGCCGGTCGCAACACCCGCCATAATGGCATAAGTGCCTTGGGGAAGTATGGGCATCAAAAAACGAAATTTTGCCCGAAACGATGCTCCCGCCTTGATGAAAACGGGCGAATCAATCGTCGTGATAAAGGTATTGTCGCCAAACAAATTCTGTCCCAGTCGGTCCTTAACCATGAAACCAACGATCACACCCCCTAATGCTTGCAAGGCTCTTGCTTCAATGGTCAATATGACTTCTTCACCGCCAATGACCCAGCTGAGGTGAGTTCCGTGAATATCCTGCAGGTAGGTGGACGTAATTTTTGCCAGGCCATCTCCCCACCGCGCGGCATTCTCGTTGAATTCAAAAACTTCGATGTTATTTCTCAAATTGGTGCGATTCACAAAATCAAGTCTGCAGTCACGCCGAGGCTTCAAGACTTCTTTGATTGCGCTGTTTTTCACGGCAGGTGTCTTTGCGGCGCCGTCAATATCTTGTTGATCGGCATAAACTGCCGTTAGGTAAGCGTCGAGAACTGGCTTGGCTTCGCCGATTTCCCGAACAACCCCATGATCCAGCCAGACGGCTCGGGTGCAGAGAGCCCGCACGGCCGCAATGTCATGGGACACAAACAGCAGGGTCCCCCGCTCCATAAACTGTCTTAAAAAACGCATGCATTTTTGCACGAACACGGCGTCGCCCACGGCAAGCGCCTCATCAATCACCAAGATATCGGCATCCACATGCGCCATGATAGCAAAAGCAAGCCTTACGACCATCCCGTTGGAATAGGTCTTGACGGGCTGGCGGATGAATTCCGCTATGCCCGCAAAGTCAAGAATACGGTCGAGTTTGACGTCGATCTCTTTTTTGGAAAGACCAAACAAAGTTCCGTTAAAATAGACATTTTCTATCCCTGTGAGATCGGGATTGAAACCGGTGCCAAGCTCCAACAAAGAGGCAATGCGGTCATTGACACGATAAGTCCCGGAAGAGGGCGTCAGGACACCTGAGAGGATTTTGAGCAAAGTCGATTTGCCAGAGCCGTTTCTACCGATGATGCCGACCGTTTCTCCTTTTTTCACCTCGAAGCTGACATTTTTGAGCGCATAGAAATCATGGTGATATTTTTTATGGCGGGGGTCCAGCGCCTCTTTAAGACGGTCAATTTTATGGTTATACAGAGGGTAGACTTTGGAGATGTTTTCTGTGCGGATAGCGGTTTCGGACATGGTGTTACAAAGCATCTGCGGCCAACCCAGTCAAATCCAGGACGATCCGGATATTCTTTAAGACAGATGACATAATTCCACTGCTATTCGCCCAAAACTTTTTTAAGCCTCAGGGCCTCAATCGTCGGGTCCCAAGCGGTTTCTCTCAACTCGAACTTTTTCCAATAATACTGAAAACGCGTCGAACTCCAGCCCGCATAGATATCCTCCCAACTCAACCTCTGGAAGTGAGGCTTAAGCGAATTATCTGTGATAGGCTCACGGAGATTTTGATAACGGTAATCCACAGACAACCTTACCCGATCGGCGGTCTTGTTGGGCAAAGCCCGATGCACGGTCAGACTGTGAAATACAAGCGCATCTCCGGCCTTATAATTGGTAGTCCACCAATTCAGCTCGTTCATGGGCGCTTTCAAAACAACTTTCTTGTAACCCGCTCCCAGGGCGGATTCGTTCATTAGAATCCCGAATAAATGAGAGCGTTCCAAAACAGCCAGCCCTCCCAGCTCGACCGGACAATTCCCAAGAGGGATCCATACGGCGTAAGTCTCAAGAGATCCCTGATTATTTGGGTAATCCTGATGAGCCGGCGTCGTATAATCCATGTATTGGGGACATATGATCCGGGCGATCGCCAAAGGATGCGCGAATGCTGGCTTATTCAAAACCTTTTCCATCAAATTCATTAAAAGGGGGTCATGTTTTAGAGTGTGCAAGCTTTCCAGTTTTTGGACGTCGTCGTAAATTTTAAAATAATCTCCAAGCACCTCGGCAAAAGGCTCTCCGATAAAGGCCTCATCCGCGGTGAAAGCTTCTATCTTGACTTTTCCGTGCTGAGATAATACGGATAAAATTCTAGCCCTCAAGTCCAATAAAGGCTCAGTCTTCAAAAAACCTCTAAAAAATAAATACCCTTCATTCCTCATCCGGGCTCTAAGGGACTCGGGGTTATTCAACAAGCCGGAGGAATCTTCCAATTCTTTAAAATGGCTCTTAAAACACATGTTTCTCGTTATATCCTATGGCAGCCCCGTTTGTCTAGACCATTTTAGCATTGTCTAAATATCATCAAGCCCGCGGATGGCGGTTTCGGGCATGGTATTACAAGGCGTCCGCGAAATGCGGCTTGAGTTTGAGAAAAACGAATATCCCGCCCGCCATAAAGCAAAAAGTGACGCCCCAGAAATATAGCGTCCACAGCGGGTCGTGCCAAAAAGGGGTTTGGTATAAAAAACTTCTACGGTAGCCTTCGGTTAAATAGCTCGCCGGGTTTAAATAACAGAATATTTTAAATTTCGGATCCAGCGTTTCCATATTCCAAAATATCGGCGTAAGCCACATCAAAATGCTCAAGAGAATGCCGATCCCCGCGGCAAGATCGCGAAAGAAAAGCATCACGGCCGATAAAAGCCACCCCATCCCCAGCACAAGACAAATGCACGCGAAAAAGTAATAGAAACTCTGCAGCCAAAAAAAAGACGGGTAGATCCCAAAAAAAACCAGAACCAGAAGGGTGACCGCCAGAAAAATAAAATGGATCACCGCGGCTGAAAACACTTTGATAAGCGGCAGAATCGAAAGCCTGAACTGAATCTTTTTGACGATATACGCGTAGGTAATCAACGCGTTAGAGGAGGCGTTGACCGCTTCAAAAAAGAACGCCCAGATGGCCATCGATGGAACAATCCATGCCAAAAATGGGACCTTTCCGGCGGGCTCGGCGCGAAGACCCACTTGCAGAACAAACCACATGACCCCCAGTATCAGAACCTGCTGGATAAAAACCCACAGAAGGCCGAAATAAGAGCCAATGTACCGCTCGGTCAGATCACGCTTAACCAACTGATAAATGACGTATTTCTTATCCCAAATTTCAGCAAAAAAAAGTGCGGTATCGTAAAAAATAAGACTTTTTATTTTGCGGATAATTTTAATCATCTATCGAAATAAGACAATATCTGCGACAAATTTTCTCCCAGCGCGAGGTTTTCCACATTCTACTAATATTAAGCTGAACATTCCAGAATAATCCTGTCTCAAACGATTGTGAGTTTAGGGGCTGTACAACGTCATCCATGATTAGGACTAGACAAAAACGATGCCAACGGGTTAAGCTTGAAGACCTATGAAATCTTTACTTTCTTGGCACGTGACAGAAATTTGCTTTTTAGGAGGCGTGTTCTTTCTCCCCTTCTCTAAGTCGGCCGCCGAAATCGGGTTTATAACGGCCTTGAGCGTTTGGGCCTTGAGCAAAATCTCCCGCAAAGAAAAATTTCCAAAAATAAGGCTTTGCAATTTGTTTTATGCGATTTTTTTTATCTTCGCGGTGTTCTCTCTATTATCAAGAAATCTCACGCTCTCATCCGGTGTCCACGGCCTTTTTAAGTGGGTCAAGTATCTTGGGATTTTTTTCTTAAGTTTTGAATTTTTTGAAAACAAAAGCCGAAGAGAAAAATTCTTATGGGTTTTCTCTCTATCGCTATTTCTGGTGTGTCTTGACGGTCTTTATCAGGCATGGTTTGGGGCCGATCTTATCAGAAAATATCCGTTTGATGTGCCCGGAAGGTTCATTCGAATCACCGGGTCATTCGGATCGCCCAACGACCTTGCGGGATTCTTGATCCTAGGAACTCCGCTGGCAGGCCATCTTTGGTTTAAAGAAAAAAAGTGGAACTTGAAAAGTCTTGGGCGATGCCTTCTTCTGATTCTTTTTGGAACCATCCTAATTCTAACTCTATCCCGATCCGCGTTGATGGCATTGTTACTTGCTGCAATTTTTTTTATTTTTATTTTTCAACCTAAGAAAATCATGCCTCTTCTTTTTGTTCTGGTGATTTTTTTGGCCGCTCTTTTTTCATCGGAAACTTTGAAAGCTAACTTTCTGGGAAGCATGAATGCCAAAGACATCACAATCACCGAACGTTTCCGTTTCTGGGGGATCACTTGGCGGATGATTCTCGCAAAACCTTGGTTCGGGCATGGCATTAATTCTTATTACACGAATTTTCAACGGTTTGCGCCAAGCTCCGAAACTTATCGGGGATACGCGCATAACTGTTATCTTCAAATGTGGTCTGAAGTCGGGGTCTTTGGTCTTCTCGCGTTCCTTGCGCCTTTTTTGAACTTGCTGCCCAAAAAAACAAATCAGCCTGCATTGCAGTATGGATTCGGCTTGGATCAAAGTCTTTGGATAGGTGTCGTGGCTTTTTTGATACAGAGCTTTTTTGACACCAATTTTTACGCGCTTCAATGCGCGTCTATTTTCTGGATCTTCTGGGGATTTTATCTTTCTCAATTCATACGTCAATAAATCACGAGGGAGTGAACGGGGAGGCCTGTCAGTTTGGATCGGCCGTTTAGCGCGGCAAGCTCGATCAAAAAATAAACACCGGCGATCCGAGCGCCAAACTTTTCGACAAGATGGATGGCTGCCTTGACTGTGCCGCCGGTAGCCAGCACGTCATCGATGATGACGACGCGTGATCCCTTGGCCATCGCGTCGACGTGAATCTCCACGACAGCCGTTCCATACTCGAGGTCGTACGCCACTTGAAATTTTTCAAACGGCAGTTTCCCCTCTTTGCGAATAGGGATAAAACCCACACCCAACGCATAGGCCAGCGCTGAGCCCAGGATAAACCCGCGCGATTCGATCGATACCACATAATCGATTCTACCTTCGGTGATCTCAACAAACCGGTCGATGCAATATTTTAATTTATTGCCATCGAGCAGCATAGGCGTGATATCACGGAAAATTATTCCTTTTTTAGGAAAATCGGGTATCGAACGGATGCTCTCCACTACTTCGGCATGGGTGACCGTTAAAGGCATGCTAGCTCTCTGTACAGGTTTGATTTAAACAAGAAACGACCCATTATAACCATAAAATCGTCGGCGATGCTACTTTTTATGGAACTCAGGAGAACGCTGACCGCCGCCCTTTGACCCACCTGCTTAATCATGATATACTTGCTCAAAGTGAGGAGCGCAAAATGAGTGATAACGAGATTAAAAAGTACATAACCTCCGATCCCCAGATTCATCATGGGAAAGCTTGCTTCCGGAGAACCCGCATACCCGTCTACATCATTCTTGAGCTCATGGAAGCGGGCCAGACTCCAAAAGAAGTGCTTGAGGGCTATCCCCGACTTACCAAAAAGCACATCGAGGCCGCGCTACATTTCGCCGCCGAGATCCTGAAAAACCGGGAATATGTCGCCTTCGCCTAAGCTGTCCGGAATACGCATCCTCGCCGACGAGGACGTAAGTTTCAAATTGGTCAGGCCGCTCAAGAAATTGGGCGTAGATATTCGCCCCGATCTCAAAGGACTGAAGAACGGAGAGCTATTCCAAAGATCAATCCATGAGTCGAGGATACTGCTGACCCATGATAATGACTTCGCCGATTCGATCCGGTATCCGGCCTCCAAAACCCAGGGAATCATTATCATGAAAATCCACCCGCCTGTGGAAAGTGAGCTACTAGCCGGAATCAAGAAACTCTTTGAGGAAACCTCCCCTGAGTCCATCAATGGCAAGCTCGTATTTCTGACCAAAGCTGGATACTCAATCGAATAGTCGAACGCATCGGCCGGCGCTCTCCTTGACATCCTCTTAAGCGCGCGATTATACTGCTACCCATGAAAAAAATAGCGGTCATTGGAGGCTCGGGCTTGGACAACCCGGAAATCTTAAAAAATCCGATTGAGAAAGTCGTCCTGAATAAGTATGGCTGCCCTTCCTCGCCTTTAGTCCGCGGCAAGATTGGGGGAGAGGATGTAGTCATTCTCGCCCGGCATGGGAAAGATCATAGCCTCACGCCGACAAAAATAAATTTCCGCGCAAATATCCTCGCCTTGAAAGAAGAGGGCTGTACCCATATTCTGGCGGCGACGGCCGTCGGTTCTCTAAGGCAGGAGATAAAACCGGGAAACCTTGTTTTCCCGTCTCAATTCATTGATTTTACCCGTCAAAGGGAGATGACATTTTTCACCGAGGAAGTGGTGCACACGCCGATGAGCGAGCCTTACGATAAAGGCTTAAGAGACCTCCTCTGCCAAAGCTGCGAAGAGCTTGGCCTTTCTTACAATCGGGACGTAACGGTGATTACGATCGAGGGGCCGCGTTTTTCCACCCGGGCGGAAAGCCACATGTTTAGAAGCTGGGGCGCGGATATCATCAACATGTCCACCTGTCCCGAAGTCATGCTGGCCAATGAGCTTGGGATCCCTTATCAGACGATCGCGATGTCCACGGATTACGACTGTTGGAAGGAAGATGAGGAGCCGGTGACCTACGAGAGGGTGATGGCGATCATGAATCAAAACGCTGAAAAAGTAAAAGCGCTTCTTCTTCACGTTATTCATAAGATTTAATGCCGATTGGCGGAAAGTGCGGATTCTTTGAAAGTCCGGGGAAAGTACTATAAAACAGTGTGGATGAAGGGCCGGTCGGTGTATCTCATCGACCAGACGCTTTTACCGTTTCGTTTTAAGATCTTTGAAGCAAAAACCCACCGGGATACCTGCCGGGCAATCCAAACCATGATTGTCCGAGGGGCAGGGGCGATTGGGGCGGCGGCGGGATTCGCGATGGCCCAGGCGGTCCTGGAAGCGCCGGCGGGCGGTTTCTTAAGCACCATCAAAAAAGCCAAAGCAAGGATTGAAGCGACCCGGCCGACGGCTCAAAATCTTTTTTACGCGGTGAGACGCGTCTTCGAGCACGCCAGAAAATCAAAGGACCCAAAGAAGGCGGCGGTGAAGGAGTCGCAGGCGCTCGTGCACAAGGACGAAGCGGATTGCCGCAGGATCGGCGAGCTTGGAAGCAAACTTCTTAAGGACAAGACTTCCGTCGAAACGCATTGCAATGCCGGATGGCTCGCGTTTGTCGATTATGGGACGGCGCTGGCGCCTATTTATGTGGCGGCAAAAAAAGGTAAAAAAGTCTTTGTCTATGTGGATGAGACAAGGCCGCGTAACCAAGGGGCCAGGCTCACCGCCTGGGAGCTTCAAAATGAAAATATCCCTCACAGGATTATTCCCGACAGCGCCGGCGCTTATCTTATGTCCAAGAAGAAAGTGGATCTCGTGATTGTCGGCGCAGACCGGATCGCGGCCAACGGAGATGTCGCCAATAAAATAGGAACGCTTCAGAAGGCCATTTGCGCCAGGCACTTTGGCGTCCCTTTTTACGTGGCGGCGCCCACATCCACTTTTGACCTGAATTGCCGGAGCGGGAATGAAATCCCCATTGAACAGCGTTCCGAAGAGGAGGTGCTTTATCAAAGCGGCCGAGACGCGCGCGGAACCCAAGTGCGAATTCTCATTTCTTCGCCGGGTTCAAAAGCTCTAAATCCCGCGTTTGACATTACCCCCGCCAAGTATGTGACGGGCATCATTACGGAGAAGGGGATCCTCAAACCCTCTCGAGAAGACATTGCTCAGGTTTTTAGGAAAAAACCATAATGCGGTCCCTTTGGAAAGACAGCCAGGCGAAAGGAAAAAGTCCGCTCGAGCTTTTGACGTATCGTTCACGGCTGATCGGCAGCGAATCGAAGCTTTGTGTGTGGGGCGGCGGAAACACGTCCTCCAAAATGCTTGAAAAAGACCATCTCGGAAGAACCATTCAAGTGCTCCGGGTCAAAGGGAGCGGTTCGGATCTTAAAAGTTGCCGCCCCAAAGATTTTTCCCCCCTTAAACTGGAAGAAGTGCTTCCTGCAATTAAAAAAACCGCGATGACCGATGAAGAAATGGTAGATTATCTGCGTCGCTGCCTTTTGGACGCCAAGGCGCCGCGTCCTTCCATTGAAGCTTTGCTCCATGCTTTCTTGCGCTATCCGTCGATCGACCATACGCACGCGGACGCCATTCTTTCTCTCACCAATACACGGCGTCCCCGACAAATCTGCAAAGAAGTCTACGGCGGCGAATTGATTTTTGTCCCCTACGTGAAACCGGGATTTGATCTGGCAAAAAAACTCGCGGCCGAAGTTGCACGGCATCCGGAGTGCCAAGGCGCCATTCTTGAAAAGCACGGGATCATCACCTGGGGCGGCGATTCGAAGACGAGTTATCTTCGAATGATTGAGATGGTGACTCGCGCCGAACGTTTTATCCGGCAAAAAGCCCGAAATAGAAAGCCGTTTGGAGGACAAAAAGTTAAACCATTTTCTCGGGATTTAAGAGAGATTTTGATCGAGCGCTTTATGCCCGAACTAAGGAAGGTCTTAAGCCGGGCGAAACCCGTCGTTTTGCATCTTGAGGATTCGAAGTCCGTTCTCGAATTTGTTTGTTCAGGCATTGCGCCTGGCGTGTCTCAACGGGGACCGGCCACGCCGGATCATATGCTCCGAACAAAAAGAATCCCTTGTTTTCTGAAACCAACGGGTGGAGTCAAGCGCCCGCTCGAAGCCTACGCGCTCGCGCATAAGCGTTATTATAAAAAATTCGCTGATCCCGGAATGTTCATGCTGGATCCGTACCCCGCCGTTATTTTGATTCCGGGCGTAGGCATGGTCACCTCCGGCAAAGATCTTGATTCAGCTCTCATCACGGCGGAGATTTACGAGCATTCGATCTCCGTGATGCGCGCGGCATCTTTTATTGACCGTTACGTGTCGCTCCCGCCTCGTGAGGCATTTAAGATTGAGTATTGGCCGCTTGAGCTTTATAAATTAAGTTTGGCGCCGCCCGAAAAAGAGTTGGCCCGAAAAATAGCGCTTGTCACGGGAGCCTGCGGCGGCATCGGGCGGGCCGCGGCTCAGAAGCTCGCGTTCGCCGGCGCTCAAGTCGTCGTGACCGACACGGACCCGGAAAAGGTGCGGCTTCTCGAGTCGGAGATCAATTCAGAGTTTAAGGCGAAAAAGGCCTTCGGTATCCCGATGGATGTGACGCAAGAATCAAGCGTGCATCTGGCCTTTCAAAAAATCCTCCGCCACTTGGGCGGTCTTGATATTGTCGTATCGAACGCCGGAGTAGCCACCGTCGCCGCGCTCGATCGGCTTTCTCTCGCTGAATGGGAAAAAAATCTGGCGGTGAACGCTACCGGTCATTTCATCGTTCTGGGTGAAGCGATGCGTCTGATGAAAAGGCAGGGAATGGGAGGCCGTTTCGTATTTATGGTCACCAAAAATGTTCTGGCCCCCGGCGCTGAATTCGGCGCTTACAGCGCCTCGAAGGCAGCCTGCGCGCAACTGGCAAGGATCGTGGCAATCGAAGGGGCGCCTTTCGGCATCCGCTCGAACATGGTCAATCCGGACGGCGTGTTTAAGGGTTCGGGGCTGTGGTCCAAGATCAAAAAAGACAGGGCGAAGACATTCGGCGTGGCCGAAACAAAACTCGAAGAATATTACCGAAAAAGGAACCTTCTTCAAGTCCGTGTGGAGCCCGAGGACGTTGCCGAGGCTGTCCTTTTTCTCTCTTCTCATCGTTCAGCCAAGACCACAGGGGCCATCTTGCCCGTGGACGGCGGGCTTCGAGAAGCCTTTCCGCGTTAGAAAGTCATGCAAACGATCCGTTCTTTTTTTCGATCCGGTCTGCCACAAGCTGGGCGAAAGCCAGGCTTGAGGTAAACGCCGGCGAGACGGCGTTTAAAATGTGCGTCGAGCGGGGCCCGTCTTCGATCACAAAATCCATGACAAGGCGCATCGTTTCTTCATCCACAAGTTGTGCCCGGATACCGACTTTTTCGGACGGTAAAATGTCCTCCAGCCGGATGGAAGGGGCAAGCCGCTTCGCATGCTTCCAGAATCCGGAGGCCGTAACTTTTGATAATTCATCCAGCGTCATGTTTCTCAAACCGTTTTGATTCAGGAACACCATGATCGAAAGATCCCGGAGAATAAACGGCAAATCCGAAAGGCTCCATCCTTTCCAACCGCCGTAATTTTCCCGCCCCAAGGCCGGCAGGGCCGTCGGCCCGATCATCACTTCCCCGCCGACCGTCCTCGTCAGATGCACCCCTAAAAAAGGAAGTTCGGAATCCGGCACGGGATAAATCAATCCGCGAAAACGCCCGGCGGCTTCCGGGCGCAGCTTTTTATACATCCCCTTAAAAGGAAGTATCCGGTACTTCTTGCCGACCCCCATCGAATGGGCCAGTCGGTCCGCATGCTGCCCCGTCGCATTGATCAAATGTCCATACTCCAAACGACCCTGCCGTGTCGAGAGTCCATATTCATGGCCAAAGCAAATCTCAACCCCCAATGACGAGAGATCCGTCCGCAAGGCCTCCAACACGCCTTTTGAGTCGATCACCGCCGTGTCCGGAGAATAAATGGCTTGTCCGCAGGTCCGAGCCTCGGGCTCGATCTCACGCAGTTTCTTTTCATCCACAAGCTCGACGCGCACTCCATTGGCAACGGCCTGGCGGTAAAGCGGCTCTACCAAGCGCGCCTTCGACGGGGTAGACGCCACCACCACTTTTCCCGTACGATGAAAAGCGATGCCTTTTTCCGCGGCATAAGCGGCCAACCGTTTGGAGCCTTCCACGCAAACTTTAGATTTTAAGGATCCGGAAGGATAATAAAGACCGGCGTGCACCACGCCGCTGTTGCGGCCGCTGGCGTGCATTCCCACGCCCGTTTCCTTCTCCAACACACACACCGTACCCAAGCGGCGCTCGGCAAGTTCGCGCGCGATCGTAAGACCGATGATGCCCGCCCCGGCGACAACGAAATCGTAATGTTTAGAAGCCACGCTACAAATTACCACAGTTTGAGAATGAAATCCTAGATAAAAACCAAGAAACCCATCAGCGCAGCAGTGCCGTTCAAGCCGTTCATAGCTAGAGCCGAAGCCGTCCGCGCCGTTGGGCAAGCAAGTCTAAATAAGCCCGTTTCATTTCATTCGAAAGAAAACTTCGACGGATCAAACTCTCCCATTCGGGAAATGCTTTTTGTAATTGTTTTAGGCATTCTTCGATCGCAGAAACGTTCAGTTTAAGCCTCTCTTTTCCAAAATACTCCAGAAGATCTTTGGGCGTAAGCTTTGATTTTTTGCCGTGAAGAGGAACGGCCAGCTCTTCTTTCGATCCTCCGCCGCCGACAAGGACGCTGTTCAGCAGGTCATAGGCCGGAGAAAGCCTGAAAACTTCGTTGTCCTCCGAAAAAAGAGAGAAATTTTTAGCGTGCATATCTTCATTCCCGGTTAAAAAGCAAAAGATTGTGCGGAAGAAAAATTTCCGGCATTCGATCGCGGGAAAGGTGGTGTGTTCGAGGACTGCGCCGGCAAAAGCTTCCATAGAAGTGCCGTATTTGACTTCCCGCGGCAATCCGAGAAGTTGACCGAAGTCCTCAAGATACAGCCTTTTCCCTTTTTCCCGGTCAAATCGTTTGATAAAATAAGTCCGCGTTCCGTCCTTGGCGTAAACCAATCCGTGCAAAGGCACTTCAATGCCCGCCGCCGCCGCGAGCCGCATGGTCAGATCTTCGTTCTCAGGCACTTCCTGATAACTCGCAGGCGCGGGTTTTAAAATATAAGTGCCGCCACGGTCAACGATTTTAAACCGGCCTTCTGAAACGGCGAGTTTCGCGCTTAATTTTACTTGCACGCCCTGGATGGACATCTTTCCCGCGCGCCGCGCGGCTTCTTCCCTCTGCTCTTCCAACGTCAATGGGATCGGTTCCAGTTTTTTGAGCTGAGGAGAAAGAAGCTTTAATGCCCCGGGGGCATAGGGTTGATCCGCGGGAAGATCCTGATAAGTGATGGGGCAAACGCGGACCTTATTCATCCCATGCTTCCACAGTCACGGCGCCCACGAGATCATGCCCCACGGCTAAAAGCTGGCTGAAATAATCCCTGCGGTCGATCTTGGTTTTCTTCAAAAACGCTTCCAGATTCACGCCTTCGGGAAGCAGGCCGTCAAAAAAAGGCGGGAATGCGTGAAATTCAAAATGCTCGTTTTTACGCGGCAAGGCGCGTGAAATGGATGGGCCTTTGTAATCCGAAAAATATTCAAAAACATAACGGGCCTGTTCTTCGATCAAAATTCCGGCCGGATTACCGTTAAAAAAAACACGCCCTTTTCTCATCCCTGTTTTTCCTTCAAAGCTTGAAGAAGCGGGCTTGAAATCCGGACTTCAACATTCAGAGCATCCAGAATGCGGAGCACAGTGTCCAACTGAACGGTCATTTTGCCGTGCTCCAGATCGAATATTACGGTCTTCCCAACTGCCGCGAGTTTGGCAAGCTCCTGCCGGGAAAGGCCGCTTTTTTTGCGATGCATACGCACCAGATCAGGAAGTTCTTTTTTAAGTTTCTCAAGGTTGTTGGCCATTTTTTACTGTCCTAGTGGTAAAATACACTATTTTAATTATGTTTTCAATATAAATTTAAAATAAAACAGTATATATGACTGCTGTAGCAGTAATTTATTCTGTTTTTAATGGAGCTCCGTGGGCATTGCTTCGACAGGCTCACCATCCCGAGCAAAGACCACGCCGAATGGCGAGAATTGTCAAGAGCGGCCAAAATCATCGTGAAGACGAATGATGTCATCCTCGCCGAGGTATTCGCCGAATTGCACTTCAATAAACACGAGCGGTTCTTTTCCCGTGTTGTGCATTCGATGGATTTCTCCGCAGGGCACATCCAGGGCGCTTCCTTTAATAACCAAGATCTCGCGTTTCCCCAAAGTCGCAGCGCCGGTGCCCGAGAGTACCATCCATTTTTCAGAACGTTTGGCGTGTTTTTGAAGACTGAATCTGGAACCGGGATTTACTTCGATGCGCTTCACTTGAATCCCCGGTTCCCTATGAATGATTCTGTAATTTCCCCAAGGTCTTTCGTCAAAAAGCCTGGGCCTCTCCGTCATTCTAAGACCGCTCCTCTTCTACATCGCGCACGTCTTCCCTGCGTCGGCGGTATTTTTTCGCCAGTTCATCGGCGATGCGGATGCGCTGGGCCGCGTAAAATTCAAGGAAGGCAATCACGCCGATAATCGAAAAAAAGACAAGGCCTATCAAAAGCGCCCCCAAAAAAGTCACCTGCGTGGTCAGAATCGCGATAAGTCCCAGTGTCAACGCAATGAAATAGGAAAAAGCGACGGCCACTCTTTCGCTCATTCCCAACTTGACAAGCCTATGGGCAAAATGATTCCGGTCGCCTTCCCAAGGCGGTATTCCCCGCAAAAGCCGTGCCGAGACTACGGAAACCGTATCGTAAATCGGCACCCCGAACACCAGCACCGGAATGAAAGCGGCCACATAATTGGTCTGCGATGTCTGATAACGGCAAAGGAGCGTAAATGCCGCCATAAGGTACCCTATGAAAAGGCTGCCGTTGTCACCCAGGAAGATCTTCGCAGGCTTGAAATTGTGCGGGAAAAACCCCGCCAGGGCGCCGGCAAACGCGATTAGAAAAAGGCCCACCAACGGCTGATGGATGATCTGCGTGATTGAGAAAAACACGATCGAGGATATGAACGCTATCCCCGCACAGTGGCCGTCCAGCGAATCGATGAAATTAAAGGCATTGATAATCAAAAGAATCCAAATAAAGGTCGCCAGGTAACCGAAGGAACCCAGGGATGACAGGAGGTTGATGGAAAGCCCCAAACGCATCAGAATAAGCGTCGCCAGACATTGGCCGGCGAGCTTTTTGGCGGGAGACCAGTGAAACTTGTCATCGAAGAGCCCCACACAGAGCAAAATCAGGCTTCCAAAAAATATCCAGACGATCTTCGGCGTCAAGTACAAGGCCCACGAAAAAAAAGTCTTGAGCGGTCGGTCCGAGATTATTTTTTCATTGAAAAAATACGCGAAAAGCAGGCCCAAAAAAACCACAAACCAGAACGACAAAAAAATACCCACCCCCCCCAGAAAAGGGATGGGATGCTTGTGCGTTTTCCTCCCGATCGGATAATCCAGAAGATCAAACCGATGAGAGATTTTAATGAAAAGCGCCGTCAGAAGATAGGTGGAAAATGCGGTGAAGACGAACACCCCGGCATTCAAAGAAAGGATAAAACTTCTTGCAATCATCATGGGTATCCCGGTAGTGTATCCATTTTGCCGCATTCCATCAATACTTCTTTCCAGGCCCGGAAGGCTTTTTGCCTATCAAACCGTTCTTCAAAAACGGCCCTTGCGTTCAAACCCAACGCGTTCAGCAGATCGGGGTTCTTCGCCAATTGTCGAACGCAAGCGGCCAGACCCTGGGCATCTCCAATCGCAAACGCATAGCCGCAAGACACCTTTTTTAAAATTTTTGGAATCTCCCCCTCGAGATCACCGATAAAAAGCGTCGGCTTTCCCGCCGCCGCAACACCGTAAAACTTGCTCGGGACCACGAAACCCTCGAGGTCAGGCTGAAGGGTAACCAAATGAAGCTCCGCCGCATTCAGGCTTTCATTGAGCGCCAGATAGGGTTGATACGGCTTAAATACGAAATTCTTTAAACCCCTTTTTTTGCACTCGGTTTGAATTTCTTCAAGCTTTTTGCCGCCTCCGATAAAAAGAAAAATGATATTTTCATCCTTTAAAATTTCCGCGGCCCTTAAAACCGTTTCGAATTCATGGGCACGCCCCATGTTTCCCGAGTAACCGACCACAAATCGGTTTTCAAGCCCCCATTCCGCTTTAAGTTTATTTTCTTCGCGCTTAAGCGGCCGAAGCTCGGCGCCGTCGGACCAATTGGGAATCACCCGAACCTGTCGGATGGGAATTCCCTCTCGAATAATTTTTTCGCTCATTTTTTCCCCAATGGCCACGTTGAAGCGCGCTTTTTTCAAAGAAACGTTCCGCGCCTTTTTTAAAAAAAACGCCAAAGGCCCGCGAATGCCTGCCGTGTTAAGCGCCATCGCCGCTTCCGGAAAAAGATCCTGAAGCCAGTTGACCAACAGCGCCCCGCGAAGTTTCGCGGCCATCATGGCCACCACGGATATTAAAGGAGGGTCTGTCTTGGCGACGACGATGTCTCCGGGTTTAAGCAACGCGCAAAGGCGGATAAAAGCGCCGAAATAAAAGCTGAGATAATCGAAAGACCTTCCCATCAAGCCCGCGCGGCCGAAGCGGGTAGTCCAAATTCTATGAATCTGCACGCCGCGCACTGATTCCCGAGACTCAAGCACCGCGTTTGGATCCTCATAACGCTGGCGGCTTGTAACCACACAAACCTCCCGGCCCTCCCGAGCCGCAGGCCCGCCAACGCTTGGGTGGCGGGCCAGCTCAAATGCGAGGTCCGCCAGTATCTGGCTCGTCGCTGAATGATCCGGATAGAAATAGCGGTTCACAAATACAATTTTCACGGTTTTTCGACAGCGCCATTGGCTTGAGACAAACCCGAGAGGCACGTCCGGTTTTTCCCCTGACGTTTCGCTTGATAAAGCGCCGAGTCCGCCGCGTCCACCAAAAGACCTGCGCTGTCGAATGCCGGCGTATATTGAGAACATCCGATGCTCACGGTCACTTTTAAATTTTCGTCATAGGCCTTGAAACTTTTTTCCGAAACCGCGCGGCGGATTCTTTCCGCCACATAAAAGGCGCCCGTCTCATCCGTTTCCACCAGAAGCACGCCGAATTCCTCGCCTCCGTAACGTCCGGCGAGGTCCACCTCTCGTATGTTTTTCTGTATCGTCTCGGCCACCTGCCTCAATACGACATCTCCCACCAAATGCCCGTAGTGATCGTTGAAATGCTTGAAATCATCGATGTCGATCATGAGAAAAGAGAGTTTCACCCCAAAACGCTTCGCGCGGTCCATTTCGCCTTCCAGGCGCCCGGCCAGATGCCGGCGCACATAAACGCCGGTAAGCCCATCGGTGATCGCCAGCGTTTCGACGCGCTCGTACAATTTTACACGACGAACTTCAGAAATAAAGCGCTCCGTCAGAATTGAAAGAATCGGGATGTCCTTCTCGGACATCCCGACGATCATCAGTATCGCCGTCATTCTTTTGTCTATCAAAATCGGATGGGCGCTGAAAGAAGGAAAATCAGGCCCGAGACCCAGTGCCTGGCGGTGTTTCAAGGAGTCCAAAACCACCAGCAGTTTGTGGCTTTTGAATAAAAGCTCAAAGACCTTTTTATCGAACAAGAAAAGCTCCGCTTTCGCCCTCATCTTATCCTTCAAAAAAGTCATTCGGTCGAAAGATCCTTGAAAATCCGAGTAAACAAGCTGGTAGAATTCATCGGGCTTCGCCGGTTCAGATTCTTCGTGATTGTAAACGGCGAGCTTAATTAGATGAAACCGGAAATTTTTTGACAGCGCTTCCCCGAAAATCAAAAAAGTCTCGAAGCTGTCGAGGCTCTGCGACATCTCCTTTATCTTTTCGAAAAGAAGCGAGATTTCATTGGCCTTTCGGCCCAGCGCCTGGGTGACGTGGGTCTTTTCCGAAAGCAAAGCGTACCCAGACTCAAGCTTTCCGGACATAAAACGGGTTTCTTCGTCCAGCGTTTTTAGCGGCGCCACCGCCCAGCGCTTAAACTGAAAAGCGCTCCAAAAGACAAGAAGAGAAAAGGTCACATAATAGGACCAGCCAAAAGGGTCCACGGCAGGCTGGAAGACCATCACGGCCGCAAAGCCCAAGAGACTCAATAAAATGAACCGCTGGCTTTTTTTATTCCCGAAGAAGCTCACGAGGAACAGGATCGCAAACCAGAGGCTGTTGAGAATCAGATACTTCCACATACGCGGTTTCTCCCGAGCCTCTTCGCCTCATAAAGATTTCTGTCGGCCGAACCCACGAGCGCTTCCCGCGTGCGGCCCCCTGGCGGGAAGGCCGTCACACCCACGGAAATCGTGACCTTTCCCTCGGTGCGCCGGAGAGAAAATTTGCTTTTTTCCACCTCTTGCCGTATAGTCTCGGCAGCTTGCGCCGCTTCTTTCAGATTTTTGTTGGGAAAGAGCAGGATAAATTCCTCACCGCCGTAGCGCGCCGCGAGATCCACCGGCGAAAGGCATCGACGGATCACCGCGGCGATGCTCTTCAAAACGATGTCTCCCGCCGAATGGCCGTACTCATCGTTATAACGTTTGAAGTAGTCGATGTCCAAAAGAACCAGAGAAAAGGACGATTGGTGAAGGCTGGCCCTCTGAATCTCCTCGGAAAGCCTTTCTTGAAAATAGCGGTTGAGATACAAGCCCGTCAGGCTGTCGTGGATCGCGAGCTCCTTCATCTTTTCATAAAGGAGAATGTTTTTCAGCGTCACCGCGCCGAGATTCGAAAAAATATCCAACAGCCTCAGATCATCCGCGTTGAAACAGCCCGTTTTTTCGGAGCTTGCGCGCACCACGCCCAAGACTTTCTTCTCGATGATCAAAGGGCTGGCGCAGACAGAGTGTAAACGCCCGGCGCCGGATTCGGTTGAAAAACGAAAGTCGTTCTGGACATCTTCGATCATCACGCCCTGAGACCTTTTCATCACCCACTGGTCAAAAACGGTCCCGGTTTTTTCTTTGACGACGGCGCCGGCAGGCCCCGTTAGAAATGAATTTTCTGACGGGGCAGGCAGGTTTTGGCGGCGGGCTGAAAGCGCGCCGACGTTTTGGTGATGGGCGCTCGCCACCAAAAAAAGTTCCTGCTTGGAGGCATCCACTAGATACAGCACACACTCTTCGGCTTGACTCAACACCACCCTGATCTCGTCCACTATCTTCTGGGCGGCCTCCTTCACCTCCGAGACGCTTTTCAGCTCTTCCGAAAAACCATGCAGATTCAGAAAACGGTCTATCTTATTCTGGAGCGCTTCTCTCAAAACGTCCCGCTGGACAATCTCTTTTTCAGTTAAGTGAACATCTTCTGTCAACTTTTCGAGAGAAATTTTTTTGTCATTGGATGTTTGCTGAATTTGATAAAGATACGCCAACATCGCGATAAAAAGGCCTGTATAAAAAAGAAGCTGCAGAAAAATCGAAGGTTCTTTGGCGGCCAGGCCCATATAAACGGCGACAAGCGCCGACAAAATGCTTAAAATCGCCGCCGTCACCGGCCCGGAAAGGGCCCAGGCAAAGACCAATATCAGGTTCGAGATAAAAAACTGGGACGCGACGAGCGGGTCGGAGCCGGTCAGATCCAGTTTAAGAAGCGGCAGATAGGAAAAAACGACGAAAACCCAGAGGATAAAAGCTATGATTGGAATGAAAAATGGGGGCACTACAATATTGCCTTCTCCGTATTTTTATCAAAAAAGTGAGCCTTGCTCATATCGAACACCAAATCAATATCTTGATTCACACCCGGACGGACATGGCCGGAGACGCGCGCGATGAAGGTGTTGGCGCCGGTGCGAAGATACAGATACGCCTCCGCGCCCATCGGCTCCACCACTTCACAAGTGGCGCGGACTGTATTATCGGGCGAAGCCTCCGACGTAAAGAGTTTGTCGTAGATGTCTTCAGAGCGTATGCCGAAAATAATCTCCCTATTCTCATGACCAGAAAGCTTAGGGGTCATCGCGTCGATCACACGAACCTTAAAAGGGCCGTTTTGGAAATAAAATCTGTCGTCGAGGCGCGTCAGCGTGCCGCTTAAAAAATTCATCGGCGGGCTGCCGATGAAACTGGCGACAAACCTGTTCGTTGGCTGCTCGTACAGCAGGATCGGGTCCGCCACCTGCTGAACCACGCCATTCTTAAAAACCATGACCCGGTCGCCCATCGTGAGCGCCTCGGTCTGATCATGCGTCACGTAAACAATCGTGGTCTGAAGACGCTGGTGCAATTTTTTTATCTCCATCCGCATCTGTACCCTCATTTTCGCATCGAGATTGCTTAAAGGCTCATCGAACAAAAAGACAAGGGGTTTGCGGACAATCGCCCGCCCCAGCGCCACACGCTGCCTTTCCCCGCCGGAGAGCTCCTTGGGCTTTCTTTCCAGAAATCTCTTAATGCCCAAAATTTCAGCGGCGTCATGGACACGCGTTTGAATTTCGTGTTTAGGATACTTTCTCAGCTTAAGCGCGAACGCCATGTTCTCAAAAACCGTCATGTGCGGATAGAGCGCATAATTCTGGAACACCATGGCAACGTCCCTGTCTTTCGGCGGAATATCGTTCACCAGCTTCTCGCCGATATAAATCTTGCCGTGGGTGACCTCTTCTAAGCCCGCGATCATCCTTAAAACGGTGGTTTTGCCGCAGCCGGAAGGTCCGACAAACACCATGAACTCACGACGCTCGACGCCCAGACTCACGTCGGTGACCGCCTGAATATTTCCGGGATAAACTTTGGAGACATTCACTAAACTGACTTGGGACACGCGTTAGCTCCTGATAAACCCTAGGCACTGAGCCAACGCCGATTTGAGTTGCCGGCGGTGTACGATCTTGTCGATCATGCCATGTTCGAGCAAGAACTCCGAGGTTTGAAACCCTTCGGGCAATTTTTGCCGAATCGTTTGTTCGATCACGCGCGGGCCTGTAAATCCAATCAAGGCTTTCGGTTCGGCGATAATGAGGTCCCCCAGGGAAGCGAAACTCGCCATCACGCCCGCCATGGTGGGATTGGTCAAAACGGAAATAAAAAACTGTCTGGCTTCATGATGCTTCGCGAGGGCCTGAGAGGTTTTCGCCATTTGCATCAGCGACAGCATCCCTTCGTACATCCGCGCGCCTCCCCCGGACCCCGACACAATGATGAGCGGCAATTTCTCCTGGGTCGCAAACTCGATCAAGCGCGTCAGTTTTTCACCGACCACGGAGCCCATCGAGCCCATGATAAAATGCGAATCCGTGACGCCCATCGCCACGCGCGCCTTTTGCAGGAGCCCCTCGCCGGTCACCACCGCGTCTTTTAAGCCGGTGGCCTCCTGGTCTTCCTTTAGCTTATTCACGTAAGATTTGGGGCCTTTAAAGTTTATCGGATCCAGGGAAACTATCTCCTGGAACATCTCTTTGAAAGTCCCTTCATCGATGAGCTGGCTGACACGTTCGTAAGCGGAAAGGGTGAAATGATATTCGCACTTGGGACAGACTTTGAAATCCTCTTCGAGGGTTTTGTTGTAGATGATCTCGCCGCATTCCTCGCATTTGGTCCACAGGCCTTCAGGGATGTCGCGGCGCTTGAGGAGGCGTATCGTGTTGACTTTCAGTTTGGATTCAAACGGTGACATGACAGTTCGATGATTTTAACACAGCCGGGATGGGCATTCAACCCCCGAATTTTATATTCCAATAAAGGCCCAAGAGCTCCCCGAGGCTCTTCAGGATGCGCCCTAAACCGGTCGCCGTCGCCTTTCCAGCCGTCCTTGGGAAGTGCGTCACTCCGATCTCCTCGATCCGGCAGCCCTTTCTCTTGAGTCTGGCCAGAATCTCCGCGTGAATCAGAAGCTGATTGGACTTAAGCTCAAGACCTTCCAACACGGAGCGGCGGAACAACTTAAAAGCACAGTCGACATCCCGTATTCTAAAACCAAACAAGAGCCTGCAGAGGCGCGTCCATAAGATACCATTCAGTCTCCGGTAAACCCTATCCCGCCGCTTGAGGCGGTAGCCGACGACCACATCACAACTGTCAATTTTTGAAAAAAGTTTTTCGATTTCCGAAAGCTGGAATTGATTGTCACCATCCGTTAAAAACACGAGCTCTTTTCGGGCGTTTTTAAGCCCCGTGCGAAGCGCGGCACCGTAACCCAAATTTCTCGGATGCTGAACGAGCCGTACATGCGGATTTTTATGGGCCCACTGGCGGACAATCTCGGCTGAATTGTCTTTGCTGCCATCGTCCACAACCAAGACCTCATAATCGACGCCGTACTTCTCCCCGACTTCCACGGCTTGCTGGATCATGCCGCCCACATTCGAAGACTCATTATAACAAGGGAAAAAAAGCGAAAGAGATTTCAGGGCTTTGGGTTTTATCATTCAAAACGGTGGAACACGAGGCCTGACAAAAGTTTTGGATAAAAATAAGTGGACTTCTGCGGCATCTTCAAGCCCTTTTTCGAGACATCGACCACTTCTTTGAGTGAAGTCGGCCGCAAGAAAATAGCCAGATCGAATTTGCCTTTTTTCACCTCTTTGACGGCCGCGGCCGCATCGCGCGTAAAATCAATAGCCTCCGGTTTTTCTATAATCGCGCGATGAAGCATCGCCACGTCAAGTCTATCACTGATTTTGGCGCTTTTGGACGGCGCCCGCTTTTTGTCAAGCGTCAAAATGGAAAATCCGTCCTTCTTCGTATACACGCCGAAGCGGTAATTTTTATTCGGATCCGCCAGGCGTGTTTTTGAAAGATCGTGGAGGATATTTGGCAACGTTTTAAACTTTTTCAATGCGCCCTTTTGTTTCAATAATTCCAGGGGCGCCCCGGCATTTTTTTTCACACGAATCAAACGATGCGTCGGATAAATCGTAAACGGATTGTGCAGGCAATCCGAAAAATACGTCATGACATAATTCCAATCAGCCAATGGAACATTGGCTGATTGGTCCGCCGACGCTTTAGTGGCGGACCAACGGCCGGAAAGCTTGACCTGTGATTTCATCCATTTCTTGTATTGGCACGCCACCTCAAAACGGTGATGCCCATCGGCGATGAACACCGGTTTTAACCGCATGGCCTTAACGATTGCGGCCAAGACGTCGGACCTTTGTTCCACAAATAACCGATGGCGAACACCCTCGATGGCAGCGTCAATGGCTGGGCGCAGGGACCCTGCCTGTCCGGCAGGCAGGCCCGCCCCTACGATGCGGTTCAATATTTTTTGCACAACCCCGGATTTATCCTCAAACAATCCAAAAATCGGGCTCAAATTCGCGCGAACCTCTTTTATGAGCGCCATCCGGTCCTCTTTGGGGGCGGCAAGCGTGTTCTCATGCCTCAGCACCGCCCGCTCATCCAATTTCATCGCGGCGATGAAACCGATACGCCTCTGTGGCTTTCTGTTTTCCTTATAATCCTGCACATACACATAAATGGCCGGCGATGCGTCCTGAAAAAGGACCTTCGACGACCTCCAGTTTTCGAAGAATTCTCCGGCGCGCGTGTACTTATTATTCCCCGTGGAATCGCCACGGGCCTCTTTACCCAAAATAAGACGCACCACGTTGTGAGCGCTTCCTCGGTGAAGCTCTTCTTGTTCCTTTTTGGAAATGACGTCATACGGAGGCGCCAACACCTCCGAAAATCTCTTGACCTTCTCTTTATTGTAGCGCCAGGCTCGGAAACCTTTTATTTCAGGCATGTGTTTTGATTTTGCTTGACCGCGTCCAAATCCAAATTCCAATCCCGGTCCCTACTGCGTCAGCCGCCGCGTCCAAGAAGCTCGCGTCTCGAAGCGGAACAAAGCTCTGATGCCACTCGTCGGTGCACCCATACGCCGAGCCGATGAGAAACGCGAGCGTCATCCACATTTTCGGCGAAAAAGATTCCCAACTCACCGCCGCAGCTCTTACGAGAAGCGCCCCGAAAACCCCATATTCTACACCATGCAAAATCAAATCCGAATGATATTTTTCAATCGCCTCTAAAAACGGGAGGGGGTGAGACAAGGATGATAGATAAAAAATGCCGGCCGCATAAAGCGCCGCGGCGAACCAACGAACCACGATAAGGGACTGGTTTTTAGACACGGCTTAATTACAAATAACAAAGCACAAATGACAAAATAATGATAAATTACAAAATTCAAATAACAAAACACGTATTTTGAATTTCGAACTTTGTGCTTTGAATTTATTTTGTAATTTGAATTTTGTCATTTGTCATTAGCACTCTTTGTTTCTGTCTTTTTGTTCTCCTTCCCCTTTTCTGTTTTCTGTCCACTGTCACCTGTCTTCTGTTTACTGTCCTCTGTCTTCTGTCCTCCGTCTTCCGTCTTCTGCCTTTTATAATCCGTAGCATAAAATCCACTGCCTTTAAAAATAAACCCGGTACCCGCGCTGATCAGCCGATCGACTTTCCCTTCGCAGAAAACGCATTTTTTAAGCGACGGTTCGGTTATACGCTGGAGGCGTTCGAATTTTTTCTTGCATTTCAAGCATTGGTATTCATAGGTAGGCATTGCACGCTCCTGTAGGGGCGCAATTTATTGCGCCCAAAACATGAGGGCGCGATGAATCGCGCCCCTACATTCATTTGTTAAACAGATTTTTTACCTTTTGCATGAAAGAAACCGTAATCGGATTCACCTTTTCTCCCGACAAATCGGCAAATTGTTTCAAAAGCTCTTTTTGTCTATCAGAAAGATTTGCCGGCGTCTCGACTAAAATTTTCACTTCTTCATCGCCGATTCCGTGGCCGTGAAGCGAGGCGATGCCCTTTGCTTTTAATTTGAATATTTTTCCGTTTTGCGTGCCCGCGGGAATTTTAAGCGCCGTCGTACCCGTGAGCGTGGGAACTTCGATCTCACCTCCTAGTGCGGCATGCACAAAACTCACCGGAACCTCGCAGAGCACATTGTTTCCGTTTCTCGAGAAAAATTCATCCGGCTTCACGTAGATATCGATGTAAAGATCGCCGCGCGGGCCGCTGCGAATCCCTGCCTCGCCTTCGCCGGACATGCGAAGCCTCGTGCCCGCTTCCACGCCGGCCGGGATTTTGACTTGTATTTTCCGATCCACCACCGCGCGGCCCGAGCCTTTGCAGGCGTCGCAGGGATGCTCAACAAAACTTCCTTGACCGCGGCACCGGTGGCAAGGCCTTGAAATCGAAAAAAATCCACTCGAAGCCAAGATCTGGCCTGAACCGTGGCACACTGGGCAGGAAACGCGAGAAGTGCCGGGTTTGGCGCCGTCGCCTTTACAGGTTACGCAAGACTCTTCCCTTCGGATTTCGATGGTCTTTTCAACACCGAAGGCCGCTTCCTTGAAGGAAATCTCCAGGTCATACTGCAGGTCGCTGCCTTTCTGCGATTGCTGGCGGGACCTGGACGAAACACCGGCACCAAAGAAATCCTCGAAAATATCCTCAAAGATATCGCTAAAGCCCGTGCTCGAAAAACCGGAAAACCCTCTTGTACCCAATCCCTCGTGCCCATACTCATCGTAAATTTGCCTTTTCTTGGGATCGGCCAGGACTTGATAGGCCTCAGTGGCCTCTTTGAATTTCTCCTCGGCCTTTTTATCGCCGGGATTGCGGTCCGGATGATGCGCGAGCGCGCATTTGCGATAGGCCTTTTTAATGTCTTCCGCCGCGGCAGAACGGGACACCCCAAGAACGCTGTAATAATCTTTTTTGGATTGCGGCATTGCGTTTTAATTAATCAACAATTACGGCGCGCGGCATAAGTGAAATGCGAAAAATATTTTCGCCACGAATTTTCGCTCGACACAAACTGGTTTGTCCCAGAAAAATAATCCACGATGGCTTCGCGCAGGCGGGCGAGTTCTTTGAGACGGGAAAAACCTTTCGCGCTGTCTAATGTCAAATCCACCAGCTCAAGCGCGCGTTCATACGCCTTCTGGCTATAGGCGGCATTGTGCTTCGCCTGCCAATTGAGAGCCCGTTCCACTTCGCTTCCTATATTGGCCATCTGCTCCACGAACGGCATCCGGCCCCAACGCCCCGACGCGAGATCTTTATGCTGAACGCTCATCGCTTGACATCCACATCCACGACCGCCTTCACCAAATTTCCAAACATAGCAGCCATCCGGTTAAGTTCACCCAACGTCACTTTCTTTGCAACTATTTTCATAGGAATCTAAGGCGTCCCTTTGAAACCTGGTCCAAAAAAACGCTTAAGTCAAACATAAACATATTTATAAATATGTTTGTGGGGAATAAATAAAAGGGCGTTGTCACCTTTTTTCCCTTTTTCATCTAAAATTCCTATTCATTCAACAATAAATTCGATTTTCCACGATTGCAATCCGAGCAAGCCGTAAACCAAGAGCCGTAACTATTGTAAGAATTTTGTTGATCTTCATGATATGTCCTCTTTTACCTTATGCTCTGTGTTCCACCTATTTAAGCCGGAATCACTTGGCCAATCTTTTCGGGGTGTTGGATTCTTTTGAGTTGAGGAATATGATACCGAGCGGCGATTTTCTTGATGAATTTAAACGTGTAAATTCCAGGATTCAAAATTTCCACCCCTAAAACTTTGCCTTTTTTATCAAAATCGACAAATACCTCCGGCGCTGCCTCTACCGTTTTAGCTACCTTGTAATCAATCGTATCGGTCAAATTCACGTACATGGCTCTCGCATCAGGATCGAAAGTTAATTGCATTTTATTTTCCTTTCGAGATCCTTCGCTACGCTCGGGATGAAATTCGCGCATAGACTTACTCGCGCTTTGCGCTCGTAAGTCTAGCGCTCATTTCACTTATCATCCTCGACCTTGTATTCCGCGTCCACAGGCTCATCGCCGGCTTTTTTGTCTTTAGCGCCAGGGCCGGATTCACCGGAGGACGAATCCGTCGATGCTCCAGCGGCGGATTTCTGCGAGGCGGCTTTGTACATCTCCTCGGCGATTTTGTGGGACGCGGCCGTCAGTTCCTCTTCGGCTTTTTTGAGCTCGGAGGTTTCTTTGGATTTCAAAGCCTCTTTGGCTTTTTCAAGTGCCTCTTCGATTTTCTTTTTGTCCTCCGCGGACACCTTGTCACCGACGTCTTTTAAGGATTTTTCGGCGGCATAAATCAGGTTGTCCAGACGGTTTCTCGCTTCGACAAGCTCTCTTTTCTTCTTATCCTCTTCGGCGTGCGACTGGGCGTCTTTGGTCATCTTCTCGACCTCGTCCTTGCTTAGGCCGCTGGAACTTTCGATGCGGATTTTCTGCTCTTTGCCGGTGCCGAGGTCTTTGGCCGAGACATGCGTGATGCCGTTGGCGTCAATGTCAAAGGTCACCTCGATCTGAGGCACGCCGCGCGGTGCGGGCGGGATTCCGACGAGATCAAAACGGCCAAGCGTGCGATTGTCTTCGGCCATTTCACGTTCGCCTTGCAGTACGTGAATCGAAACGGCGGTTTGGCTATCCGCGGCCGTGGAAAATGTCTGGCTTTTCTTCGTCGGAATCGTGGTGTTTCTCTCGATGAGCTTGGTGCAAACGCCGCCCAAGGTCTCGATGCCGAGCGAAAGCGGTGTCACATCCAAAAGCAAAACATCTTTCACGTCGCCGATCAAAACCCCGCCTTGAATCGCCGCGCCCACCGCCACAACCTCGTCAGGGTTCACGCCCTTGTGAGGCTCTTTCTTGAAAAGCTGTTTCACGATGTCCTGCACTTTAGGCATGCGCGTCTGTCCGCCTACCAACACCACCTCGTCGATATCCTCAGCCTTAAGTTTCGCGTCTTCCAGGGCCTTTTTGCAAGGCACGATCGTTTTTTGAACCAAGTCATCCACCAGCTGTTCGAGCTTCGCGCGTGTGAGCATCATCGTCAGGTGCTTGGGCCCATTCGCGTCAGCGGTGATGAACGGAAGATTGACCTCCGTCTGCAGATTGGAAGAAAGCTCGCACTTGGCTTTTTCTGCGGCTTCTTTCAAGCGCTGAAGCGCCATGCGGTCTTTTCTTAAATCAATGCTTTCGGTTTTCTTAAATTCGTCCGCCAGCCAGTCCATCACGCACTGGTCGAAATCGTCGCCGCCCAAGTGCGTATCGCCGTTGGTGGACTTCACCTCAAACACGCCGTCGCCGATTTCAAGAATCGAAATATCGAAAGTGCCTCCACCCAAATCATAAACGGCGATTTTCTCATTTTTCTTTTTATCCAAGCCATAGGCTAGCGCGGCGGCCGTCGGCTCATTGATGATGCGAAGCACATCCAGGCCCGCGATTTTTCCCGCGTCTTTGGTCGCTTGTCTCTGCGAATCGTTGAAATAGGCCGGTACCGTGACGACGGCCTTCGTAACTTTGTGCCCGAGATAATCTTCGGCGGTCTGTTTCATTTTCTGCAGAATAATCGCGGAGATCTCCGGCGGCGTGTACTCCTTGCCGCTGACCTTCACGCGGACGTCGCCGCCTGCGCCTTCAACCACTTTATAAGGAACTAGCTTTTCCTCGGCCAACACCTCTTGGTGCCGCCGTCCCATGAAACGTTTGATGGAAAACACCGTATTTTCAGGATTCGTGATCGCTTGGCGCTTCGCGGCCTGGCCCACGAGCCTCTCGCCGCTTTTGGCAAAACCCACCACCGACGGCGTAGTCCTGACACCTTCGGCATTGGCGATGACCACGGGCTCGCCGCCTTCCATCACCGCGACACAGGAATTCGTGGTTCCCAAATCAATCCCTATCACTTTTTCTGTAGCCATTTTAAACCCTCCTCGCAATCCTCACACGGCTGGGTCTCAAAAGCCTGCCGTTTAAAATGTATCCTCTTTGAATTTCTTCCACCACAATGCCATCCTGGGCGCCCGGCGCCTCCACCACTCCCACCGCCTCGTGAAGCTCCGGGTTGAATTCAGTTCCCACGCTCTTAATCACCTCGACGCCGTGTTCCTCCAAAACCTCATGCAATTCATTTTGCGCTAACCTCAGGCCTTCCTTCACTTTCTCTGGGTCATGCCCTTCCGACAAGGAAGCCATCGCTCGGTCAAAGTTATCGACAATCGGCAATATTTCAACGAGCAAACGCTCATTCGCGAATTTAATCGCGTCCGATTTATCCTTCTCAAGGCGCTTTTTAATATTTTCGAAATCGGCTTTAAGCCTCAACAGTTTGTCCCAGTATTCCTCGGCCTTCGAAGGATCCGGATCTTTGGCCGGGCCTTCTTTTTCGGCCTCCGGCGCCTCTTTTGCCTCTTCATCCTTATTCATTTTAGTACCTGTTAATCCTCTCCGTCACGCTGTCCGCGACAAAATCCACGACGGAAACCACCTTCGGGTATTTCATCCGTGTGGGCCCGACCACGCCGACACTGCCGATCGGTGTTTGTCCCACATAATAATCTTTGACTACCATGCTTACGTTCTCAAGCTCGCCGATGACGTTTTCGCTCCCGATATGCACGTGCACACCCTGCACTTGGAGATCGCCCAAAAGAATCTGCAGAAGATCGTACTTTTCTTCAAAGGCCTGGAGCAGGTTCCGGATCATGCGCACTTCCTGGAATTCCGGTTGTTCAAAAACGCGAAAAATCCCGTCGACGAAAAGCTCTGTTTCCTCTTCGAGAAAATCCCCGAGTCGATGGGCTTCGATAAGCTCATCCAAAACCTGATTTAAAAATGACACACGCTTTAAATTTCTAACGTAAATAACCGCTGCATTTTCGGTGAGTTGTGAAATAAGCTTCGAGGCCTTTTCAACCAGCCCTGCGATGTTTTTTGCCTTCTCGATCTCTTTTTCAATCCAATCTTTCTCGGTCTCCAAAAGCTCCTCCGGCCGCATCAAGGAATCCACCCAATAGCGGTAACCCTTATCCGAAGGAATACGCCCGGCCGAGGTGTGAGGCTGTTTCAAATACCCTTGCTCTTCCAAATCAGCCATCACGTTCCTGATGGATGCCGGAGACAGCCCCAAATCCGAATGCTTGGAAATGGTCCTGGAACCCACAGGCTCGGCTGTCTCTACATAGGAACAGATAATGATATCCAGTATCCTGTTCCGCCTATTGTCCATATTGCCGGCTGCCATTTAACCCTATCCCTCCCATTAAAACCATTATTGGCACTCTATGCTTCCGAGTGCCAACCATAGTCTACCATAAAAATTTTAACCGTGTCAATGCGTCCCTAATTCCCTGACAGTCTGCTCAAAAAGCCTCAGATGCAAGGCGCGACCAAACGACCGCTCAAGGCGTATCGGAAGATACGCCGCACAAGGGAGCGCGGGAGCAATGGTTCGACAAGCTCACCATCCTGAGCGAAGTCGAAGGACGCCGCAGATGAGGCTTTTTCAGCAGGCTGTCAATTTCTTTCGGAGCAGCTGTTCGGTCTTTAGGGATATGTTTAACGTCAAATAGACCCCCGAGGGCTCATCTCTCCTGGCCGTCACTTCTGCATTTTCATACAAAAAATTCACGAGTTTAGGGTGCTCATTGGGAATGAAAATCTCCCGGGGTTGCCAGCGGGGCAGACTCTGGGGTATTCTTTCAAGCAATCGCTCTATCCCCTCCCCGGTGAGAGCCGACACCCAAACCCTTTCAACGGCGCCTGCGTTGAAACTCATTTTTTCATACCTCTTGTCTCCGAGCAAATCTATTTTATTCATCACAATCAACGTTTTTTTATCCCGCACGTTGAGTTCCGAGAGGACCTGGTTCACCGCCTTCTCTCTCTCCAAAAAATCCCGAAGGTTTGAGTCCACGACATGAAGCAAGATATCCGCATGAATCGTCTCCTCCAAAGTAGCCTTAAACGATTCAATGAGCGTATGCGGCAAATCCCTAATGAAACCCACCGTATCCGCTAAAAGCGCTTTTTGCCCGCCCGGCAGCGTAAGAAGCCGCGTGGTCGTGTCGAGCGTGGAAAAAAGCTTGTCTTTCACCAACGTCGAAGAGCGGGTGAGCGCGTTGAAGAGACTTGATTTTCCGGCGTTTGTGTAACCTACAAGCGTTACTAGTGGCAGCTCTTTTTCTTTTTTACGCTGAATGTCGGCGAGGCGCCGTTTCTCGACGGTCTCTAGTCTATGGCCAAGAAGCGCAATGCGCTCACGGATACGCCGCCTGTCCACTTCCAGTTTTTGTTCACCGGGGCCGCGCGTGCCGACGCCGCCGCCGAGCCTTGAAAGGTAAATCCCTTTGCCGGGAAGCCGCGGTAAAAGGTATTTGAGCTGGGCGAGCTCCACCTGCAGTTTGCCTTCGATGGAACGCGCGCGGGCGGCAAAGATGTCAAGGATGAGCTGTGTGCGGTCGATGGTTTTTATCTCAAGGATCTCTTCCAAGTTCCTCTGTTGACTCGGCGACAAATTGTTGTCAAACACAACCACGTCTGCATTTTCCTCCTCTGCCCATTTTTTCAAAAATTCCACTTGGCCTCTGCCCAGCAAAAGCGGCGCGTTCGGGACTCTCTGTTTGTAAATCAGATTTTGGGCTACGGAAAGCCCGGCGGATTTTGAAAGTTCTGCCAGCTCTTCTGAAGAGTCTTTGGCATTTTTGGCAGACTTGGAAAATACAATCGTCGCGAGCACCGCGTGTTCTTTCACCCCGCCCTTTCTAGACCAAGAGTTCATATGAGAAAGGGCGGGGTTCATGCGCTGGGTATTTCCCACAAATTTAAAATCTTCCCGGCCGTGACCGAGGCCGGTTCGTCTGGCGACACTTCGATCGGCTCCACCCCTTTTTCATGACGAAACCAGGAGAGCTGGCGCTTGGCGTAGTTGCGCGTGTTTTTCATTAAAAGAAGCTTCGCCTCCTCAAGCGTCAATTTCCCTTGAAGATGTGCTTCTATTTCCCGGATGCCCAAAGCCATTCGAGCCGTCAAACTTAAATTCTTCCTTAAAAGACCTTTCACCTCGCGCGCCAACCCTCCGCGCATCATCCGATTCACACGGGCGTTGATCCTGCGATAAAGGTCTTCGCGGTCCCGATCTATCAAAAATATCCTGGCCCCAAGCTCCTCGCGCAGACCTTTGCGACGTTCCTTCTGAGACGAAAAAGGTTTTTGAGTTAATTGATAAACTTCAAGCGCCCGGACCACCCTTCGCGTGTCGTTCGGATGAATCCGGGCGGCGGAGGGCGCATCGACTTTCTGCAACTTCTTATGCAAAAAGCCGCTGCCGTTTTTTTCCTCTTCCAAAATAAGTTTTCTTCTCAAGGTCTCATCCTTCAATACGCTCCCCGCGTCCGCCTCAAATAAACCATCCAACAGCGTCCTCAGGTACAGTCCTGTCCCCCCCACCAAAAGCGGCATTTTCTTTTTCTTCAACACCCGGCGGATATGAAACTCGGCATCTTTTCGAAATCTCGCGGCGCTGTATTCTTCTCTGCAGGGATCCAAAAATGAAATCAGATGTATCTTGCTTTGTCCCCTCTCCCCTCTCCCTTCTCCACTCTTCCTTGCATTTGTGAGAATCGGCATGCCGCGGTACACCTGCATCGAATCGCAAGAGATCATCTCGGTGGGAAGCCTTTTGGAAATTTCGTACGCAACTTCGGTTTTCCCCGAAGCGGTGGGGCCGGCAATGACCAGGAGTCTGCTCACGGGCAAATCTTCGTCGGATAGCCTTCTTTTTTCAACCGAGATTCAAGACTTAAGGCTTCTTCTTTTGAATGGTATCTTCCTACACGCACCCGGTACAGACCCGCTCTCGGGGCCTCTTCGAGATAGGCCTCATATTTTTTGTGAATCAGTTTTTTTACAAGGCCCTTGGCGTTTTTCTCGAGGGAAAATGAGCCTACCTGGACAGTGAAACCGGGCGGGGCGTCTCCATGGACGGCAGCCGGCACCATCGTCTTCGGCCCAAGACGCGATAAAGCCTCGGAGGCCTCGCTCGCATCGGGATATTTCTTCAACGCCTCTTCATAACTCCGGCGGGCCAGCGCCAAACGCCCTTCATAAAAATACGAGTCCCCGATAGAAACTGCGGCTTGGACGCTTTGTTCACTCGAAGGAAAGGCATTCCCGAGAGTGTATAATTTTAAGCGGGCGTCTTCGAAACGGCCAAGCTTCAAGAGGCTTAGAGCCTGAAGATACAAGACCTCGTCCGCGTGGGGAACCTCGAGACCTCGAGACAAATAGCCCGAGGCCATCCGGTCGCTCTCGGCATAATCGTTTTTAAGAAAACTTTCTTCGACTCTTTCATACAAAAGCGAAGAAACCATTCCCGCCTCCACAGCCTCTCTTCTCAAACGCTCTCTTTTGGTCTCAATCCTGCCTATTTCGGCATACAAAACGGCGCTGGAAAGCCAGGCGCCTAACATCGAGAACAAGAAAATGGGAAAAAATTTTCTCATTCGCTCACAATTTCTCCCAATAGGGTTTCGTCGGCTGCGCCGCAAATTCGGACATGGCGGAATTCCCCGGAAACGTTCTCGGGACTTGCGGCTACGACGCGCTTGTAACCGCGCGTTCTGCCGACAAAACGATTCGAATCCCTCTTGGATCTTGACTCAAAAAGCACTTCGAACGTTTTTCCGATGAGCGCCTGGTTTTTCTTTAAAGCCATCGACTTCTGCGCCGCGAGCAAGGCTTGATGACGCCTCGCTTTTTCTTCCTGAGGGACGTCGTCGGCGAGCTTCAAAGCCGGCGTGCCGGGACGCGGCGAATACTGGAAAATAAACGCGCTGTCGAACTCGGCTTTATCCAAAAACGCCAGCGTGTCTAAAAAATCTTTTTCCGTTTCTCCGGGAAAACCCACGATAAAATCCGTGGTCAGAGCGCCTTCCGGCAAAAAAGTCCTGTATTCTTGGATCTGATCGAGGTACCACTGCACCGTGTGTTCTCTTTTCATGCGTTTCAAAACCGCGTCCGAGCCCGATTGCACCGGAAGATGCAACTGCTCGCAAACCATGGGCAAATCCCGCATCGCCTGAAAAAGCCTGGTGTGCGCGTCTTTCGGGTGGCTGGTGATGAAACGCAGCCGCGGAATCGCGGGGGCCGCGTCTTGGATTTTTTCAAGAAGGCCCGCAAAATCTATTTTTTCCTCGAGGCCCTTTCCGTAAGAATTGACGTTCTGGCCTAAGAGCATTACGTCTTTAAAACCCCGATCCGATAAATCCTTCATTTCACGCAGGACACTCTCGGAATTCCGGGACTGCTCATCCCCACGCGTGTACGGCACGATGCAGTACGTACAACGGTGATCACAGCCGGTCATGATCGTCACTAGCGCTTTTATTTTTTCGGAACGGTAACGAATGCCGTCGAGGCTGTATTCTTCGTTCAAACGATCCACCGCTAATCGCGGCGCGCGGTTTAATTCAATTTCCTCCACCAAATCCGGGATCTGGCTCAAATTCCCGGGCCCGCACACCAAATCAATCTCAGGATTTTTCTTAAAAAAATTCCCCCCATGTTCCTGCGCCATGCACCCGATGATACCCACGATAAGCCTCGGATTTTTCTCCTTCAAACCCCGAAAACTCCCAATACGCCCAAACACTTTCTGCTCCGCATGATCCCGCACACTGCAGGTGTTATACAAAATAAGATCCGCACTCTCGATGGATTCCGTCATGTCATACCCGCGCCCCAGCAAAAGCCCGGTCACAGCCTCCGAGTCGCGCTCGTTCATTTGACAGCCGAAAGTCTGTAAAAAGACTTTTTTTGATTTAACTTCTTGATTAGTCATGTGTTGCAAGAATTTTGGCATCCCGAGTTTTCATAACCTACGGTTCAAAACATCGCGCTCGTTCATCGGCTCTTTAGTAAAGAATCACTCTTGCCAAGATTACACGTAAAACAAAGAGTCTGCAAATTTTCAATCCCGTTTTTTCCACCTTTCGAAAACGGGATAATATGATCAATATGTAGTTTTGTGCCCAAATCAGTTGCCGGGCTCTTGCCACAAAAAACACAACGAAAATTGTCTCTATTAAGAATCTTTAACCGCAAACTTAATGAGATTGTTCTGGCATTCTCAATTTTTACTTTATAGTTTGATTTCAAATGTCCTTCCACTTCGTTCGTAGTTTGAGAGATTTCTTCATTTGGCAAATCAATATCCGTAGTCACTACGCCACCAGCTTTGTACTCGATAAATTGCAAACAAGCATTTTGCCAACTTTTGAAATGACGATCATAAGTATCGTGGCTGATTTTTGCTCCAGTAGCTTCCCATTCGTCTCTAGATGGGCGATGGCCAACTTTTACCCAGATTCTTTCCATTTCATCAAATAGCTCTTGAGTAGTAAAACGCCCGCGTTTCCTAACTCGCATCTCTATGCCTTTTTCTTTTAACAAGGCCGTTAGAAAATTTAGGGCTTTTCCCCAATTACCAAATTCTCTTGTGACAGTATCAGCGCTCATGTCAGCAACTTCTTCAAAATCACTTCTTCTAAAATCTGTGTAATGAAAAATCTTGGCAACTTTTTCAAGTTCCTCGGTTATTTTTTGTCGAAGAATTTTATTCCTTTGATGCCTTTTGAATTCAAATTTAAAATCACTCATCATCTAGTTGTTTGCAAATTTTGAAAGTCAATAGCATGCGCCGTTATGAGTTGGCCTAGTTTGTAATAAACTCGCTTCCTTAACATTATAATAAGTAAAAATAGATTTGATCTAAAATTAGTATAGTCTGCAAAGATCTGGTCTTAGTGTATTCCTCTGCTTTAGCAAGCCCATGACTCGACGTGTGCCTTGATAACTCAAGTTTACCAGATGCCAAATCGAAGGTCGGAAAAATAACCTTTTGCATATATTCGATGAATTGGACTGGACAAAACAAAGAAGACTTGGACTGCGCCTTGCTTTCGGCTTTTTCGGCGACATGTTTGATCAATGATTCTGATTTCCCCGAATCAAAACCCCTATCTAAAAAATGTTGGGACCTCAATATTCCCTCTATCTCAGGAAGTAGGGTTTTTATACACTGAATGAATCCTTCTGGGGAATCCTGAAGATATGCTTTAATACCAGCTTCCAATATTGGTTGTTTTTCTTTAAAGATTGGGTTATTCCACCACTTTTTAGTTATCAAATCTAATCTGGTAGCGCCAAACTTGTTTACAATTGTCGCGATCCTATTTTCTAAATCAAATGGATTTTGGTAAACATCAGAAATAGTTTTAAATTCATCCCCTAATAATTCGATAAATGGGAACCAGCCGTCTTCTAGAAGTTGCTCAAACTGATTTTTTGATTCCAGGATTTTATAGACATATTGAAAAGCTAGATATCTATAAAGAACACCAAGTTCATGTGAAAGTGCGTCTAAATTCAATGGATGACTTTGTGGATTGATTCGTTCGAGATCAAAATATAGTCCAAATTTCCAACCAACTTTGAAGCAATAAATGATGTTGTCTGATTCCTTAAGATCAATACCGTCAAAGCGTAACCGGCGAATATCTACAATATCGCAGTACCTGATGATCTGACCTTTTTCAATGGGCGTCCTCTTAGCATTTATTTCAATGCTCACAAGAGGCAATTCATTGATATATAAATCAGCGCTTTCATCCATATGTATGACCAATAAAAATTGGTAGATTGAATTTAAAAACAGCGTTGCGTATTGTGACAAAAAACTGCAAATACCATCCATGAATGTGTGAAATAATTCATCATCCGAAGTCAACACTCCCTTAGTTTGAACCATTACTTGCTCACCGGACTTCGCATTCGACATTGCAAACCCTGCAAATTTTTCAATTTTGTTGATTCCAATGATTGGCAGAATTCGGTGTCCGGTGACATGTTCAAATTTTTTAAGAAAATCCACGGTGATCTTTTCTCGTCCCGTCTCAATACCAGAAATAAACTGCTGGCTATAACCCATAAATTGAGCTATCTCTTTTTGAGACATAGCCACAGCTCTTCGACACTGTTTAACTTTCTCAATTAGGGCACGATCAAAAGTATCAAGCTCGATTAGTTCCGGCTTTCGAATTCTCTCTCCCTTTTCTTGCAGCTCCTTTGACAAACGCAGATAAGTAGCTTTCCAGAAAGCAGCCTTTTCCTTGTTCCATTCGTCTGATTTAATCTCCCGCTCAATAGCATTCCACCGTCTGCAAAATGAGGCTTGGCTGATAAGTTTAAAAACCTGCTCCGGATCCTCGGTTCGTGAAAGCAATGTCCCAGCTATTCGTACAAATCTTGGATCATTTTCCCGTGCTAGAATTTTTTTTAATTTGGACTCAGATAGGTTAAGATCCCAATGCCAATTTTGTCTTGTCATACGCCGGAATACCTTTTGTTCAGTTTGATGATGATTTCATCGTCCAAATGTTTAAAAAGAAGTCTCGTATCACAATCCGGGACGAGCTCGAGAAGCTCCATCACGGTCTTGCTCTTTGGAATCCCCAAATACCAGGCCGTGAGCCGCTCGTAAGCTTTGAGATCAAAATGCTGCGGAAACCAAAGGCTGAGTGCCTGAACTTCCTTTGAAAGAAAGAACACGTCATAAAGGTCTTTTGTTTTCTGCCTTCCTCCGGCGAGCATCCGCCCTGTTGCCGATTCACCGGCCTTCCAACCGACCACCGCCAGCATTTTGCGATAATAAATGTCGTCGATCGAAGCGATCCCGTTTTTCTGCCTGGGCTTCAACACCTTCACATAATCACTGACAAAATCGACCTTCAAAATGACGCCTTTTGCCACTTGAAATTCATAGACGGCCATCGACAGATAGTTTTTACGCTTCTCCTCTTCAACCAGATTAAATTTGAAGCCGGTTTCTTTTCCAATAAAACCAGCTATCTGCCGGTGTAATTTAGACGAATAGGCTTGTGTGCGGGGCGCGCTAACTTTTACCACTAGATTCGCTCGGACCTTTACCACCCAGTTCGCTCAACTTTTACCACTCCGGAGCCCCGTGGGCGACGATCTTA
>Ga0209515_10001571_pt1 | contig 37590 bp, 41 predicted proteins | sample Subgroupgradi54m_FD_187454 | JGI IMG/M metagenome (GOLD analysis project Ga0209515, IMG submission 187454) | Subsurface groundwater microbial communities from S. Glens Falls, New York, USA - GMW60B uncontaminated upgradient, 5.4 m (SPAdes)... ... | reverse complement strand
GATCGACAAGAGTTAGCGAGTCTGACTATCAAAGTCCGTGGTACGCTGTTGCTAGCCTATTTCACGGTATGCCTATCGACTCGCGCTCCTGGAAATCCTATAAATTGCGATTTAGGGTCATTGTTGTAGCCCCCCATGCGCACGATATTGCATTCGTAGTAGAAAGTGATTGGCGCGAGGTTCCGCAATTTGTAAAGGATCAGTGGACCTCAGGAAGCCAGAAGAAAACACAATAGAAGAACGAAAAAAAAACCAAAAAAAACCGGGTCAGAGAGGAATGGCACTACCTTAAGCCGCCTTCCCAAAATAAAGAGGGCTGAAGCCTTAATTCGTTATGATTGCGGTGTTCGAAGCCCAATCAATAACTAAAAAAGGATCAGCCCCGATGAATACTACCAAAAAAACGCCTACACGCACGCGCCTGTCTCGCTCGCCGTGCGGTGGCGCGCAACGTAAGCGCAAAGCTCGCCGCGGTGATTGCCCCGCGCCGGCTGGAGCCCGCGTAGGGCGCAATAGCAAAGCGTATTGCGCCGCATGTATCATCTTCCCGTCTACACACCGTCATTCACGGACGAATGCCCGACTACCGACGTAGCTTTATTCCTGGTGGGACGTACTTCTTCACCGCCAATCTGCTCGAACGCTACCCGAACGATTTATTGACCCAACACATCGATGTGTTACGAGCGGTCGTGCGGGAAGTGCGCAGGCGTTATCCGTTTCATGTCGATGCATGGGTAATATTGCCCGATCATATGCATTGCGTGTGGACCTTGCCGCCAGAGGATGCCGACTACACGCTACGGTGGCGGTTGATCAAGGTGGGCTTTGCCAAACGTCTTCCAAAGACCGAACGTCGTTCGGCTGTGCGTGTGGGGCGGGGAGAACGCGGGATCTGGCAACGGCGATTCTGGGAACACACGATTCGCGATGAACGCGACTATGCGGCGCACGTGGATTATGTGCACGTGAATCCACGGAAGCACGGCTACGTAAATCATGTCGTGGAATGGCCGTATTCGGCGTTTCACCGCTATGTGCTTGACGGTGTGTATCCGACCGACTGGGCGGGAGAAGGCGTAGTGGATGTGGAGGCGGGGGAGAGGGCGTAGCATTCGGCGCAATACGCTTCGCTATTGCGCCCTACGTATTGGAACGAAGCAGAAGAATTAGGTTGCACGTTCTAACGTTCATATCGAGCGAGCAAACCAAGAATCCAATCACAGGAAATGTCGAACCGGTATGCCGACGACTGGGCCGGTCTATGTGGAAACGAGCAGGTCTATTTTGTGCCGAAAAAGCGCGGTCTTAAGAAGGGCGGGGCAGCCAATTGACACTTTACTGCGTCGGACCTTCTTCCGAGCGGCGCTGCGGCATTTTCCTCATCGCTCGTGCCAGCATGTCCTGAAGTTTCTCTCCCTCCGGGACGATACTTGACGCAAGAATGCCCCGAATCATTTCCTGTGCCTTGTTCGGGTCCGTTCTGTTGACGAGCAAGCTTTGGGCGAACCGCCCGGCAAAAGACTGCGGATTGAGTCTTAGGGCGCGCTTGATCTCCGGTTCGGCAAGTTGGATTCGGTTTTGCATGACATGCACTACCGCCAATCCGCCGTGGGTTTCACCGAAGTTGCGGTCGATTTCCATCGATTTGTTAAAGCTTTCTTCTGCGCCGACGAGATCGCCTTTTACTATTTGACACCATGCCAGCGAATGCCAGGTACCGATATGGCCCGGCATGTATTTCACTGCAAGTTCCAGATCTTCTGTCGCTTTATTAAGGTCCAGCCGTAGCATGTTGGTCAGACCCATGCCGCTCCATGCGCGACCGCTTTTCGGATGCCGCGTAACGGCCCTTTCAAAATGCTCTGTGGCATGTTTAGCGTCTTGGTCATTCAGGGCCAACGAGCCCAATGTGACCAGTGCGTTTATGTTGTCCTCGCTCTTGGTCAGCGCTTTTTCGGCTGCCGCCCGTGCGGCGTCGTTGTTTTCGACGTCGAGGTTCATTAGCGCGAATGTGCCCAGTGCGTTCGGATCGTCGGGGTGTTTGTCGAGGTAACTCTGCGCGTGCTTGAGGGCGTCGTCCATTTCGCCCAGATGGTGCTCGGCTTGGGCGAGCAAGAGCATAACCTGCGGCAGCGTTGCGGCGGCATCGCCGATTTTTAGCAATTGTTCCTTGGCATTCGCGGCTTTTCCGGCGTACAGGTATGCATACGCGAGGTTGTAGCGCAGAACCGGATCGCTCTGGCCGGATGCCACCAGACCTTCCAGTAAATGCACGGCGAGTTCGGATTCGCCGGATGCCATGGCGACGTTCGCGAGACGCGAGAGCAGGGCGGGGTGGGACGGCCAGCGCACCAGTCCGTGCTCGAGTAGTTCGCGCGCCGGGGCTATTTCGCCGAGCTGAAGATGCAGATCAGCAACTTCTCCGGTCAGATTTGCGTTGTCCGCGTCCTGTTGCAGGAAGCCGCGGAAACGCTCAAGGCGCGAACGTAATTCTTCGGTATTCACGGTCAGTGTTCGATTTTATAAGCGTCTTTTGTCAGCGCCGCGCGTGAGTCTGCAGCGGGCGAAGCTGGCATCGGTTGCCGCGTCTCAATTCCTTGCAGCAATTCCTTGCCTTTACCGAAATAAAGATTATCGGTAGGGACCGACTTGAGTAGAACATCGAGGGATTGCCGAGCCGGCGCGATCTGACCTTCTTGTGCGAGCACCAGGGCACGATAAAACAGCGCGGGTGGATGAGTCGGGTTATTTTTCAGCAATCCATCCCATATCTTAAGTGCCTCGGCAGGACGGCCGGCATCGAAATGCACCATGCCGAGCTGGAAGGTTTCCGTCATGGCCTTTGGTTCAAGTTCCAGATATTTCTGAAACATTTTCTCTGCCCGGTCCCATAACCCGAGCTGCGCATACAGTCGTGCGGTGGTGCTAAAGGCTTCGGCCGGCGCCGTTTCTGCGGCGATAACCTGCTTCAGCTTATGCAGCGCCTCAGAAAGATCTCCCTTCTCGACGTCGATACGAGCCAGCGCAAGCAATTCGTCACTGTCAAAACCATCCGCCGCCGTAATGTGGCTGGTCGGTTTGTTCTTTGCGGCCATCGTTATCTCCCGTCCCTCGTGAATGTTTGGTAAACGCTGATGAATTTAGCTTTTCTTCATCATACGCAATCGGCGCATGTTTGAGTATCGATCGTCTGAAGCGAATCTAGAATGAGTCGAAACGCCAAACAAGTACATTGACACATCTTGATCCGCTATGTTGTACTCCATCGCGATGCAAGGGGGCACGGAGCGCCCGAATAATAAATCCCACGGAAGATTATCCGTTCAGTTAGGCCAAAGTTTAGGGCATAACGAAGCGCTATAACGAAGCACGTTCAGCGTGCTCGATTAGAAGGGATGCCACGTTTCATGGGGGATTTGAGTAGCGACTTGGCGCTTTCGTTGTCTGCAGACATGCTGTGGACAGCCGTCATCATTTCGGCGCCGGTACTGGGATTGAGCATGCTTGTGGGGCTCGTCGTGAGCGTCCTGCAGGTCGTGACGCAAATCCAGGAAGCATCACTCACCTTTATTCCTAAAATCCTCACGGTCGTATTCACGCTGCTCATTCTGGGGTCGTGGATGTTGGGCGTCCTGACGCGGTTTGCCAGGACCGTGATCGGAAATATCCCGGCGTACTTTTAACGACTCGCGCCATGATGTTCACCGTCGATATCGCCTGGATCCTGACTGTCGTCTTGGTCGCGGTGCGTATTGGCGCGGCAGTCGCACTCACGCCAGTGCTTGGCGTGAGCTCGATTCCGGCACGGTTGCGCGTGCTATTTGTGGTCGGCATGGCGGCGACGCTGGCCACCGGTCTGTCCGGCGCGATGAGCGCGTCATCCGTGACGCTCGCAAACTTCATCACCGCCGCCGCTTCGGAAATGGTCATCGGTTTGGCGCTGGCGTTCGGGTTGTTTACCGCGTTCGCAACCTTTCAACTGGCAGGGCGGATTATCGACCTGCAACTCGGATTCGGCGTTGCCGGGCTCATTGACCCGACGACGCGTGCCCAATCGCCGCTTCTCGGATTTTTCCTGAACCTGGTCGCGGTGATGATGTTTTTTTCCATTGATGGTCACCACGTCCTGATCCGCGGTCTTGCCTACTCGCTCGAGGTTGTTCCACCCGGCACGTCGCTTGCGGATCTAGGCGCCGCCGTCATTGTGGCGCAGTTTGGGGCCATGTTTCTCTACGCCATCGCGGTGGCGGCGCCGGTGGTATTTATCGTGCTGCTGATTGACGTGGTACTCGCGGTCGTCTCGCGCACGATGCCGCAGGTAAATGTTTTCGTTGTCGGTATGCCGCTAAAGATTTTTGTCGGCCTCGTGGTTTTGGCGCTGTCGCTGCAGTATCTGACGCCGGCATTCAAGCGCGTATTCGAGACCTTGTTCACGTACTGGCAAACGTTGCTGGGTGGATGATTCATGTCCGAGCAAGAACAAGATAAAAGCGAACAGGCAACGCCTTTTAAACTCCAGGAGGCGAAGCGCCGCGGTCAGGTCGCCAAGAGCCTGGATTTTAATTCCTTCATGCTGATCTCCGGCATGCTGGCATTGGTGTATTTCTCAGGACGCCACCTGGTGAGCGCGGGCCTCAATATTGGGCGGGGCGTTTTCGAAAAAGCCGGTGTCGCGAAGTACGACACCGATTCGCTTATGTCATGGTTGGGGCAGATCGCAGACGACACCGGTCATTTGCTTACGCCATTTTTTCTGATCGCGATAGCCGTAGGCGTCATTGCCAGCATGGTGCAAACAGGACCGATCTTTTCTGTCTTTCCGCTAAAACCCGACGCGCAGCGTTTGAACCCGGTGCAAGGATTCAAACGCGTGTTCTCGATGAAGATGGTTTTCGAGGGGATAAAGAGCCTGCTCAAGCTCGCGCTGTTTTCGACGGTGGCCTATGTCGTCGTGCTGGGTGCGTTGCCCAAGATCATGTCCATGACCGGCATGGATCCGCGCGCGTACACCTGGTTCATGCTCGACCAAACGATTTCATTGGTGTTCAAGCTTGCCTTGGCGATTCTGGCGGTGGCGTTGCTGGATATCCTCTACACGCGCTGGGATTTCGGCAAGAAGATGCGCATGAGTAAGCGCGAGATGAAAGAAGAGGTCAAGCGTCGCGAGGGCGATCCGCACGTGCGCTCGAAGCAGCGTGAGCTGCAACGCGAAGCGGCCAAGCGTGCCAAGTCGGTTAGCCGGGTGCCCGATGCCGACGTGTTAATCACCAACCCGACGCATCTTGCGATTGCGCTGCACTATGAGCGCGGTGCCGGGCGTGCCCCGCGTTTGTTGGCGAAGGGCGCGGGCGATATCGCGCTGGAGATGCGGCACGTCGCGGCACGGCATGGCATTCCCGTGATCGAGCGTAAGCAGGTGGCGCGGCGGCTATTCGCGGAAGTGAACATCGATGCGGCGATCCCGGAAGACATGTATGAACCGGTCGCGCGGATCTACGCCGAGGTGTATGCCGCGCGTACGCCGTCGGTGGGCATCGGGGTGACTCGATGATGGAGGCAATCCGCAAGTCGCTCGGCGAACAGGGTGATCTCATCCTGGTCATTTGCGTCATGTTTATCCTGATGCTGTTGTTCGTACCGATTCCGCCGGGCCTGATCGACTTTCTGTTTATTACGAACTTCAGTTTTGCGCTGCTGGTGTTGCTGTTGACGTTCTACATGGCCAAGCCGCTCGAGTTTTCGACGTTTCCGTCGCTGCTGCTCATTACCACGCTGTTTCGCCTCGGCCTGAACGTGTCGGCCACGCGTTTGATCCTGGGCGATGCCAATGCCGGTCAGGTGATCGCCGCGGTGGGTAATTATGTCGTCGGCGGAAATTACGTCATCGGTTTGATCGTATTTCTCGTGCTGATCGTCGTGCAGTACGTCGTCGTCACGAATGGCGCCCAGCGTGTCGCCGAGGTGGCTGCACGCTTCACACTCGATAGCATGCCTGGCAAGCAGATGAGCATCGACGCGGACCTCAACATGGGCCTGATCGATCAGGACCAGGCGCGTGATCGACGCAAGTCGATCGAGCGCGAAGCCAATTTCTACGGCGCGATGGATGGTGCCAGCCGATTCGTTAAAGGCGATGCGATCGCGGGCATCCTGATTATCCTCATCGACATTATCGGCGGCCTGGCGATTGGTCTGTCGCAGCGTGGTATGAGTTGGGGCGATGCGCTGCAGACGTATACGCTGTTAACCGTCGGCGATGGCATCGTGACACAGGTGCCGGCGCTCATTGTGGCGACCGCGACCGGCATTATCGTCACCCGCGCCGGTACCGATGCGCAATTGAGCCAGGAAGTTGCCAAGCAGGTGACGGCCTATCCGAAGACCATCGCGTTGGTGGTGTTGGGGTTAATGGCCCTGATGTTTCTGCCCGGCATCCCGATGCTTCCGATCTTCATCTTGCTCGCCGTGGCGATCCCGATTTACCTGTCGGCACGCCGTGTTGCGCGCCGCCGGCAGACGCAGGAGCAGGCCGGGAAGAAGCCGGGCGCCGACGCCGAAGATCTTTACGGGATGCTGGCCGTTGAACCGATCGAAATTTCCATCGGGCAGAATCTGGTGCCGATGGTCGGCGGCGACAACAGCTCGTTCATGGAGCGCATTGTTGCGTTTCGTAAGCAGCATGCGATGGATCTCGGTCTTGTGTTTCCGAAGGTGCGCGTCAAGGACAACAAAAAGCAGGGACCGAATCACTACGAGCTGCGCATCTTCGGGACCAAGGTCGGTGAAGGGGAAATCATTGCGGATCGCTGGTTGGCGATCAATCCCGGCGGCGAGCGCCCGACGATCGACGGCGTGCAGGCAAAAGATCCGACGTATGGGTTGCCAGCGGTATGGATTGTCGACGATCTGCGCAAGCAGGCGCGCGAGGCGGGCTATACGGTGGTCGACGCCGGTACGGTATTGCTGACCCATATGACCGAAACGATCAAGCAGCAGTCGCCGAATCTGTTGACGCGCGCGGAGGCTGAAAAGCTTATTAACCGTGTGCGCGAGCGCCAGGCGAGTCTGGTGGACGAGCTGGTGCCGAAGGTGCTCAGCCTCGGTGAAGTACAAAAGGTGATGCAAAACCTGCTGCGTGAACGCGTGCCGATTCGCAACGTCGAGGCCATTCTGGAAGTGCTGGCCGACGTCGGCGGACGCAGTCGCGATCCGGAATTCCTGACCGAGCAGGCGCGCGAACGTCTGGGCGCGACGATCTGCCAGTCATTGGTCAATCCGAGCGGAGAACTGTATGTGCTCACGCTCGATCCGACGATCGAACAGACCATCACTGGCGCTATCCGGGCGGCAGACGAAAAGACCGCGCTCGTGCTGGAACCGAAATTTGCCGAACAGCTATTGCGTCGTATTGCCGGTGACGTCGAGCGCATGATGTCTACTAATCTGATGCCGGTGGTGTTGTGTCCGCCATCTATTCGCCGGCATTTGCGTAAGTTGACGGAACGCGTCATGCCGCAGCTTTCGGTGGTGTCGCTTTCGGAAGTGCCGGGCCATATCAGTCTCAAGGCGTTCGGGATGGTGTCCGTATGAGCGTGCAAGGAATCGGCTCGGGATCGGCGGCGTCGCTGCTATCCACCGGCGGGCGCTTCTCGCTGCCGGGTGCGGCGGAGTTCGCGCAGACGCTTAATCTTGGGCAGATCATCAAGGGCAAGGTGCTGCGGCAGTTCGATGGCGGCAATCGCTACCTGGTGAATTTCGAAGGCCACGAGCGCGTGGTTGATAGCGGCGTCCCGTTAACGACCGGTGAAATCCTGCATGGGCGCGTGGTCGGGATCGGCGATCGCGTCGAGCTGCAACGAATTTATTCGGAGCAGGATGCGGACGATGCCAGGACTTCTCCAGAACCATTCGATAATGCCCAACCCGATCGCCTCGATCGGCGAGACCAGTGGTTACAGGATCTGCTGAGCCGCTATCAGGTCGACTTGAGCACACAAGAGCGCGTGATGCTGAATCAGGTTGCGCGCTCTATATCCGATCCGTCCGCGCTCGGGATGGTGGGGGCCATGATCAGCAAGCTCGGTCTGCAGATGAGCCCGGAACTGTTGCAGGGCGTCTACTCGCTGCTCAAGCGCACGAGTGCATGGATACCGGTGCCGGCGGAATTATCCGCCCTCGTAACCGCGACGGATTCCGCACCGACGCAGCTGCAGGCGGCCGCATTGCCGCTGACGTCGGCGGGACAGTTGGCCGATGTGCTGGCCAAGGTTATCGGCCAGTCTGAGCCCGAACCCGATCGTAAGTCGACCGCTTCGCAAAAGGTAGGTGACCCGTCGTTGCCCAACGTGGCCTTGGCGATCAATCCGCGCGCGTTGCGACAGATTAACGATGACGAGTCACGACAGGATCAGGAGCAGGTGGCCTGGCGCGTCATCAACGCGCAGGGCGAGGGCGCCGTTTCGCATCGTGTCGGCACCTTGCCACTCTTGGTCGGCGATCAGCTGGTCGAAGTCAGCGTTGCACTGTTCGAACAGCGGCGCGACTCGGAGCAACAACCGGAAGCGAAACATCGTCAGGTAGTGTTTGCCCTGAACACCGAACAGCTCGGTGCGGTGCAGATCACGGCACGACTCTCCGGCGATCGCGTGCGTATTCGGGTGACAGCAGAAGACGAAACGCGGGCGCAGCAAATCGCCGGTTACGCCAATGACCTGCGCACGGTGCTGGCGCAGGGCGGATGGCAGGTCGACGAGATCGCGTATGAGGGCCGCGAGCCGGACGGCCGCAATCCCGCCGTGGCCTCGGTCGTCGAGCATATTGCGCTGCAGGATTCACTGAACCGGCTGGTATGAGCGAAGAGCGAAACGACAACCAGGCGCTTAAGCGCGTCGTGGGTCTTCAGTATGAGCCGGGCGCGGGATTGCCGCAGGTGATCCTGAAGGGCAGCGGAAAAATTGCCGACGAGATCGTGCGCAAGAGTGCGCGCGGCGCCGGTCCGACGGTGGTGCAGGATGCGGCGCTGGTGGATCAGCTGTACCGCTTGCCGATTGACGCCCGCATCGGCCCGGAATTGTTTCATCTTGTCGCGGCCTTGTTGGCGCATGTGTTTACGATTGACCAGAAGCTAAAGGGGAGGAGTCATGATTGATGCACTTGCCATGACACAGGCCGGCATGGCGAACGACGTCCAGCGCTTGTCGGTGATCAGCAACAACATTGCCAACGTCGGCACGCTCGGTTTCAAGAAAGAAGTCGGCGTGATCCGTCCGTTCCAGGCTTATCTAGCCGAGGGCGTGTTGTCGTCGGCACGCGAGGGCGGACCCGATTCGGGTCCGGAATTGTCACGCGTCACGGATTTTTCGGCCGGCTCGCTCAAGCACACTGGCAATCCGCTCGATATCGCTATCGAAGGCGGGGGATTCCTGACCGTGAGCACCGCGTCAGGCGATGCCTACACGCGCCAGGGCAGCCTTCAGCTGGACCAGACCGGTCGGTTGGTGACCGGTTCAGGGAACGCAGTGCTCGGAACCGGCGGCGAGATCCGTTTGACCACGTCAACGCCGCGCATCGATCAGACCGGGGCCGTCTGGGAAGGCAACACCCTCGTTGCTCAATTGAAGCTCGTCAATATTGCGCGACCCGACACGTTGATGAAAACCGGCGAGGGACTGTACCAGGCCTCGGATACCACCGATGTCCTGTCGGGCGACGGGCTGCGCATACGCCAGGGCTACGCCGAGACGGCGAACGTCGTCACCATGCACGAAATGATCAAGCTGATTGAAACGATGCGGCACTTCGAAGCGAGCCAGAAGCTGGTACAGGGATACGACGGCATGCTGGACAAGGCAATCAACGAAGCAGGGGCACTCTGAGGAGAATGAAATGATTGATTCGCTATATATCGGCGCGACCGGCATGCACGCGCAGCAGACCCAGATCGACGTCGTCGCCAACAACCTGGCGAACGTCAACACCAATGGCTTCAAGCGCAGCCGCGTTCAGTTCGAAGACTTGCTGTATCGCAATCAAGGTGTCAGCAGCGCGGCGGGCGGACAGGCGACGAGCCAAATGCCGATGGGGATGGGCACGGCGATCGCCACCACGGGAAAAATTTTCACGACCGGCGATCTCAAAAAGACGGGCGAGCCGCTCGACGTAGCCATCAAGGGCGACGGTTTTTTTGAATTGGCGTTGCCGAACGGCACGTCGGTCTATACCCGTACCGGCACGTTTCAGATCAATACCGATCGCATGCTGATCAATCAGGACGGTATCCCGTTGGCCGGCCTGATCCAGTTCCCGGCGGACGCCTCAAACATCAAGATTGATGCCGATGGACACGTGAGTGCGACGGTGCCGGGCGAAAAGAAGGCGATCGAGATTGGGCGCATCGAGTTGGTGACATTCGTCAATCCGACCGGACTCAGTCCTGCCGGTGACAACCTGTATACGGTAACGCCGAACTCCGGCGAGGCGCTGCGCAGTACACCGGGCGAGAACGGCGCCGGCACCCTGACGCAGGGCTTTGTTGAGGCATCGAACGTCCAGCTGATCGACGAGATGCTCAACCTGGTCATGGCGCAGCGTGCCTACGAAATTAATTCGAAAGTGGTGCAGGCCGCGGATGAAATGCTCAGCATCAGCAATAATCTCCGTCGCTAATGCGTAACGCCGCTCAAAACGCGCTGATCGGGTCGCTGCTGGCGTTAGTCAACGCTGGCGCGATCGCCGATGCGCGTGTCACGCTCACGCTCAAACCGCACGTGGTCGTGGACCACGACACGGTTCGGCTGGCGGACGTCGCGGATATCGAGACCTCCGATGCGGTGTTGCAGCGGACGTTGTCGGCTATCCGCCTTGGCGAGACGGCGACAAACGCGCGCGTGTACGGTCGCGGCACGTTGGCGATGTTGATTAAGCAGGGCACGGCGAATCCGCTCCACATCGACTGGGAAGGTGCCGAGCGAGTTGCCATAGAGCGGCGAACGCAGACGCTCGAAGCAGAAACGCTGGTAACTGCGGCACGAGAGCATTTATCACGGGCGTTGCGTGAGTTTGATCCTGCGTTCACCCGGGTGGATGTCCGTGCCGCGGAACGGATCGACGCGCTGCGGCTGCCAACCGGCACCGTTACCGTCGTACCGCGCACGATGCGCAGTTCGACACTCTCAAAGCGTACCTGTGTCTGGCTCGACGTATCCGTGGATGGACAGGTTCGCCGCCATTTTCCGGTCTGGCTCGCGGTAAGCGCGTACAAGCCGGTTCTAGTTTCCGCGCACGCGTTAGCGGCGCGCGCGCCGGTCGCGAACAACGATTTTCGAATCGAGGAGCGCGATGTAACGGACTTGATGCGTGTCGCGTTGTCGTCAACGCACGACGTAACGGGGGCACGCGCGCAGCGGTCGTTGCCGGCGGGTGCGGTAATGCTGACCGGCGATGTGGAGGCGCTGCCCGCGGTCGCGCGTGATCAGGAAGTGCGTGTGCAAGTGGCGTCCGGCAGCGTTCTCCTCGAAACCAGCGCCGTGGCAGAGCAGGAAGGAAAAATCGGCGACCAGATCAGGCTGCGCAACGTGTCGAGCGATCGCAGCTACCTGGGTCGCGTAGTTGGCATGGGTCAAGTTTCTGTATCGGCGAGGTGAGCGTGATGAGAACAAAGGTGATGCGTGAGTGTTTGATCGGAGGCTTGCTGCTGGTGAGCGCGGCCGCACAGGCGGAAGGAATTTACGATGCGCAACAGTTTCAGCCGCTGGCGGCGGATCTGCGTGCGCATCGCGTGGGCGACAACCTGACGGTGGTCGTCACCGAATTTGCCAGCATGACGACTAACGCCCGCACGGCGACCGACAAGGATGCGTCGGTGTCGGGTGGCATACGCAATCCTGTTACAAGCAAGAGTTGGGGTGGTGACCTGTCCGAGGACTTTAACGGTGGCGGTCGCATCGAGCGTTCCGGAAAGCTGGTCGCACGTCTGACCGTCATGGTCCAGTCGATTGATGCGAACGGCGATATGCGCGTGAAAGGCGAGCAGGAGATTGAAGTCAACAACGAGAAGCAGAAGCTCGTTGTCGAGGGGCGCGTTCGCCCGCTCGACATCGCGGCCGACAATACGGTCCTCTCCACGCGCTTGAGCGATGCCAAGATCGGCTACACGGGTCAGGGATTACTGGCCGAGAAACAACAACCGGGAATATTGTCCCGCTTTCTTAGCTGGCTGAGGCTGCTGTGAACAGACTCGCAAAAATATCGAGCGTATTTCTGTTAACCGCCTGTGTCGCCAGCGCGTTAGCGGCGCCCGGATCCGGGGCAGGCGTTCGTATCAAAGACCTGGGTCGTATCGATGGCGTGCGCGACAACATGATCGTCGGTTACGGCATCGTTACCGGCCTGGCCGGTACCGGCGATTCGTCGCGCAACCAGGCGACGCTGCAGTCGATTGCCAATACGCTGCGTCAGTTCGGTCTGGTCGTGGATCCGGCGCAGCTGAGCGGGCGCAACGTTGCCGGCGTCATGGTGTCGGCCACCCTGCCGGCTTATACGCGCGCCGGCGACAAGCTCGACGTGACTGTTTCGTCGGTGGGTGACGCGCGCAGTCTCTCGGGCGGGGCGCTGTTGATGACGCCGCTCTATGGACCCGACAAGAAGCTGTACGCGCTGTCACAGGGCCCGCTGTCCGTCGGTGGGTATCGATACGACCTCAACAATAACGTCGTGCAACGTAATCATCCGACCACGGCGGTAATCAGCGAGGGCGCGACCATCGAATCGACGGTTGAAACCCATATCGTCAAAGACGGCGGCGCCATTCATTTGCTGCTGTTCGATCCGGACCACACAACCGCCAGCCGCGTGGCCGCAACGATCAACAGGGAGTTGGGCGGCAATATTTCGCGTGCCGTGGATGCCGGCGACGTGGCGATACAGTTGCCCGCGGAGCAGGTGAGCGGCGTGGTCGATTTCGTTGCGCGTGTCGAAAACATTACGGTTGAACCGGATCAACGCGGACGCGTCATCGTCAACGAACGCACCGGCACGGTCGTATCCGGCGGTGAGGTTAAGTTGTCGGCCGTGACGGTAACGCACGGGAATCTACGGGTGTCGATCGTGACGGATTACCTGGTGTCGCAGCCGGGTGGTTTGTTGGTCGAGCCGAGTCCGGCGATCCGGACGCAAACGGTGCCGCAGACACGCATCGATGTGAAGGAAGACGCCATGGCCAGCGTGTCGTTGCCTGCCGGGACGACCATCGCCGATCTGGTCTCCGCGCTCAACCGAATCAAGACCAGCACCCGCGACATGATCGCCATCCTGCAGAGTGTCAAGCGCGCCGGTGCGCTGCATGCAGAACTGATCGTTCAATGAGATATGGCCATGAATGAATTGAGCGGTATTCACGGGCTACCGATCGCGCTGCCGCCGGCCGGCGCGGCGCCGTCAACGGATCCGAAAACGATGCGCATTGAATTCGATGCGCTGATTTTACAGATGCTTATCAAGTCGAGCGGCCTGCTGGATGCGCTCGATTCCGGTGAAGGCGCCGCGCCCGGGATGGGCGACATGCTCGCGTACCCGTTGGCGCGCCAGTTGGCCGAGCAGGTGGACCTAGGTTTTGGAAGCATGGTGGTAAGGATGTCCGACACGAAAGCGGTTCAAGGGGAGTAGACGACATGATCGAGATCAGTGCGATAGCAAACAGAACGACGTCGGACCTGGTGATGTTGGCGCTGGATGCGGCGTCGGTCCGGCACGCCGCGATTGCATCCAATATCGCCAACGTCAACACCGAGGGATATCGGCCGCTGCGGGTCAGTTTCGACGACCAGATTGGACTGTGGCGTGATCAGCTGGTCTCGGGCCAGGACAGCGCGGCCACGACGCGTGCGATCAGCGACCTGCGTTCGGCGCTGCAATTCGAGCCGGTCACGGCTGAACCGACGGCGCAGAAGGTTCAGCTGGACGAGCAGATTGCCCAGCTCGTCCGCAACACGGTCAACTATCAGGCGTTGCTCGCGGCGCAAGGCAAATTGGCGTCACTGGTGCGGACGGCGGTTAATGAGGGGAGAAAATAATGAACGCCTTTAGCGCATTTGATATCAGTGCAACCGGCATGAACGTCGAGCGCATGCGCCTCGACGTCGCCGCCTACAACCTGGCCAATGCGCAGACCACGGCGGGTCCCGACGGGGCGACGTTTACGCCGCTGCGCGTGGTGGCCCGCCCGTTGGGCGCGCCGGATTTCGACGCCTTGCTGGCCGGCCATCTTGGCGGGCCGACATTTTCGCCGATGCCGCTCGATGTGCAGGTGGAGCGCATGCAGACCGCGCCGCGGCTGGTATATGACCCCGGCCATCCCGATGCCGATGCGCGCGGCTTCGTCGCGTATCCGGCGGTGAATCCGGTTTCCGAAATGATCCAGCTCATTACGGTGACGCGCGCTTATGAAGCCAACGTGCGTGCGCTGAACGCCGCCAAGACCATGGCGCTCAAGGCGCTTGAAATCGGGAACGACAAATGACGATTGATCCGATTTCTCTCGCCGCTCAGGCGATGCAGTCCTCACTGGCGACGCCGAAGGCGGAAACCGGGCAGGCCGATTTCGGTACGTGGTTGTCGACGCAGATCGACTCGGTTAACCAATACGCGACGGAGGCAGAAACCCAGGTGCGTCGGCTCGCAGTGGGCGACGCTGACAATCTGCATCAGGTCATGATGTCTCTGGAAAAGGCGAAGCTGTCGTTCGACGTAGTGGTGCAAGTGCGCAACAAACTCCTGGATGCCTACCAGGAAGTCATGCGCATGCAAATCTGACAAGCGAGATGGTTGAACAATGAAGCCGCAGGATGTAACAAAGAATATTCTGTCCTTTTGGGACGGATTGAATAAGAAAGAACGGATAGGCTTTGCCGGGGGACTGGCGGCTATCGTGCTGGTGGTGCTGTGGTTCGGTGTCTGGGCTTTCAGCAGCAGCTATCACGTGCTATTCGCCGATCTCGATCCGCGCGACGCCTCGACGATCGTCGAGGAGCTGCGCCGGATGAAGGTATCGTATCGGCTCGAAGACGGCGGCACCAAGGTGCTGGTCGATGAAAAGCTGGTTCACGAGACGCGCCTGCGCCTGATGGCGCACGGTGCGGCGCTGAATGGCGGCGTCGGCTTCGAGATCTTCGACAACAAAGACGCCGGCATGACCGAGTACACACAGAAGATCAATTACCAGCGTGCCCTGCAGGGCGAACTCGCGCGTACCATCATGGCGATCGAGCAGGTGAAGCATGCGCGCGTGCATCTGGTGGTGTCGGAGGCCGGCCTGTTCCGTCGCGACAAGTCCAAACCCAAGGCCTCGGTCAGTTTGGTGCTCAAGCCCGGAGCAAGAATGTCGGGCGATCAGATTGTCGGCATTCAGCGGCTGGTCGCGGCGGCGGTGCCCAACCTGGAACCGAACCTCGTGACCGTGCTGGATCAACGCGGCGTGACGCTCTCGCCGATCGTCGAAGCCGATGAAGAACTTGCGGCCGCCAGCGGAAAGTTAAAACTTAAAAAAACCACTGAAGATTATCTCGCCCGAAAAATCGCCGAGCTGATGGATCGGACTTTTGGTCCGGGGCAGGCGATCGTCAGCGTCGATGCAACGCTGAACTTCGATGAAGTGCGCCGGACGCTGCAGAGCATCATTCCGTTACGGCCGGGGAGCGGAGAGGAAGCCGGCGCGGTGATTCGCAAGCGTCAGTCCAGCTATCGGCAGCCAAAAGCAGGTGCGACCAAGGTAGCGGAAGGTGAGGAATATGCCGGCGGCAGCGCGTCGAACGTCACCTCTACCACGGAAGTGGAATACGAGGTCGGCAAGAGCGTTGAGCAGATTGTTTCCGCGCCCGGTGGTATCCGCCGCATCAGTGTCGGGGTGGTGGTACCGGCGCATCTTGGCGAAGAACAGGTGGAGCGTATTCGCAGTATCGTGCGCATGGCGGTCGGGTTTAATGCCGAGCGCGGCGACGCGATTTCGGTGCAACCGATAGATCAGCTGGTGATGAAGGACAATTCCAGTGGCGCCGCGGCGAGTGCCGACCCGGCCAGTGACAGCATAGAGCAGGACCCCAGCGTCTCAACAATCGTGCGCGGCATTGTTTCCAGCCAGCCAGTCTTGTTGTTGGCGGCGTTGTCTGCCGTGCTCGCCGGACTTGGCGTGTTATGGATGACGGGTCGGCGTTCTCGACGTACGGCGTTGGTCGCGCAAAACCAAGTAATGAGCGACGAGCAACGTCATCGGCTGCTAACCGACATTCAGACGTGGATCGAGTCGGAGAAGATATCAGCGGGAGGGGTCAAGCTGTGATGCCCGATGGATATGCCAGGGCGGCGATGAGTCTGGCGTCGCTCAGCAGCGACGACCGGCACTGGTTGTTGAGCCAGCTGGCCGAGGACGATCGCGCCCGTATTCTCGCTTCACTTCAGCAGGTGTCGACGGGCGTAGACGACTCTGGGGCGCCAGTAACAGTCACGGTAGGCACCCACCGTGCTGGCGTGGCGGCGCTGTCGAATCCGGATCACATGGACCGGGACGATCACAACGTCGTCGATGATGCCGATGTCGATTCGCTGACGCGACTTCTGCAGGACGAACCGGATTGGCTGATTGCGGTCTTGTTGACCCATGCCGAATGGTCGTGGACCGGCGCGTTCATGGAATCGTGTTCATCCCAGCGGCTGGAGCGGATTACGGCGGCGATGAAACTTGACGCCGCGGCCGTCAAGCCGCGCGTGCGGTATGTGATTCTGTCGGGCCTGGCGAACAGGTTGCGCCAACGGCCGCAGGTACAGCCGCCGTCGTCACCGTTCGAACGGATTCTGAGCCTTGCGGAAAGGAAGATGGCGCGCGCGCCAAGTCAGAACGAGGAATCCGCATGAGTCCGCTGATCCGCGCCGGTAAGTTGATCAAAGAACCGCTGATTCTTGAAACGCCTCGTCTGCGGAGCGAAGCCGATCGCAGAAGGGGGCCGGTCACTGCCGTTAAAGCGGATCCGGTAGCGATTGAAACGGGTATGACATTCGACCATACCGCAGTGACAGCTGATCGCAGCCACCCAATGCATGAATCGATGCCGATGCATAACGATATGTCTGCGTCTGCCGAGCAGCATCATTCCGATCTGATGTCGGGCCGTATCGGCGCTGCCGCGGCGGCGGCCGCGTTAACGTATGTGGAATATAAGGAACGGATTCAGCAGGAAATCGACGCCCAGCGCGAGGCGGCGGTTGCAGACGGCTATCGCGAAGGTGAGGTGCGGGCACGCGAACAGATCGAAGCGGAGTATGCGGAGAGAATACAGAATTTAGGCGCAATTATCGCCTCGGCGCGACAGCAGCTTGATAGCGACGTTGAGGCGCTGCACGAAATCGGGGTTGAAGTCGTGTATGAAGCAGTGCTCAAGCTGTTGGGAACTGCGTTGGTGACGCGTGCTGGCGCCCACGCGGCTGTGCGCGAAGTAATTCGGCGCGCAAAGGATACGACTCGATTGGTGGTCCGGTTGTCGCCGGCGGATTTCGAAGAACTCAACGGCGGGCGCACCGCACTGCTGGAAAATCTGAACGGCGCGGCCGTCGAGGTCCTGCCGGACGAGCGCGTTGAGTTGGGGGGCTGCTTACTCGAAACGCCGGCTGGAAATCTGGACGGCCGCATGGAAGTGCAATTGCAGTGCCTGCGTGAAACGTTACTCAGTGCACGGGCACGACGTCCAGACGGAGGCGCCATAGCATGAAGCGTTGCTTGTCTGCCGTGCGCCGTGCCGATTTTGTGCGCCGCACTGGTAAGGTGACGCAGTTTTTCGGGCTGGTGGTGGAGTCGGCTGGCCCGGACGTGTTTGTTGGCGAACTCTGCGAGATCTACTCGCCCATGCTCAGCACGCCGATCGCCGCCGAGGTCGTGGGACTGCGGGAAGGTAAAGTCTTGATGATGCCCTACGAGGATTTGCGTGGCATCAGCCTCGGAAGCGAGGTCATCGCAACCGGTAAATCCGTATACGTGGACGTGGGAGACGAATTGCTGGGCAGGGTCGTCGACGCCTTCGGCAGGCCGCTGGACGGTAAACCGGTTCCGCGTCTGCCGGTGCAGTGCCCGGTGTACCGCGAACCGATCAACCCACTGAAGCGCGCGCGTATCAACCGTGTCTTGGAAACCGGTGTGCGCGCGATTGACACCACGTTAACACTCGGACGCGGACAGCGTATCGGAATATTTTCCGGCAGCGGCGTCGGTAAAAGCACGTTGCTCGGAATGATCGCGCGCAACATGGATGCAGACGTAAACGTCATTGCGCTCGTCGGAGAACGCGGTCGAGAGGTTCGTGATTTTATCGAAGATATATTGGGGCCGGAGGGACTGCGGCGCTCGGTGGTGGTGGTGGCAACGTCGGATCAGCCTGCGTTGGTGCGAATGCGCGCAGCGCTCGCGGCGACGGCGATGGCGGAATACTTTCGCGACCAGGGCAAGGATGTGGTGTTGACCATGGATTCGCTGACCCGCTTTGCCATGGCGCAACGTGAAGTCGGCCTGTCGATTGGTGAACCGCCCACGGCGCGGGGTTATACGCCCTCGGTATTCGCCGCGCTGCCGCGGTTGCTCGAGCGCGGTGGTGCCAGTGAACCGTCCGGTTCGATTACGGCGCTTTATACCATCCTGGTCGAGGGTGACGATATGAATGATCCGATCGCCGATGCGGTGCGTGCGATTCTCGACGGACACATTGTGCTGTCGCGCCACCTCGCCAGTCGAGCACACTATCCCGCGATCGACGTGCCGGCCAGCATCAGTCGTTTGTTGCCCGACCTTGCCAGCGCAGAAGAGCTGATGACGGTAAAGCAGGGCGTGAAATTGCTCAGCGTGTATCAGTCGTCGAAGGATCTCATTGAAGTCGGCGCCTACCGTGCCGGCATGAATCCCGATCTCGACCAGGCGGTGCGCATCATGCCCGAAATGGACAATTTTCTGACGCAGGATCCAAAACACGCGGTCCCGCGCGCACAGGCATTGCAACAGTTGCGGCAAGTATTGGCGGGCGGACGATAAAGGCCATGACTGACAGATTTGAATATCAGCTGGAATCGCTTCTGAAAAAGCGCCTGCTCGAGCAGGATGCTGCCCGGGCCGAGGAGACGGCGGCGCGCGAGATTGTCGATGTCCGACGCAAAGCGGCCGAGGCAGTTAGCAAGACGATCGATGTGACGGAGCAGGAACTGCGGAAGCAGTATGCGCATGGCAGCGCGCTCGATCCGGAAGAACAGCGACGACTGATGACGTACCTGACGCATCAGCGCAAGGAACTGGACAAGAAGCGTTCAGAGGTAGAGCAGGCGGTGAAGATGCACGAGGACATGCTGCGGAATCTGGAAGCGGCCCGTTGCAGCGTCAAGACGCTGGAGAAACACCGGGAGGGCCGCCGTACGGAATTTTCTTTGGAGTGGCAACGCGCCGAACAGAAGCGTGTAGATGAATTATGGTTGATGCGCGAGCATCATGACGATCGTAAGACGCTGTATCGCGTAGAAGAATGAAACCAAAGTGATCACACTCGATGTTTTAATTGAGAAGAGGAGAAAACGATGACGGTGCAAAGCATAGGGGCCAGTCCGGCGAGTGCGACGGCGTTGACTAATGCGGGCCTTGGCCAGGAGGATTTTCTGAAGATCCTGCTGACCCAGCTTCAGTTTCAAGATCCGCTGAAGCCAATGGACAACCAGCAATTCATTGCCCAAATGGCGCAATTCACGAATCTCGAGATGACGCGTCAGCAGAATGACAAGACCGATGCGCTGCTGACTATCCAGTCGGCATCCCAGGCGGTGGGTCTGATCGGGAAGACGGTGGAAGTAAAGACGGATACCAGTTCGGAAGTGGGAACCGTTACCACGATCACGTTCCAGAACGGATCGCCGGCACTGACGGTCAAGACCGGACCGACCTCGTTCTTGAACGATGTGAAGCTATCCCAAGTATTTATTGTGCGTTAATCGCGAGACAGGAGGATTGTCATGTTTGGATCGATCTATTCCGGATATTCTGGCCTGGTGGGCTTTTCCAAAGGTTTGGATGTATTGAGCAACAATGTTGCCAATATGAATTCGCCCGGCTTCAAGGCATCGGAGCTGTCGTTTCGCGATCTCGTGTATCACTACGGCTTCAACGGTAACAACGGCGGGAACTCGTCGCTGCAAATCGGTGGAGGCGTCGATCCGAGCAGCACGCGTATAAGATTTCGCCAGGGAGAATTGCGTGAAACCGGAAACGCCATGGATGCAGCGATTGATGGAAACGGCTTTTTCGTCCTGCGTAAGGACGGTAAGACATTTTATTCCCGTTCCGGCCAGTTCGAGTTCGATGCCAGCGGCGTGCTGGTGGATCAGGGCAGCGGTGCACACGTCTCGTCCCTGGTCAACGGCCGATTGGCTGACATCAACTTGACCGGTTTGCGTACCAGCCCCCCGCAGCCGACGTCGGCCGTCGTTTTTTCAGGAAATCTTTCACGCGGAGGTACGACTCATTCAGTGTCCGCCATAACGGTGATCGATGGCGCGGGGACGTCGCATGCGCTTAGCATGACTTTCACGAACAACAACGCGACGATTACAGGTAGCTGGTTAGTCGAGGTCCGGGATGAGAACAATGCGGTCATCGCCACCGGAGAAATTCGCTATCAGGGAAACGGATCGCCCGACACAGGGTTTAACACCGTTACCTTCAACTATGCGCCGACCGGCGCCCCACCAAGTACCGTTACCCTTAACTTCGGCGATGTCGGAAGCTTCTCGGGCAGTACAAATTTTTCCGGTGGTACGACGTCCGACCTTAAAGTACAGAGTCAAAACGGGTTCGGCCCCGGGTCTTTGACTGAAGTGACTTTTGACGAAGACGGGCGCCTGGTTACCAAATACAGTAACGCCCAGACTACCAAGCACGATCGCATTGCACTGGCGTGGTTTACCGACCTGCAACACCTGACGCAGACCGGCAAGAGCCTCTACGCCAATGACTCCGACCAGGCGGTTACGCTCGATACCCCGGGCAACGGAATGATGGGAAAGCTCGTTCCCAAAAAAATTGAGCTATCAAATGTAGAGTTGAGCGAACAGTTTACGGATATGGTCGTGATTCAGCGTGGGTACCAGGCGAGCTCGCAGATTATCAGCGTGGCCAATGAGATGATTCAACAGTTGTTCGATATACGCGCCAAGCGCTGAGGATTGTCTCGTGGCGGTTAAACCTTTTCCGTTAATTAACAAGTCCGAGCACGAAAGCATTGTCGAGCAGGTTCGACAAGCACTCGATAAGTGGCAGGATGAATGGTGTGCCGCCCCGGTGCCCGCCATCGTGAAGATTATGGATGCCGGTAGCGCGAACACACTCGACGCAATATGGAAATTATATAGAGCGGCAGCACAGATCGGCGTTGCCGTTGTCCTGCAATCTGATTGGACGCTCGGCGCAAAAAGTCTGATCACGGGAACGCGGGCGGCGGCGGAAGCGAACGGTGAATTGGGGTCTCTGACGGTGAACCAGTTCCTGCGATCGTTGGCCATGGCGCTACTGCATAAGCCGGGGACGGTCGCTGGCAAGGAGCCGCCGGTCATCGAGCTCGGTGCGGATGATGACCACGTTGCGAGCGTCGCAGACGGAGTCCGCGTGCGGTGCGAGATAGGTGCGGACAACGCGTTCGAGTTGTACCTCTGGGCGGGATTGGTGGAGAGTTGGATCGCGAATATTGATCGTCCGGATACGCGTTCGGCCACACTGACTCGCGCCGCCGAGGCAATTCACGGGCGTTCGGTGTCGCTGGAGGCGGTGCTGGGCGAAGCCGAGTTGACGTTGGACGAGCTTCAAACCCTGGGGATCGGAGACGTCATTCGGCTGGACCGAAAGCTGGAAGAACCGTTGACGATCCGCCTGTCGGATGCAGCGATTTGTGCGGGGTACCTGGGTACGGCGGGCGATCGTAAAGCGGTGCAGCTCACAGCGGTAGATGAATCACTCAATAGAGGTTGATTATTTATGACGGAAAATGTGGCAACTAACGATACCGGTAAGGCTGTCCGGAAGATCAAGCTCGCGGAGCTGGAAAGTTCCGATGCATCGGCACCGTCTCTGTTTGGTGAAAACCTGGACCTGATTCGCAACGTGAAGGTGCGTCTGGCGGTATCGGTGGGGGGTTGCGAGCTCAGCGTGAAGGAACTGTTCTCGCTCAAACAGGATTCAGTCTTGTCACTGGATAAAAATACGCGTGATCTGGTTGAGGTAACGCTGGACGGAAAAGTCATCGCGCGCGGAACTCTGGTGGCCGTGGATGATAACTTCGGTGTTCGGATCTCTGAAATTGCTAATCGCTAATCTGCGTTGGCGGGTGCTGGCGGGGATCATTGTGCTCGGCGTCGCCTCGGCGGTATGGGCGAACGATCCCAAAAAAAGCGCGGCGCCGACGCTCGTGGAGGCGTCGAAGTTGCCGTTCAAACAGCAGACCGATGCGGAAGCAAATATGGCGGTACGCGTCATCGGCGGACTTTTGGTTGTCGTGCTGCTCGGTTATGGCGCCGTCTACACGATGAAGCGTTATTTCCCTTCGTTATACGGTCACTCCACGACAATGCAGCGCAGCATCAATGTCGTCGAGGTGCGGCGATTGACGCCGAAAGCGACGCTCTTTCTCGTCGATGTCGACGGTGTACGTCTGTTGTTGGCGCAGTCGGGCGATCGCATCACGACTTTGCATCAGAAGGAGTCGCATCGCGTTAAGGGGCACGGCAAGGTCGAGAATGCAGACGATTAGGGAAGGCCAGGCACGCGGCGGTTATGTTGTGCGCTGGGTGACATGGTTGGCCGGAGCGACAACTCTTTTCTGTGCGTTGCCGGTATTGGCGGCGTCTGCCAGTTTGCCGGGCGTGGAAATCCATATGCTCGGCGGCGAAGCGAAGCCGCAGGAAGTCGCCACGGCAATCAAGATCCTGGCGTTGTTGACCGTGCTGAGTCTGGCGCCGGCCGTCCTGATGGTGATGACGTCGTTCACGCGCATCATCATTGTTCTGTCGATGCTGCGCCATGCCTTCGGCATGCAGGAGACCCCGCCGAACTCGGTGCTTATCAGCCTGGCGCTTTTTCTGACGCTCTTCACGATGTCGCCCAGCCTGACGCAGATGAACGACAAGGCGCTGAAACCGTATTCAGAGGGAAAAATCAGTTTCGAGCGGGCACTGGACGAGGGCGTCAAACCGCTGCGTGAATTCATGATTCGCCAGACGCGCGAGCAGGATTTAATGCTTATGATAGAAGTCTCGAAATCGGAAGTGCCGGAATCCGTGGAACAGGTAAAGACGGTTCACCTGATACCTGCGTTCATGCTGAGCGAACTAAAAACAGCGTTTCAGATCGGTTTCGTTATTTTTCTGCCATTCCTGCTGCTGGATATCGTCGTATCGAGCATCCTGATGTCAATGGGAATGATGATGGTGCCGCCGATGATGATTTCCTTGCCGCTAAAAATTTTGATGTTCGTACTGATCGATGGGTGGAATCTCGTCGTCCGCTCATTGCTGGCCAGCTTTCACTAGTGGCCACGGAAAGCAGGATGCATGGAAAAACATTTAAACCAATCCAATGCACCGTCGGTGCGGGACCAGGAGTTATGGCATCGGTTCGTCGCTAGCCGCGACCCGGCCGTGCGCGCGCAGCTGATCGAGCGCTATCTTGGAACCGCACAAAAAATAGCCGCGTATCTGTACAGCCGCCGTCGGGATAGCAGCATCGACTTTTCAGACTATCTTCAATACGCGCGCGTCGGGCTCATCGAAGCCGTGGATCGTTTCAATCCAGCCGCGACGGCGAGTTTCGATACCTACGCAAGTTACCGGATACGAGGCGCGATACTGAACGGTATTCGCCGCTATACCGAGAAGTCCTCCCAAAAAGCTTACCGTCAAACGGTTTTGCGCGAGCGCGCCGAATCGTTGCGGGAGCGCGCCCGCGAGGCAAAGTCGGAGGAGATATTCGAAGACCTGGTCGATACCACGATCGGGTTGGCCCTGGGGTATATCCTGGAGGACTCTTCGCTCTGGAATGCCGAGGAGACCGATCGGTCTTCCGATCCCTATCAGTCACTAGAGTTAAAACGCTTGCGCGAACGTTTTGCGCTGATCGTCGACGCGTTGCCGGAGAGAGAACGGACCATCATTCGCTATCATTACTATGAGCACATGGAGTTCAGCATGGTGGCGGAGATTTTTGGTGTGTCGAAAGGGCGTGTTTCTCAGCTTCACGCGCGTGCGCTGCGTCTGATTCGAGAGGCGTTTGAGCATCTGGAACGCTTCCAGGCGTCTTGCTAAACCAAATCGGTGCCGGCGAGGGCGTCAGTCTTTTTCCAGCGAGTTCAGAAATCTGTCGAATTGTAGCGTCGCATCTGGAACCGCGGCGAGTCCCTCCTGTACGCGATCGAGCATCTCGTCAAAACGTTTGTCGAGCAGCAGACTCTCGCCAAACTCCCACGACAACACAGACTCGATAAAAAGCCGTTGCGCTTTTCGTGCGCGCTGGGGATCGGTTTTCGGGATAGCGTCGAGTCGCTCGCGGATGCGACGTTTGACTTCCTGTAGCGATAGTTTGGCGTTAGTCGCCCCGGCGGTTTCCCCGGAGGCCCTGGTGGGTCTGCCGTTTACGTCCAGCCGACGCGCTGATTCCGCGATTTGGCGCCGCAAGACTTCCATGGCGCCGCTTAGCCGGTCAATGGTGGAGTCGGCCACGGTCGTCTCGCGTGCTAAGCAGGTCTTGCGTCCGAGGGCTCAGATCACTCTTTCTCATCGGGGCTCTGGCGATAAGCACTAAGACGCGTATCGCGGGGAAACTTCGTCTTGCCGGTGTCCGGCGGCGTGGTTGCTGGGGTCGCCGCGCCCGTATTGGCGGAAAGTTTCGCCGTTACGTCATTGATGACACGACGCATGTCGTTGTTCAACGGCAGGTTCTGCTGGTTAAGCTTGATGCCTTTTTCAAGCGTTTCGATACAGGCTTCAAACTCGTCGCGCGCCAAGTGCAGCATGCCGGTTTTGAACAGATAGAACGGATTATTTGGGCCGAGTTTGTCCAGCGGTTTCCAGCTTGCTTCGGCTTCACTGACGCGAGCGGAAGTAATGTGCAGCAACCCGAGTTGGAACTGAGCGGTGACCATGTCGGGGTCGATCTTGACTGCCTTCGCCATTTCTTCTGTGGCGCGATCGTACAGACCTATTTCCGCGTGTTCCGCTCCCAGCAGGTAGTGCGCCTTGGCGTTATTGGGCGAAATATCGAGGGCCCGCTTGAGGTAAGAAATAGCGTCCTCGTGGCGGTTTTCGTCACTAGCGCGTAACGCAAGATGCAGCAGTTCTTCGTCGTCGATGCGGGAATTATTCATTCGGGTCTCTTATATTTTCTCAACAATAGCGGATTGATGATCGGGTCCCTTCCAGCTGTCACAAACGACCATCACATAACTGTGTAGCTAAACGCCTAATACGTAACGCGTCAAGCCCCGGGACGTCGGACATATTTCGTGTGTTTCCAGGCACCGGGAGCCCTAAACTATTGCTGAACCCGGTGGATATATAGACCCAGCATCGGGGCCCTGTGCTTCTGTGCGCGCTTGTCGGCATCCGCAGCGCAAGTCAGAGCGATCAAGACTTGGTGAGGTATCGTTCGGCATCGAGCGCAGCCATGCAGCCGGTACCGGCTGATGTGATGGCCTGACGGTAGACGTGGTCTTGCACGTCGCCCGCGGCGAACACGCCCGGGATACTGGTGGCGGTGGCATCGCCTTCGTTTCCACTCTTGGTCTTGATATAGCCGTTGGCCATATCGAGCTGACCTTCGAAGAGTTTCGTGTTCGGCGTATGGCCGATGGCAATGAACACGCCTTGCACATCGAGCGTCTTGTTGCCGCCTTGCTTGCCTTTGATGCGCAGCGCCGAGACGCCGCCGTCCTGGCCCAGGATTTCATCGACCTCGTGATTCCATTCAATGGCGACATTCCCGCCGCGCGTCTTTTCCATGATGCGGTCGATCAGAATGGCCTCGGAGCGGAACTTGTCGCGCCGGTGTACGACCGTCACGTGCGAGGCGATGTTGGAGAGGTAAAGCGCCTCTTCGACGGCGGTATTGCCGCCGCCGACCACGGCCACTTTCTGACCCTTGAAGAAGAATCCATCGCAGGTCGCGCAGGCCGAGACGCCCTTGCCGCGGTATTGTTCTTCCGAGGGAATGCCGAGGTATTTGGCCGAGGCGCCGGTGGCGATGATGAGCGCATCGCAGGTGTAGACGCCGGAGTCGCCGGTCAGGCGAAACGGACGCACGTTCAGTTCCGCGGTGTGGATATGATCGAACACCATCTCGGTGCCGAAGCGCTCGGCATGCCGGCGCATGCGGTCCATCAGGTCCGGGCCCTGTAAGCCTTCCACGTCGCCCGGCCAGTTGTCGACGTCGGTGGTGGTCATTAGCTGACCGCCTTGTTCGAGACCGGTCACGAGCACGGGTTTGAGATTGGCGCGTGCGGCGTACACCGCGGCGCTGTAGCCAGCCGGGCCGGAACCGAGAATCAGCAATCGGCAGTGTGTGGTCTTGGAAGTGGACATGTAATCTGTTCCCGAAATATCGGCGAGCGCCGACTGAATTTTGTATTGCCGCGCAGCGCGCGAAGCTCACGGTATGTTACGTGATCGGTCAAGTCAGAGAAAGGCGGTGCAAAGCGGATGATCGTCGGCAGCCAACCGCGGTGAAAGGCATGGTCGTGCGCATGAAAACGTGGGAAAATCGCGCCACCTTAACGACCGAGGATGTGAGTGGGCCAAGCGACTTTCAAGAAGACCGACAACGCGATCCATCCACGCCTGCTTCGTCTGTTGCGCGAGGCGGTGTTTATCGTCCTTGCTGCCGTCGCGGTCTATCTGCTGATGTCGCTGTGGACGTACAACGCCAGCGATCCGTCGTGGTCGCACCGCGGACCGAGTCACGGCGCGACCAACCTGGGCGGACATATCGGCGCCTGGCTCTCCGATGTGCTCTACAACCTGTTTGGCTACGTCGCCTACCTGCTGCCCGTCATGATCGCCACCGCCGGATGGCGTGTGTACCTGCATCGCAATGACGAGCAACCCGTCGGCTGGAAACATAAGGCCTTTGTGACCGGCGGTTTTATGCTCGCGCTGTTCGGGGCCTGCGGCCTGGCGAGCCTGCATTTCCGCTCCGGCACGCCGTTTTCAGCCGGTGGCTGGTTTGGTAACGGGGTCGGATTCGGGCTCGCCGCCGGGTTGAGTTTCACCGGTGCCACTATCTTTCTGCTGGCGTTGTTCCTCGCCGGGGTGACGCTCTTTAGCGGCCTGTCCTGGCTCAAGCTGATGGATGCCATCGGTCATCTTGGCTTCATCTCGTTTGAGAAGGGTCGCGAATTTTTCTCCGCCCTGATCGACCGGTTGATCGGCATGCGCGCGCGCAAGCAGCGGCGCGAGACGGTGGCGGAAGACAAAAAGATCCTGGAGAAACATGCGCCCCCGCGCATCGAACCGGTGATGGCCAAGGTCACGACCAGCAAGCGCGTCGAGAAAGAAAAGCAGGTGCCGCTGTTCGATACACCGGCCGCGGGCGAGTTGCCGCCGCTGTCGTTGCTCGACGCCGCGGAGAAGAGCAAGGGCCAGCAGTTTTCGAAGCAGTCGCTTGAGAGCATGGCGCGGCTGTTGGAAAAAAAGCTGCTCGATTTCGGCATCGAGGCGCAGATGGTGGCCGTGCATCCCGGGCCGGTGATTACCTTGTTTGAACTTGAACCCGCCGCTGGCGTGAAGGCATCCCACATCACCGGGCTTGCGCGCGATCTCGCGCGCGCCTTGTCGGTCGTCAGCGTGCGCGTGGTGGAAAATATTCCCGGTAAGAGTTCGGTGGGTATCGAAATCCCGAACGAGCAGCGCGAGATCGTGCGCCTCTCCGAAGTGCTGGCGTCGCAGGCGTATGACGAATCCACGTCGCCGGTCACGCTCGCGCTGGGCAAGGACATCTCCGGTCACCCGATCGTGCAGGACCTGAGCAAGATGCCGCATCTGCTCATTGCCGGTACCACGGGCTCGGGAAAATCGGTCTGCATCAACTCGCTGATTCTTTCGCTGGTGTTTAAAGCCACGCCCGAGCACACGCGCTTTATTATGATCGACCCCAAGATGCTCGAGCTTTCGGTGTATGAAGGCATCCCGCACCTGCTGGCGCCGGTCGTGACCGACATGAAGCACGCCGCGAATGCGTTTAAATGGTGTATCGCCGAGATGGAGCGCCGCTACCGTCTCATGGCCGCGCTCGGCGTGCGCAACCTCGCGGGCTATAACCGCAAGGTCAAAGACGCGATCGACGACAAGAAGCCGATCTTCGATCCCATGTTCATGCGCACCTCGCCCGATGAAGTGGCGCCGACGTTGAAGCCGCTGCCGTTCGTGGTGCTGATTGTGGACGAACTCGCCGACCTGATGATTGTCGTAGGAAAAAAGGTCGAGGAGTTGATTGCACGTCTGGCGCAGAAGGCGCGCGCCTCGGGCATTCATCTTATTCTCGCCACGCAGCGTCCGTCGGTGGACGTGATTACCGGATTGATCAAGGCCAACATCCCGACGCGCATCGCGTTCCAGATGTCGTCCAAAGTGGATTCACGCACGGTACTGGATCAGATGGGCGCCGAGCAGCTGCTGGGACAGGGTGACATGCTGTATTCGCAGGCCGGGCAACCGTTGCAGCGCATACACGGCGCGTTCGTGGCCGACCACGAGGTGCACAAGGTTGTCGCGCGGCTCAAGAAGAGCGGCGCCCCAGTGTACGAGGAGCAGATACTCAAGGGCGACACCAGTGTTAACGATCAGGGCATCTTCGTCGAAGGCGGCAGTGGTGGCGACGGTGACGTGAACGGCGAGGCCGATCCGCTGTATGACGAGGCGCTCAAGATTGTGACCGAATCGCGGCGTGCCTCGATCTCGGGGGTGCAGCGTCGGTTGCGCATCGGCTACAACCGCGCCGCGCGACTGATCGAAGAGATGGAGCGCTCGGGCGTCGTCGGGCCGCTGCAACCGAACGGCTCGCGCGAAGTGATCGCGCCGCCGCCACCCAAGTAGGCGACCGATATGCGCCGGATCACGCCCGTGCTTGTGATGTCCTTTTTTGCCGCCGCGCTCGGTGCGGCGCCGGTGGACGGCCTGCACCATTTCTTTTTTGAGGTGCAGACGTTCACGGCACACTTTAACCAGGTTGTGCTCGACGACAGATCGAAGGTTATTCAGGAGTCGTCCGGCACGTTCTGGATCGAGCGCCCGGATAGATTTCGCTGGAACTACGAGAAGCCGTCCAAGCAGGAAATCATCGGCGACGGTAAAAAGATCTGGCTCTACGACAAGGAGCTGCAGCAAGTGACCGTGCGCCCGTTGGCGGGCGGTCTCGGGTATACGCCGGCTGTGCTGCTCTCGGGGCGCGGAAAGCTGGAAGATAGTTTCACCATCAAGCCGCTCGCGATCCAGGGCGATCTCGAATGGGCGCAGCTCACGCCGAAGAACAAGGACAGTGGCTTTGAATTGATTCGCATCGGCTTCGAGCAGGGTAAGATGCGCGTCCTCGAGATGGTCGATGGTCTCGGCAACACGACGCGCGTGACCATGCAGTCGGTGACGGAAAACTCGAAGATCGATCCAGCCCGGTTCCAGTTCACGCCACCCAAAGGCGTGGACGTCATCGGCGAATAAGATTTCAGGTTGTAGGGCCGCGCCGCGGGCGCGGCTAACGATTGAGGTAGTGCGCCATGACCGACCTGTTCCCGCACACGCAATCCAAACCGTGGCAGCCGCTCGCCGACCGCATGCGCCCGCATCGGCTTGAGGAATTTATCGGTCAAGAGCATCTGCTCGCGCACGGCAAGCCGTTGCGACAGATGATTGAGTCCGGTCAGTTGCACTCGATGGTGTTCTGGGGTCCACCGGGCACCGGCAAGACCACGCTCGCGCGTTTGATCGCATCGGTCAGCTCGGCTCATTTCATCGGCATTTCTGCGGTGCTCGCCGGCGTGAAGGAGATCCGCGCCGCGGTCGAAGAGGCGCGTCAGGCACAGGCGCACGGCAAACCGACAGTATTGTTCGTCGACGAGGTGCATCGCTTCAACAAGGCGCAACAGGATGGCTTCCTGCCTTTCGTCGAAGATGGCACGCTCACCTTTGTCGGCGCGACGACGGAAAATCCTTCCTTCGAACTGAACAGCGCACTGTTGTCGCGGGCGCGCGTGTACGTGCTGAAGGCGTTGACCTCTGAAGATATCCGCAAGGTAATCGATCGGGCGCTCACAGATCGCACGGTCGGCCTCGGCGCGCGTGAGCTTGAACTCGGCGATGAGGGCCGCAATCTGCTGGCACAGGCGGCCGACGGCGATGCGCGGCGTGCACTGAACCTGCTCGAGATCCTGGCCGACCTTGCCGTGTCGCACGCTGGCCGTGAATCGATTCCGCTTGAGACGGTCAAAGAGGTGATCCTCGGCGGCGCGCGGCGCTTCGATAAATACGGCGAGGCGTTTTACGATCAGATCTCGGCGCTGCACAAGTCGGTGCGCGGCAGCGATGCCGACGCCTCGCTTTACTGGTTCGCGCGCATGATCGACGGCGGTTGCGATCCGCTCTACATCGCGCGCCGGGTCGCGCGCATGGCCTCGGAGGACATCGGCAATGCCGATCCGCGCGCGCTGCAACTGGCGGTCGATGCGTGGGACGTGCAGGAGCGGCTGGGCAGTCCGGAAGGCGAGCTCGCCATCGCGCAGGCCATTGTCTATCTCGCCTGTGCACCGAAGAGCAACGCCGTGTATACCGCCTTGGCGGCGGCGCTGAAGGACGCCAAGGAGCACGGATCGCTGGAGGTGCCGTTGCAGTTGCGCAATGCGCCAACGCGGCTCATGAAGGAGCTCGGCTACGGCAAGAAGTACCGCTACGCGCACGATGAGCCGGAAGGCTATGCCGCCGGTGAGGATTACTTTCCCGAGGGCCTGGGCAAGCGGCAGTATTATGTTCCCACCGAGCGCGGCCTTGAGGGTAAAATCGCCGAACGCCTGGCGCGTTTGCGAGAGCTGGATCGCCAGGCAAGCAGTACGAATTCGCCCGCGCATAAGCCCGGACGTGACAAGAGAGTAGAGAAATGAATCGTTATATCGTCGTGGTGATGTTTTCGGCAGTTGCCTTCGCGTCCGTGCACGCGGATGTGGCAGCTCCAGGCGCGGTGCAGGACTGCAAGTCGCTCTACGATGCCAAAGATTTCGAGCACGCGCGCGAGGTTTGCACTGCTGCGGCCGGAAAGAAGGACGCGCAGGCGCAATATCTGCTCGGGCGCATGCATGAAGAAGGCGACGGTATGAAGAAGGACGAGGCGGCCGCGGTAAAGTGGTACCGGCTTGCCGCCGACGCCGGACACGCGACCGCGCAGCGTCGCCTCGCCGGCGCGTATGCGCTCGGACGCGGCGTCGAAAAAGATGAAAAGCTCGGTGCCTATTGGATAAAGGAAGCCGCCAAAAATGGCGACACCCGCGCGCAGAAGCAACTCGCGCTCGGCTACGAAATGGGCATCGGCGGCCTGCCGAAGGACGAGAAGCTCGCGCGCGAATGGCGCGAGCGCGCCGAGAAGAGTAAAAACCAGAACAAATAACGATGAATCAACTTGTCGCGATCGGGATCGGCGGTGCGGTCGGCAGCGTCCTGCGTTTCTGGATGTCGTCGTGGGTGCACACGTACGTGAGCCGCGCCTTTCCTTACGGCACGCTGGCGGTCAATGTGCTTGGTTGTCTGGCGATGGGATTTCTGTTCGTGTTGTTTCTCGAGCGCTTCGCCGACAGCACGGTGTGGCGAGCCGGCATGCTGATCGGCGTGCTCGGCGGCTTCACGACATTTTCGTCGTTCTCCATCGAGACGTTCAATCTTATCGAACAGGGCGAGCCGGTCAGGGCACTGGCGAACGTAATGCTGAGTGTCGTGTTGTGCCTGAGTGCCACGTGGATCGGGGTTATCGTCGGGAGACAGCTATGAAACACAGTGATGTGACCATGGTGCGGATTTATCTCACCGAAGGCGAGCACCTGCTCAAGCCGATACTGGCGAAGCTGCACGACGACGAAAAGGTTCGCGGCGTGACCGTGTTTCGCGGTATCAGCGGCTTTGGCCGATCCGGCAAAATGCATTCGGCCTCGCTGCTCGAGCTGGCGCTCGATCTTCCGCTGGTGGTCGAGTTCTTCGATGAACCGGCAAAAGTGAAAAGCATTCTGTCGCACCTTAAAACGCTGGTGCCGTCCGGGCATGTGGTGTCCTGGTCCGCCAGCGTAAACGAAAGTTAAAAACAAGAATCGCATACCATGCTCGATCCGAAATTACTTCGTAACGATCTCGACAACACGGCCAAGAAGTTGCTGCGCCGCGGCTTTGTCGTAGATGCCAATGCGCTCGCGGCGCTGGAAGAGAAGCGCAAGCAGGTGCAGGTACGCACGCAGCAATTTCAGGCCGAGCGTAACGCCAAGTCGAAAGCCATCGGTGTGGCCAAGGGCAAAGGCGAAGACACCTCGGTGATCATGCAGGAAGTGGCTGATATCGGTGCGTCGCTCAAACAGGCCGAGGTCGAGTTGGAGCAGTTACAGGAAAAGTTGAACGAGATCGGACTCGGTATTCCGAACCTGCCGCACGACTCAGTGCCTGATGGACGTGACGAGAATGACAATAAGGAAGTGCGTCGCTGGGGCGAGCCGCGCAAGTTCGATTTCGAACCGAAAGACCACGTCGACATCGGCGCGGCGCTCGGACAGATGGATTTCGAAACCGCCGCCAAGATCAGTGGCGCGCGCTTCGTGGTAATGAAGGGTGGGCTCGCGCGGCTGCATCGCGCGCTGACGCAGTTCATGCTCGACCTGCATACACGCGAACACGGATATGTCGAAGCATACGTACCGTATCTGGTGAACGCGGCAAGCTTGCGCGGCACCGGACAGTTGCCGAAGTTCGAGGCCGATCTGTTTAAGGTCCCACGCGAATCGGTTGACGATCAGGTGACGTTGAACGAGACGCAAGGCCAAGACATCGATTCCGTCACGGCGAAAACAGTCGATCGCAGTCTTTATCTGATCCCGACTGCCGAAGTGCCGGTGACAAACTTGGTACGCGACACCATCGTCGAAGCGAAGGACATGCCGCTCAAGTTTGCCTGCCACACGCCGTGCTTCCGCAGCGAGGCCGGATCCTACGGCAAGGACGCTCGCGGCATGATCCGCCAGCATCAGTTCGAGAAAGTGGAGCTGGTGCAGATCGTGCGCCCGCAGGATTCGTATGCGGCACTCGAAGAACTGACGGCGCATGCGGAAAAAGTTTTGCAGCTGCTGGAGCTGCCGTATCGCGTGGTCGCGCTGTGTGCGGGCGATATGGGTTTTTCCGCCGCTAAAACCTACGACATCGAAGTATGGTTACCGGCGCAGAACCGTTATCGCGAAATTTCTTCGTGTAGTAACTTTGAAGACTTTCAGACGCGACGCATGCAGGCGCGTTGGCGCAACCCCGAGACCAGCAAACCCGAGCTCGCGCACACGCTCAATGGTTCGGCGCTGGCGGTAGGGCGCACCTTGGTCGCGGTGCTGGAGAACTATCAGGAAAAAGACGGCCATGTACGTGTGCCGCGCGCATTGCAACCGTATATGTCGGGGACCGAACGCATTTAAAGAAGCGTGAGCCTGCTAAAATGCGGGCGCAAATTCGGAGAGGTGGCCGAGCGGTTTAAGGCGGCGGTCTTGAAAACCGTTGAAGCGCAAGCTTCCGGGGGTTCGAATCCCTCCCTCTCCGCCATCGTCGAATAAGGGGCCCTTCACGGGCCCCTTATTTTTTGAGTCCCTTCGGCGGGTATCGGCTAAGCTCATGGATGACACTGACAGATGCGCATGTGGGGCGTGGCGACCAACGATGTCAGTAATAAGGATAGGAAAAAAGGAACAGGGGAGTGCTTATGGCAGAAGTAAAACGACACGCCGCGCCAAGTAGGGGCGAACGCAAGCTCGATCTTGCGGAAGTGGTTTCGCTGCTGGTTGCGGACGGAATCCTGCGCGCGGACGACGCGGCCGCAATTCGGCCCGCCAACGTAAATAAAGACCCGGCGGAAGATCATCCGCTCGCGATCGTCGCGGCACGTAATCTGACCAGCGCCAAGCCGCCTCACAAAGCCGTCACGCTGGAATTTCTCACGATCTGGCTCGCACATCGCGCGAAACTGCCGTTTCAACGCATCGATCCGCTAAAGGTGGACGTGACGTCCGTCACGGCGGTCATGCCTTACAACTACGCCAAGCATCACAACATCCTGTGTGTGGCGGTGCAGCCGGATAAGGTCGTGATTGCGACGGCTGAACCGTATTTGACGGATTGGGAAAAAGAGTTGTCGCGCATGTTGAAGCGTCAGATCGAGCGTGTGGTGGCGAGCCCGCTCGATATCAGCCGCTATCTGGTTGAGTTCTACGCGCTGTCGCGCTCGGTGCATCAGGCCAAGGGCAGCGCGCAGGTGTCTGGTAGCAGCGAGATCGCCAACCTCGAGCAGATGGTGGAACTCGGGCGCCGTGGCCAGCTCGATGCCAATGATCAGCATATCGTCAATATCGTCGACTGGTTGTTGCAGTATGCGTTTGATCAGCGCGCCAGCGATATCCACGTCGAGCCGCGACGCGATGAAGGCAGCATTCGTTTTCGTATCGACGGCGTGCTGCATCTGGTTTACCAGATGCCCTCGGCGGTGCTGGCGGCGGTGACGAGCCGCATCAAGATCCTCGGGCGCATGGATCTGGCGGAGAAGCGCCGGCCGCTCGATGGCCGCATCAAGACGAAAACCCCGGATGGAAAGGAAATCGAGCTGCGCCTGTCGACGATGCCGACGGCGTTCGGCGAGAAGCTGGTGATGCGTATCTTCGATCCCGACGTGCTGGTGCGCAGCTTCCGGGATCTCGGTTTCAATAGCGACGAACTCACGCGCTGGCAGGGCATGGTCGGTCAGTCGACGGGCATTGTTCTTGTCACGGGACCGACCGGCTCGGGCAAGACCACGACGCTGTATTCGACGCTCAAGCAGCTGGCGACGGCCGACGTGAACGTGTGCACCATCGAAGACCCGATCGAAATGGTGGAACCGTCGTTTAACCAAACGCAGATGCAGCACAACATCGGTCTCGATTTCGCATCCGGTGTGCGCGCCTTGCTACGTCAGGACCCCGACATCATCATGGTCGGCGAAATTCGCGACCTGGAAACCGCCGAGATGGCGGTGCAGGCGGCGCTCACCGGCCACCTTGTGTTATCGACGTTGCACACCAACGACGCGCCCAGTGCGATCACGCGCTTGCTGGATCTCGGTGTGGCACCATATCTTATTAATGCCACCGTGCTGGGTGTGCTGGCCCAACGCCTGGTGCGGACGTTGTGCCCGCATTGCAAGCAGCCGGGACCGGTCGATGCGGCGGGTTGGAAAGAAATTACGCGCCCGTGGAAGACGAGCGTGCCGGAAAAGATTTATTCGCCGAAAGGCTGCCTGGAATGTCGCGATACCGGATTCCTCGGGCGTGTCGGCATTTACGAGATTCTGACGTTGACGTCGGGCTTGCGTGGAATTGTGCGCCCGAGCGTCGAGCTTGATGCGCTGCGCGAACAGGCGCGCAAGGACGGTATGCGATCGTTGCGCCTGAGCGGGGCAGAAAAGGTGCATGCGGGAACGACGACGATCGAGGAAGTGATAAAAATGGCGCCCGCTGACAATCAGGCCGCTGGTGCCTAACTGCTCGCACGCTTCTTTTTTTGCACCAGCTCTTTTTTCACCGCATCGGGAGCAGATGCAGCGGCAGCCGTCACGGTTTGTTGGCCGCGATCGAAAAGATTGCGAAAACGAATATCGGTCGGATACGGAAAAATGTTCTCGATCACGCCACGCCGAAGCCGTTCCTGCCTTGCCTGCCAGAATGTCGCGTCCAGCAAATCGGCGTGGTGCTTCATGAAGACCTCGCGTACCCGCGGGTTGCCGAGTAAAAACGTCGCGAACTCTTCCGGAAACACGTCGTGCGGCCCGACCGGGTACCACGGTTCGGCCGCGAGTTCGTCTTGCGGCGTCTGCGCTTCCGGAATCTTCCTGAAATTACAATCCGTCAGATACGAGACTTCGTCATAGTCGTAAAAGACGATGCGACCCAGGCGCGTGACGCCGAAGTTTTTGTAAAGCATGTCGCCCGGAAAAATATTCGCCGCCGCCATTTCCTTGATCGAATCGCCATAGTCGATGATGGCGTGCTCGAAGGCGCGGCCGCTGGTGTGCTGCAGGTAAATATTCAGCGGCGTCATGCGCCGTTCGATATAGACGTGGTCGATGATGACGGTATCGCCTTCCTCGGCGATCACCGACGGCGCGTAGGTCCGCAGTTCCTCCAACAGCTCTTCGGAGAAGCGCGCTTTTGGCAAGGCCACCAGCGAGTACTCCCAGGTGTCGGCCATGCGCCCGACGCGATCATGATATTTGATCAGCTGGTATTTGGCTTTTACCTCTTCGCGGTTGGTCTTCTTCGGGTGGCCCATCATGTCGCGAATGACCTTGAACACATACGGATACGACGGCAGCGTAAACACGATCATGACCAGTCCGGGGATGCCGGGCGCGCTCACGAAGCGATCGCTCGAGTGCTTCAGGTGATGCAGGAAGTCGCGATAGAAAACGGTTTTGGCCTGCTTCTGCAGGCCGACCATTGAATACATTTCCGGTTGCGGCTTGTTGGGCAGCAAGGTCTGCAGAAACGAGATGTACGCCGATGGCGCTTCCATATCGACCAGAAAATAGGCGCGCGTGAAACTGAACAGAATGGCCAGTTGATCCGGCTCGAAGAGCAGGGCGTCGATATAAAGCTCGCCACTGCTGTTACGCAGGATCGGAATCGCAAACGGAAAGCGCCGATTACCGTTGATGAAGCGGCCGATGATGTACGCGCCCTTGTTGCGAAAAAAGAGCGAACTCAGCACCTGGATCTGGCAATCGGTTTCCAGGCGAAACGGACGCGGCAGGTAGCGGCGTGCGGCGAAGACGAGGCGCCGGATGTCGCGGTCGACATCGACAAACGGCGAGGCGAGACCGTAGGCGATGATCAGCTGCAGTAGTGTCTTGCGCAGTCCCTGATCGCGCGGATAGTAGCTGCGGTACGACGGTGGATCGGAGTCCATGTGGTCAGTGGCCACGCCGGGACGCACGAAGATGAAGTCGTTGTGAAAATAATCGCGATGCAGGATTTTGCACGAGACCGAGTTGAAATAGGTCTCCGCGCACTCCGGCTGCTTATGGTTGGCGAGCAGGGTAACGAAGTTCTGTTTGATCTGCTGCCAGTCGGTGTTGTCGATCTGGGCGACATTGAATTCGCGGCGCAGCTTATCGGTGGTTTCGAGCACGCGCTGGTCGTAGTACGAGATGCGTTCGCGCACGTCGCGCTGGATCGAGTGCCAATCGCCGTTTTCGAAGTGCGCTTTAGCCAGCTGCGAGACGTAACGGAAGCGCTCATAGTG
>Ga0209515_10001570_pt1 | contig 37624 bp, 37 predicted proteins | sample Subgroupgradi54m_FD_187454 | JGI IMG/M metagenome (GOLD analysis project Ga0209515, IMG submission 187454) | Subsurface groundwater microbial communities from S. Glens Falls, New York, USA - GMW60B uncontaminated upgradient, 5.4 m (SPAdes)... ... | reverse complement strand
ACCCTTGGGGCCTTCTCCAGTCCCAGGATAAGTTGAGCCGACATCGAGGTGCCGAACTCCGCCGTCGCTGTGGACGCTTGGGCGGAACTAGCCTGTTATCCCCGGGGTAGCTTTTGTCTGATGATCTTTGGCCTTATTCTAGTAAGAACCATCGGTTCACTAAGCTCTGCTTTCGCACCTGCGCGACATATCCGTCTTGCAGTCAAGCTGGCTTTTCCCTTTACAGGTCCAGACCGATTTCCATCCGGTCTAAGCCAACCTTAATAGACTCCTCCATTACTCTTTAGGAGGAATGTGCCCCACACAAACTGCCCGCCAGACACTGTCTCGATCGGCTTTCCATTTTTAGGTTTCCGATCGGTTAGAATTTAACGCATTTGAGAATGGTATTTCACTGACGGCTCCATTTTGGCCGGAACCAAAACATCAACGCCTCCCATCTATGCTACGCACAAACAAGTTAAACCCAATATCAAGCTACAGTAAAGCTCCCGGGGTCTTTTCGTCTAACCACAGGTAACCGGCATCTTCACCGGTATTGTATTTTCACCGGGCTCCTCGTTGAGACAGTCCCCCAGTCGTTACACTTTTCGTGCGCTTCGGAACTTACCCGAAAAGGAATTGCGCTCAAATGTGTTACTTTATACCTCCTCACGTCATGCTGAGCGTTAGCGAAGCATCTCGTTTTCTATACGAGATCCTTCACTTCGTTCAGGATGACAGCCAAGAGATATATGGCTGACTCATTTCTGATCAGCTCTGTATGTCGCCATACAGTTCGGACTATATCTTCACAAAATTTTGAGGTGACCAGATATTTTTATCCAGTCACCTTTTTATGTCTCACGTTTAGTCTCTGAGGATCCCAACATCAATCAATAAGGACCAGAAAACTGTAGTCCATTGGTCATAAGCTTGAGTTTTTCGCGAACTCGATGAGCGTCCTTTACTGCCAGTTCTTCATCGTCATATGACTTTGACTCAAAAAGAACACGCTCGGCAACAATGACTATACTCCATCGAGTCAAATCAGCTTTTCCGTCAATGGACGGATGCGAAATTCTTATTTTCGGTTCCAGACCATATTGTTGCCATTCCATAGCTAACCTTTCTTGATTGAATACGGTTTCCTGCTGATTGGCCGCACTGGATGCATTTTCACCGAATGCGGAATCTATATCGCAAATTCTCTTCTCTTGTCATTGCGAGGAGCAGCAGCGACGAAGCAATCTCTACTTTCGAGGTCAAGATTGCTTCACTCCGCTCGCAATGACACCATTTTATAGATTGCGATATACATTCCGCACCCGGTAGCACCAGATACATCGGCTGTTCCAGCAAATAGTGAGATTTTACTAAGGCAAGCAATTCACCTTAGAACAGTTATAGTTACTGCTGACATTGACGGGGGCTTGGCACCCAGAGCACAACAGTTTGATGTAATCGCGCCACTGCACAAGAATGATTAACCTTCCCGCATTGGTCAAGTGTCACCCCCTATACATCCTCTTGCGAGTTAGCAGGGAGCTGTGTTTTTGGTAAACAGTCGCCAGGGGTACTTTCGCTGCGGCCTCATCGGAGCTGAAAGAAGGAGAGAACATTTTTTTAAATGTTCCCGATTATATGACGGAGCGGCGCGGGACTCGTCACCCGCTTGCAGGATTAAAAGATTTTTACCAAACCTTGCAAGAAACGTAGTGACCCTTTCGCGGGTCGCGTGCACGTATTCTACAGGAGAATCTTTAAGCCTGACCGCTCCATTAAATTGTAGAGGCAGACTAAGGAATACGTTCGTAAAGAAAGAGGTTTCCCTCAAGAAACCAAACGTATTGGGGGGGATAATCACCGCCGACACTTAATCTGCCGCATGTTAAGAAGATTGATCTGGAGTGGTATTCCACTGACGGCTTGTGAGCTAACAAGCCTCCCACCTATTCTATCCGCAGATCAATCTTAAACTTAAAAAACTAAATTTTCCTTCTTTCAGCCCCGACAAGGCAGGCCTTCTCGCGAACTTACGGCCGCTTTTTTGCCGAGTTCCTTAACGAGGAATCACCCGTTCGCCTTGGTCTTCTCGACCTATCCACCTGTGTCGGTTTCCGGTACGGTTGCCATGCAGTAAACTTAGACGATTTTCTGGGAGGCCTGCTTTATCCAATTTCTCAAGCCTTGCAGCAAGAAATTTTCGTAACACTTGGGTCTGCTTATTAAAAAGCTTGAGCGCGGATTTACCTACGCTCCACCCTTATGCCCCGAACGCAAATCCAATAATGCGCCGGATATACTAGACCTCGTCACGCCATCGCGCCTGCATGACAGTGCAGGAATATTAACCTGCTGTCCATTAGCTTCGGCTTTCGCCATCACCTTAGGACCGACTAACCCTCAGTTGATTGTCATTGCTGAGGAAACCTTGGATTTTCGGCGGTCCGGAATTTCACCGGACTTGTGGTTACTCGTGCCAACATTCTCTCTTCCATGCGCTCCAGTCGCCCTCGCGGGTCGGCCTTCACTGCACATGAAATGCTCTGCTACTACTGTGTGCCTGAATTTTGGAGGCGAGACTGACTTTTATTTAAATCAGTCTCGCCTGATCTAGGAGATTAATTATTTATTTTGTTCAAGCGCTATCATCAATACGATTCCCAACAGCGTCCCTATTGCATATGATACTCCGCTACTGATGCCAGCTAAACTGTTGATTATAAAACAAACAGCAAAAGCAAAACCAGCAGCTACGACCAATTCCAAAATAATCATCAATCTTCTTTTTATTCTCAATCTTATCATTTTCTTCACCTCCTCTCTCTCTTGTTTGATTGTTATTCTCTTTCCAAAATTCAGGCACACAATCCGTAACTTCGGTACTACGCTTAGCCCCGAATATCTTAGGCGCAGAATCTCTAGACGAGTGAGCTGTTACGCACTCTTTAAAGGATGGCTGCTTCTAAGCCAACCTCCTCGCTGTTTGAGAAACTCCACCTCCTTCCCCACTTAGCGTAGATTTAGGGACCTTAGTTGACGGTCTGGGCTCTTCCCCTCTTGCACGACGGAGCTTAGCCCCCGCCTGCTGACTCCCGGAATAGCGATACAGGCATTCGGAGTTTGGTTGGTCTGCCTGCCTTTCGGCAATTACAGACCATCCAGTAGCTCTACCTCCTGCATCGTATGATCCGAGGCTAGTCCTAAAACTATTTCGCAGAGAACCAGCTATTTCCAGGTTCGATTAGCTTTTCACTCCTTACCACAGGTCATCCGAGGACGTTGAACGATCCACCGGTTCGGGCCTCCTGTCGGTGTTACCCGACATTCACCCTGCCCATGGCAAGCTCACCTGGTTTCGGGTCCTTTGAATTCTACTTAAAAATCAATGAGCAGACCCACGATTAAACGTGAACCCACTCACTGATTTTAAACGCGCTATTCACACTCGGTTTCCCTTTGCCTGCGCGGAATTACCCGCTTAGACGAGTAAAATCCAAAAACTCGTTGGCTCATTCTTCAATAGGCACGCCGTCACACACGCGCTTGCGCGCGCGAGCTCCGACTCCTTGTAAGCATATGGTTTCAGGTACTATTTCACCGCCCTCACCGGGCTGCTTTTCACCTTTCCCTCACGGTACTTGTTCACTATCGGTCTTCAAATGTATTTAGCCTTGGGAGCATAGTCCTCCCGGATTCCTGCCCAGTCTCCGTACGGGGCAGTACTCAAGAATAGCAGCAGAACGCATACATTGATTTTCGTGTACGGGGCTATCACCCTCTGTGGCCGGCCTTTCCAGGACCGTTCTCCTAATCATGTAACTTCTTGCGTTCCCAAAATAAATTGACGCCGCTACCTTACAACCCCAACCTCATCTATTGATAAATCAACAAAAAAAGCTGGTTTGGGCTGTTCCCGTTTCACTCGCCGCTACTCAGGGAATAAGAGATACACAAATTGGTACTGCTTAGTAGAAGCACCAACTTGGGTATCTCATTGATTTCTTTTCCTCCGCTTACTGAAATGTTTTACTTCAGCGGGTTCGCTTCTCGCTTGCGCGAGATCAATGCGTTTTACGCAAAGGGGTTTCCCCATTCGGACATCGCCGGATCAAAGGTTGCTCGACACCTCCCCGACGCTTATCGCAGTCACGCCACGTCCTTCATCGCCATTTGAAGCCAAGGCATCCACCATACGCTCTTGTTCCCCCTCCCAACGACTACCACATTTCACTTCGTTCGATGTGAGTTTAAATATTTAAACATTAAACGTTTAAACTCGCAGCGAGCAGCGGCGAGATGCGCTCATTGTAGGGAGGGTGAACCCGTCATAACCAAAACGTAATTGTGATTCTTAAATCTGATAAACTACCAAAAAAATCCTTTCGGATATCTTCGGCAATTCATATATATACAATACTTACTTCGATACCTAATTTAGTTACCCATTTTATGTTTAGTTGTAAAACTGCAATCCGTGCTGTTTAAAAATCATTCCGGATATATCCCTTTGAAACTTTCAAAACGATATATCCGCCATCATTTTTGTTATTCAGATAAAAGAAAAACCGCTTATGTATCATACTAAGCGGCTCCCAATCCAACACCCACATATCTCAAACCAATTTTAGTGGGGAAAATTATGAGCCGCAAGAAATTGTAATTGAGTGGTTATGTACATTATTAAAATCAATTATAGCCGTTAACCAAAAAAGCGTCAAGGGCTTAAACAAACCCCCGTTTAAACCATTAAACAGGGGTTTGTTCTTAATAAATAGCAGGTGTCTATTTGCAAGTAAAAAGAAATCTATTTAGATGTCAGCGAAGGATAAAAATAACAAAAATATTATTTACACAAGTATTAGGCAGGATATTTCGCTTGTGCTTTATTTTCCTTATCCTGCTCCTCATCTCTGCGGCGTTTAAGCAAAACAATGATAAGAATAATCAGCAACAAGAGGGCGATCCCCGCAAACAAAAGCCATAACCAGCATCCTCCGGCAAAGAGCGCTCCGGCAAAATTTGAACCAACGGTGCGTGCGGTATTAACGGCAAACGCGGTTTCTTTTCCGTCCTTTTTAGCCACTGTATCGGTATAGGTGATCACCGCACTTGTGGTGAATATTTTTCTATCAATCGTATCGGCTTTGAGGAGTGTATGAACCGAAAGCATTCCTTTTTGATTTTGAGCCATATCTCCGATCTGTACTGTAATAACATGCAAACTTGCATTCATGGAAGCATTTTTTTCAAAATCATCGGAAGATCCGGACATATCTTGATACGTCAATTCCGGCGGCAACGTCACCGTAAGCATGGTATTGCGCAGCAAATCTTTTGATATATTTTCAAATGCAATCTTAAACGCTATGATACTACCGACATCAACCACCTTGTCCGACGGTTCAACCGTAAGAGTAACAATAGTGGAGCTTGGATTGGGACTTAATGAAGGTGCGGGGTTTGGCGGGATTGGCGTAGGAGTACGAGTCGGAGGATATGGAGTTGGAGTAAGTGTTGGTGCTGGTGTCGGCGTTGGTGTACTCACAGGAAGCGTACGAAACAAAAATGTAGATCCGTAGCTTCTTCCTCGCGCGTTTTCCGCTACTGCGCGAAAATAATACAGCGTGTTAGGTACAAGTCCGGTGAGACTGTTGTTCACATCTGTCGCATAAATATAGCCGACATTTTTTTGCGAAGTAGCATATCCCAAACTTGACTGCGTCCCCCATTCAAACCACGCATTCGTACTCACCTGCCCATCGGCAGTAATGTGTCCGTTTAATACGGCGGTAGTTTGCGCCACAAATGTCGGCAGTTGAGTAGTTGCCGTCGGCGCATATTCCTGTGGCGATACAGAAGGCGAAGGAGTAGGGGTTGGGGTGTATGAAGGAGAAGGAAAAGGGGTAGGAGTTGGAGTGGGAACATTTGCTCCTGATGTCATAAAACTCAATGTCGGACCATAGGAGGTACCATTGGTATTTCGTGCCGCAGCGCGAAAATAATATTGCGTATCTTTATTAAGACCTGCAACAATTTCACTTATGCTTTGCTCATACGCCATAGATTTCTCTAATGTTTTATGATCAAGCGAGGTGCTTGTACCCCATTCAAACCAACGCACTATATTCGATGTACCGTTCGGATTCACATAACCGCGAAGCGTGGCTTCCTTATCTGCAATAGATACTGCGGCATACGTCGCAACCAACGGCGATCCGCCTTTCAAATCAAACGCAACGCAGACCGGAGTAACGCTGTTCCTGTTTGAATCATATGCAGTGACATGATGCGCGGTCACCGTATCAATCGGGCGCGTGACGCGATAATCAGAATTTACTTTCTCTGTAATATAATTCTGTCCATCAGGAAGGTCTGATATTTCATTTGTCGTCCCGATGATGGATCCATCGCCGTTTTTCATATAAAGAAGCCATTGCTCATAGTTTTCCGTCGTGGTTTCCGCATTATGATCATCATAAGACGCCAGCCAAATATCATAGGTCGCTGCCGGAACAGATCCAATCGTAGCGCTTGTTTCGCGAAGACCGCTTCCATTGGACGCAAGCACTGACCCGTCAAAATTAACAATAGTTCTTCCTGTTTGAGATGAAAAAGGACAAGACGCGGCCAACACATACTCGTACGGCAGCATACTAAAAATCCCCGCGAGTATGGCAGTAAATAGTATTAATGAGACAATTGAAGTTCTTTTTACCATAAAAATACCAAAATTTACTTGATACAAGTATAAATACTATTATAATCTTTTTTATATATATTGTCAATGTTCGCGTACTAAACAAATATCCCGCATATACTGCGGGATATTTGTTTAGTACAGTCACAAAAAAGATACCACTAGCGTCTCATTTCGTTTCTCACTCTATCTATAAACTGGGCTGCGGCGTCTTTGCCGCCAAGACCGAACGCAAGACCCGTGGCAATTGCGATAGCCGCAACTACGCCGGTGACCAGCGTTTGAATGAGAGCCACTGCAATACCTAACTGCAAAAGAGCGGCAACAAAGGCAAATATCCATATTGACCAGCGTACAAGGGGAAATGCGACCGAAACTCCTCTTCCCATTGCCATCATACTGCCGCGCAATAATTTCTCGACAACATCGGCAACAATGGCAGCAATAATAAGAATGAGAGTTGCTATGACGACATTCGGAAGATAGGTGAGCACATCGCGCAGGAAATCACCCACTTGAGTAAGTCCAAGAATATTGGCCGCTGCGAGCAAAAATACAATAACAAAGAACCATTTTACGAGTGCTCCGATAAATTTTCCCGCATCCATCTTCCAGCCTGCCTTCTCCAATGTTTTTTCAAAATCAAGTTTACGAAGAAAATCATTAACCCTCAACCCTTTAACGAGTTGTTCGGCAAGCTCTCCCATGGTAATTGCGATGACCAAACCGATAAAAAATATCAGTAATGATCCGAATAGCATCGGAACAAACAAGGCAACGGAAGACCACACCTGCTGAAGCGACATAAGTATAACATCTCCCCACGTTTGAATAATCATAGCGTATAGACCTTTGGCGTAATAATTTTCGTGACACAATTTTTAATTAAGCAGGACGAAAGTTATTGTGCAAGAGGCCGTGTATTTCAAAAATTAAATAAATAAGTAAAAAAACGTAAAAAATTTATCCTAAAGATTAAAGCAACATCTAGACCAGAGAGGGGCATCGACCTTTGACACTCCCCTTTTTCTATATTATAGTGCGGGAGTAACCGTAATGAAAGAAAAAGTTATCCACACGAGATAGTTTATAATTGCTAGTTTCTAGTTGTTAGAAAAATTCTTGATTCTCTAGCCGCTAGAAGCTATAAACTAACCACTCATGCTTAGCTATACCGAATTAAAAAAAGGCACATTATTCGTCAAAGACGGGATTCCATTTGAAGTCCTTGAGTCAAGCTTCTCGCGTATGCAGCAGCGCAAAGCTGTGGTGCAGGCAAAAATCCGTAATCTTGTTACCGGGAAACAGCAAGACCTTACGTTTCAACCAAGCGACCAATTTGAAGAAGCGGATATCACGAAAAAGCCCCTGATATTCCTCTACGAGCACCGGAGCGATTTTGTGTTTGTCGATCCCGATAACCGCCAAAATCGTTTTACGTTGAGTTCAGATCAAATCGGAGATAATAAAAGATGGCTCAAACCAAATACCCCGATCACCGCTGTTTTTTTTGGAGAAAAACTCCTCAATTTTGTCGTGCCTATCAAAATGGAATTCAAAGTCACCGAAGCCGCCCCCGGCGTACAGGGTGACCGCGCAACCCAAGGCACCAAATCAGTAACTCTTGAAACGGGAACCGTCATCCAGGTTCCTCCTTTTATCAATGCCGGCGATATTGTTCGTATCAATACGGAGACAGGAACATATACGGAGCGGGTGGAGAAGGCGTAATACCCCATCCACATTAACCTATTCACTGTTGTACCCTCTCGGGTATGCACTGCTCCTGTCATTGCTGTTCCTCGCAATGACAGGAGTGCGAGGGATTACAGCGCGATTGCAAAGAAATGTGCTTCGTAAATTTAATGTATTCAAAATTTTATCGCATCTCCGGGTTTAAGGATTTTTGCAGATGACGATTTATCGTGAATTGATTCTTTTTGTTCATTGATAATCAATTGTTCTGCCGCTGGCACATCTTCCTTTTGATGCGTATCCGGCTGACTGATAGGAACCGAGGTCTGATTCATGCTCTCATCAAGTGAATCTTTGAGCGGCAATACATCGGGCACTTGTTCCTGCTTCACAGCTATATTATTTTTCTTTGCCGTTTCATCAAGGACTTGTTTAAGAATATCCCGCAAATCCGACGCATTCGCTTCTTTGCGCTCTGGGGATAACACAGGTCTTTCTCTTATTTCTTTTTTTATAACTCCTGCGGGTGTCAGTACTTCTCTCTCGGATGATTTCAGTGAATGTAAGGATATTTTGGCAGTCCCCGGGGAACTACGTACGACCAAATCAGAATGAAATCCTCCTGATGGAGCATCATCGGGTTGAGGTGATTGGTTTTCAAAAAATCCAGGCATGTTGCGAGGTGATCCCTGATCTCTGCCTGAAATGCTTTCTTTTTCTGAACTCTTCATTATAGGACGATCTTGGCGTGGCGCTTGACGCAAAGATGAATCCGATTGTGATCGTGAGGATATGCCCTTAAATGGCTCCCTCGCTTCGACTCGCCTTGGCGATGCGGGAACTACTGATCCTCCGCTCGTCTTAACAGATTCACCACCGTTATAGTTCCTGGCATGTTGACGAACCGCTTCAACAGCAGAACCCCGTGGAAGCGAACTTACCGATGCCTGCACTCTCTCATTCGGCTTTTGTTCTTTCTGAATATTTACTATACGTTCAGAAAGATTTTTTTTCTCTTCCTGCATTTTTTCCGGCAAAATCCGTTCCTCTCTATTCACATCAGCATCATGAGGTCTGCTCATAACCGAATCTTTTTGAGCTAACTGGTTACTTGTGTCATGGACGCTATGATCTCTTTGTAAGAAAGGGCGGTCTGCGGAAAAATTTCTATTTTCAGGAGGACGCTGCTGTTTCATATCTGATACACCGGAACGTGACCCCATATCACGATTATCTCCCCGTGCTCCGGCATATGCCTCTACTCTTGGTGTTTGTTTTACCATTTGCTTCCCTGATTCAAACTCAATGCCCAAATCTCCCAATGACGAACCATAACGCGCTCTTGCAGGACTTGGCATGCGTTCGGGCAAAGGAATGAGTTTTCCCTCTGCGATTTTTTTAAGACAATCTTGGTCATACACCGGACGTTTTCCATCAGGTTTAAAAGGCACTTGGGCGGTCTTCCCGCAATTCCAGCACTGCGCCTCAAACAGTTCAACAGCGCCTGTCCCCGCGCCAGAGGATTTATTATAAAAGCCTTGTGAACCTGATGAAGATGGATTCTTTGCCTGCCCCTCGCTCCGGAAACCGCCCTGCCCTGCACGCGGTGCTCCGCTCTGACCAGATCCCTGTCCAATGCTCTGCACTCCTCCGCCGCTACTCCATTCTGTGATCTGCACCTCCACTTCCTCGCGATTCCTGCTATATTGCCTGCGCGACGCAGCAATAATCCGTTCACTGATATTTGGTTCCGTATCATATTTAAGCGGCGGCAGCGTAGATGCAGAAAACGCCCGCGATGTCACGCCGTCCACCATGAGTTTTAAATAGATGTGATAATTCGGAAGGTTAATGAGATCCTGCATCATAAACTCCGGCTCGAATTCTTTTTCCAAAAATTCGGCATCGGTTGCGCCCACGCGAAAACTAATCATGGTTCCCACATTTCCGAATACCGCATCGCGTACTTTAGTGGACACATCGGTAACAAGCTGTCCCACGTATTGATGCGCGATAAAAAGATTAAGCCGATACTTGCGGGCTTCTGATAAAATTGCGGCAAACGAATCAGTGGCAAAATTTTGAAACTCATCAACGTACAAATAAAAATCAACACGCTCATCTTCCGGAATCCTGACGCGCTCCATTGCCGCCAGCTGAATTTTGGTAATAATCATGGCGCCGAGAAGCGCTGAATTGTCCTCGCCTATTTTTCCTTTTGATACATTGACGAGTAAAATCTTTCCGCTGTTCATTATCTCCGGAATATTTAAACTTGACGTCGGCTGACCCACGATATTGCGCACAAAACCCGTATTCAAAAACTGGCCGACTTTATTTTGAATCGGCACAATCGCCTCGTTGCGAAACTGATCGCGCCATGTTTCGTACTCCTGGGTCCAAAACGACCGCACCACCGGATCTGATACATTGGCAACAATCTTCTGCCGGTATTCTTTATCAACCAAAATACGCGGAATACCGAGCAGCGTCGTTCCCGGCGTATCAATTAATGCCAAGATACAGTTCTGCAAAATATATTCCATGCGCGCAGACCATACATTTGCCCAGATTTTGGTAAAAATTCCCAAAAGGTCAGACACCACAAGATGTTTATATTTCACATCCGGCACTTCCAGAATATTAAATCCGATCGGAAAATCAGCATCAACCGGATCAAAATACACCACGTCATTGATGCGACTAGCCGGAATCTGCTCAAGCACTTCCTGCACAAATTCACCGTGAGGATCCACAATCCCGATGCCTCTGCCCGCACGAATATCCTGCAGTGCCATGTTTTTTAACAAAGCGCTTTTGCCCACCCCTGTTTTTCCAATCACGTACATATGCTGGCGCCTGTCTTTTTTCTTCACGCCAAACACCCGCTCGTTTCCGCGAAAATTGCATTTGCCAATATACGTGACGCCGTCTTCTTGAGGATTTGACATATGGGGTTATTATAGCATAGTTGTCAAAAAATAAAAAAAAACGAGTCGCCGATATGACGACTCGCTTTATATTTTTTTGAGAGACCGCTACCCTCGAGCCCTATGCTCCACCTTGATCACTTGCATGTCACCAGCCCTTTTTTGTGTCATGTCGGCTATTTTTTTAGCAAGCCATAAACCTTTTTTCGTAAATACGAGTTCTCCGCTACCCGTAAAAAATGCCACCCCAGCATGGGCATATTGAATCGCATATTCTCCTCTATGTGGATTTACATGATCCGCAATCAACTCCATAGCTATTAATTTTCTGCACATTTTCCGTGTTTCGAAAGGTACTGGATTCCAACGAAGTTCTCGCTGGAATGATTCCCAATCTCCTATAAACTCAATTGCCATCTGTTCCAATTCCTGATCAGTCATGACACAGTCTCCCTGTTGAGGAATAGTGATGATGAGAACCATTTACAGTATATTATACCTCATAATACCTTTTGTAAAATAAACAGATTCTTCAGCATGATCTATCCCTCGAGGAAGAAATACAAGTCAATGCCCTTGTCGTCTGTAGCCCATATTATTCCTTCTCTTTTCCTTGCATGCGAGCTTCGCGCGTCACTAATAATTTCGCTATTGTTGCATTTCTCTGCGGACTAAACGTATATTCTGATATAAACCGCTCGTCCGATAATTGAATCGCAGCAAAAAGATTCCCAACCTCTTCATGAATATTTAACCCTATCCATAAGAGCTGCACTGCCGGACATCCCGATCTCAAAAGATTTACTGTCATCGCTACCCGTGCCGCGACATATCCAACCGCATGAGTGGCAATGTAAATAATTGGGGTACCATTTTGAGGAATAGTGACAATATCATCACTTTGCGTAACTAATGAAAATTTTCTAAACGCCATTTGATTCACCCCTAAGCTGAAAAAACAACAAATGAAAATATAATAATTATGCTTAACAAATTTATGCTGTCTTTGTCAATAACGACGTATGAAACCGACCCCCTTCATGCGGCTTCATAATAACAAGCTCAAGAGAAAGAAATTCCCCTTGCGTCATACGCGTTTGCAAATCCTGCATAAGTCCCTGCTGATCATATCCGAGACAGATTACATCGGGCTTATGATTGCGTATGACTTCATACGATCCCAGTTTTGCATCTCCTAATACTGCGTTATGAACATGCAAATTATTCTGTACTGCCTGCATGCGCATTGCTTCGTGAAGGCTTGGCATTTTTTTCTTAAGCTGATAAACCATTGCATCGCGAGTAACCACGGCAATCAATTCCGTTCCTCGCTGCGCCGCCTGCTCCAAAAACGAAGTATGACCGGGATGCAGCCGATCAAATACGCCGAATACCATGACTTTTTTAGAAAATTTTTGACTATGTATTTCCATAATATGATTCTTTCACTTGATTAAGCGCTATCGCATATTTTTTTCTCGATGTGTCTATAATATGTTCTCTTTGTGAAGCATACGGTAGCGGCAGTACCGTGAGTGTTTCTGCCGAAAAAGGATCGTGTGTCTCGCCTTCGATTGTTTCTTTGATATAGAATTCCCGCGTTCCAAGATTGATCATATCTTTTGCTTTAAACACCGGCGTCATTTCCGCTTCAAACTTTTCCGCATCTTCGCCTGCCACACGAAATGTAATAATAGTTCCGACATTTCCCAATACCGCGCCTAAGAGCGCCGGATCAAGCTGGGCAATATACTGGTGGGCCACAGTGATGGCAAAACCGAATTTCTTGCCTTCGGAAAAAAGATTCATCAATGACCCACGCATCTGCGTATGGAATTCATACAAATAGAGATAAAAATCCTTACGTGCAGGATCAGAAATGTTTGCGCGAGAAATCCCTGCATAACGCACCGCGGACATAATAAGTGATCCTAAAAACTGTACATTTTGCTCTCCTATCGCTGCCTTCGCAAGATTAACAAGTACGATACTCCGACGTGAAATAATATCATTAAAATCTACTTTATTTTCTTTTTGTACAAATATATTACGAAGAGCGGGAATCGCAAGAAATTTCGTTATGGTATTCACAATTGGCATCACTGCATCAGCTTCAAATTTTGAAACCCAAGTCTCGAACTCGCTTTCAAAAAATTGCCTCACTAAATCATCTTTGATATGCGAAATCACCCTATCGCGATACACCTCGTCTGTCAAAAGAAAAATAATTCCTTGGAGCGTTGCATCCGGATAATCCAATAATGCAAGAAGCGCCATGCGCAAGACATGCTCAATGCGATGCGACCACTGATTCCCGAGCTGATGCTCCATTATCTCCGTAAATCCTTGCGCTGCCACATGGCGCAATTCGGGTGCCACTCCTTTAAAGGGATTGAACGAGACCGGCCACTCGGTGTCGGTAGGATCAATAACGACGACGTCGCGCGCCCGCTCTTCGGGAACGACATCAAGCATCGCGCGAATCAAATCACCATCGGGATCAATAAGGCATATACCGTGGCCATACATAATATCTTGGCGCATCAAAAGCTCGAACAGCTTTGATTTTCCTACGCCCGTTTTGCCGATAATATATACATGGTGCTTGCGATCTTTGCGTTTGATGCCAAAGACAAATTGCGTGGACTCGCCGGGCGCTTCATAATTGGTGCGCCCAATAAAAGAAACATCCCGCGGATCTACCTGCTGATAAACTGGAAGATCAATCGGAGCCGGCGCATATTTGGCAAGATGAGGTTTCCCGTCTTTTGTCATATTCAAATTATATCAAAGATATACTTGCGTCGTTCGGACAAGATGAAAGTAGGCTTTCATTTTGCTCCTCGCTAGCAATTATAAAACGCTGGAACAAAATTAGCTAATAGACTTATGCGATAATAAATTTATAACCCTGCACGCATGCGTGCAGGGTTATTTTTTCTTATACCACAAATATCACGGACGGACGATTGTTATAGAGGTGCCATTACTATCCCCGTCCGGATCATGATTCATGGCTGATTCATATACCCCAGGCCGAACTCTGGTGACCGTAAATACGGTGTTTCCGAATTTTTTATTAATCTTTGCGGTCAACGTGCATTGACCCGCAGCATCAGTGACGCATACCTTTGTCGATGAGCTGACATTTTTCCATGATCCATTTACTGTTGCATTGGCAACCGGTGCATGGAATTGGTTATGAACCTGAATAACCACACTTGCCTTCCATGGAGATCCTCTTGTTGCACTACCATCCAGATCTCCTACATGCAAACGATTATTCCCTACTGTAACCGTTATTGATGTGGGATCACTGATAAATCCGGTTGGATCAACGGAAATTGCGGTTAATTCAACAGATTGTCCGGCATAGATTGCCGTATTCCAATTTGCCTCATAGAGCTGACTCGCTGCGTTCCACGGCATTGGATTCCACGTGCCAGTGGTATTGATTTGGAACGTAACACTTTGCACGCCAGCCGCATCATCCGGATCTGTTACCGACACCTGTACGAGTTGTGTGCCTGATACGGTAGTCCCGTCAACGGGATTGGTTATCGTCGCCGTAGGTTTAGGCTTTGCGCACGCCTCATTGGAATACCCACTCTCAAGCGGAGGCGTGTCTGCCGTATGAGCTGTCGCCACAAAGCAGTACTCCAACCCAGACTGCATACCAGTCACCGAGAATAAGAGATTATCCCCCACATCAATGCGATTGTCGATTGAGTAGGTTGTTTCCCCCAATGCCGGACGCCGATAATAGAGATAATATCCCGATACAAGCGCTGGATCATTAAGGAAATCATCCCATGCGACATTCACGTCCCACGCAAATGCCGAACTCCCGCATGCAATCAATAAAACAACCAACGCGATACACTTTATCCACATGCCAAAACCCCTCTTTTGTTCAAGTACGCATATTCAACCATTTACCGACCAAATGTAAGTATATAGCATTTTTTGAAAGTAAATCAACCCGAACTCAAAAATTATTAAGGATACGCCAAAAATCAACTGCTCGTGAAGCATAAAATATATTCCCTCTAATTCCACATCACATTCCGGGCAATTCCCTCCCCTCTTCGCCATAAATCGGCAATCCTGCCGGAGGACCGGCTTTCTTCGCTCCCTCTATTTGAACCGTAGGTGCAGTAAGCACAAGAACAGTCGGAAGATGAAAAAGCGTAGCAAGCTCTTCGGTATTTAAATGAATCATTTTTCCCGCAGCGCCATAATTGGCAAGATCAAACTGGAGTAATCGCGCTATGCGAGTTTCCGAATAAATTTTACGTTCGCGATAGTAAGCAAGGATTCTCTCTTTACGGGCAGTAACACGTTTATGAGGAAATATATACGGCGAATACCACATATTCGCGCGCGTCCACACCATGGGATTATTTTTAAACGTATTGTACGCTTCCGAGCCATATTGGTTAAAGGCAGAAATTAAACCGCGCTGACCGAAGTTTGAACTGAATCCTTCTTTGGGACCAATGTATACAGTTCTGATAACTGTTTTAAACATAGGCTTTGAAAGCTTGCGCTCAATCGCGCGCATCAATTCTGTCTCCCCTGGGCTTGGCATGACCATGTGAATTTCTTGGGTTTCCGGATTTTTAACTGAACGCGCTCTTGCTTTTAACTCCCCTATCTTTTCCCCTCCTTCTTTTTGAATGGCTTTTGGTTCTTCCTCATTAAGAGGCTGTATGATCATCTGCAGCCACAGCGTATCTTGGGGCCGAATCTTTCCCATTATTTCCATAACGCCGGAAATCGGATCAAGCTCTTTTTCTTCAGCCACTGCCTCAAAGTCAAAAAAGGTGCGAATGGGGACAACATCCCAAGATCCTGGTTTTCCATTTGTCTCTCTTTTTGCCCCCAAAGAAAATTCTGTCCCAAAGACCTCATATCCTCGTTCTTTTAATTCTCTATATGTCTTAGGTAACCGGTTATAGTATTCTTCAGCTTCCTTAACATCCAAATCCGGATAATGCGAATAGAGTGCGGCCTCAATGATATTGCGATGTTTCTCCGGCACCCACATATAAAAATGAGTCTCTCCGCCAAAACTCGCAATCTCCGCAGAATAATGAAATACGACTTCTCCGTTCCACCATTTTTCGTTGAGCATAGCCAAAAACATATGCAGTTCCGGACCGCTGCGCAGTGAATGGATCGCCGTAAATACCTGCTCCATAGCTTTCGGAGTTTTGCGCACTTCCCGCGGCGGACGCAGTTCAAGCAATACATATTTCGTGCTTTTCAAATAATATGCCTGAACATACGCAAGCCAAAGCGCGGGAACTATTAACAACAAAAAAATAAACAGCAAAAAGGGTGCTGCGTATGCCGCATATCCCAAAAATGTTTCAAAACTTGAAATAAGACTGAAAAACGGATCAAATAACATACTGCTATTATACTGAAAAAAAGTAGTTCGGACAAATCTATCTTAAACAGGCTCTTAGAGTTATGCAGATAGTCAGGTAAGCATATTTGTAATACTATAAATAATATGAGACGAATTATCTTCTATTTGATAATAAGTGCTTTACTCGGCTTCATTCTTCTTGCTGGTGATCTAACACCTAGTTGGCTTCGTACCCCTTTAGCTCTTTACCTGTTTATTGCAATTTCACTCATTAACTTCGGTATTGGCTATGAACTCGGCGTTCGGGCGCCTACCGATGTTCACACACTTCGTAGTATGTTATCTGACCCTTTGTCAACACGACTCCGCAAATTCATTACTCACTCCGGTTCTTTAGGTCTTTCAGAGCGGGGCTCTCAGTTGGATGATAATGAAAATAAATCGGGGCAGGATAAATCATGACAGTCACAATTTATTCACGATTTATTCGAAACGCGTAAGTCCTAATTAAGATAAACCCTGTGATAAACAATCGCCAAATTTTTTATTCTTGCTTTCTTGTTTATTAAACTTACGCTCAAAAAATAAATCCGCAATTTCCGCTACACATAAAAATATCCTGCCTCCATTGGCAGGATATTTTTATAGTGCTGCAAGATTACGCAAGCGCATACGTTCCGTCGCCAAGACGCTTGAATAACTTTTTGTTTTGTAAATTCAGTAAAATAGTGGGGACTTTCACAAGGCGCTTTTTGGTGGCTGCCATCACAATCTCATCTTTTGTCATTGGCTTATGAGCATCTTTAAGAACAGAAACAATGACATCGCGCACAGCTCCCGGCTCGTATCCCCATTCTTTAAGCGCATAAAGACCGCGACCCACGAGTACAAATCGTTTATCCTTGATAAGCTCATTATGAACGGTTTGCGGATGAGCTTTTTTCTTTGACCAGCCGGCTTTATTGATAACCTCGGCAACTTCGCGAAAATGGAGCGGTTTTGCCGCTTTGGCGATCGCCACATATGCTTTGTCTTTCACACCGGATGGGTTAATAGATGCCCACGACGCGAGTCCGTATTCTCCGTAAGGATTTTTACTGATTGCCTTTGAACTTACCAACAGCGTTTGAATCACATGCTCGTTGGGCGCTTCCCCATGCACATCTTTTGCCGCGCGAGAAATAGCCGCATGAAGCTCATCCGCAGATACGGTACGCTTTCCTTCCTCCAGCTCTTTAACTGTTGAGGTAAGAATCTTTTCAGCTGATGCGGCGACATCTTTATTCACTGCCCAGCGCTCGTGGTAATGCTCGCTTTCTGCCACACGATGAAATGACGGTCCAATATCAAGCAAAAGCGCTACATGGGGATGATATCTGTTCTCGCACAACGTCGAAAACAGCTGATGTTGAGCCATTACGCCGCCGTGAGCTGCCACATGAGCCGTGATTGCCTGAAACACCGGAGCTACATCATCCAAATGGTCATCCCTGCGCAACTGCTTGAGAGCATCATATTCAATCTGACGGACGCGCTCACGCGTGATTTTATACTCCTTACCGATTGCCTGAAGCGTATGCGCACTGCCTCCGCGAAGACCAAAGCGCTTTTCGACAACATCGCGCATGCGGCGGCTCGGCAGATTCTTGAGAATAGCTTTCGTCGCCTCTTGGGGCGGCATGGGAAGAATGGATTGGGACATTAAGAGTAATAAGCTGATACCTGCATACTCGCCCGTGTAATCCGGGCATAACGCGATATCGAACTTGAAAATTTAAATAAGTGAATGATTAAAAAAAGCAATGAGTGTATAGAACACGGAGTGCAGAATTTAAAATTAAACGTATCCTCGCTTTACGCCATACACCGAACACTCGTAAACCGTATATAAACAAAATAACATATCTTATTTATTTTGTCCACTCCTTGTCAAAAAATAAATCAATTGTCTCGTATAAACCTTAAAAATTCCCCATTATTACTTGCTTTTTTTATGGTGCCATTGTTCCCAAATCACCAAAAGCGGACTTGCAATAAAAATCGAAGAATATGTTCCAAAAACAATTCCCACAATAAGAGCGAGGGCGAAATATCGGGTGGTTTCTCCGCCAAACATAAAAACAGCGAGCAGCGCCATAAGCACCGTGAGCGACGTATTAATGGATCGGGAAATAGTTTCGTTCACGCTTTTATTCACTGTGTGCTCGTATGATTGAACGGATTTCGCTTTGCCTAGATTTTCACGGATACGGTCAAAAATGACAATCGTGTCATGAACCGAAAAACCCATCACCGTGAGGAGTGCGGTAATAAAAAGCGAATCTACGGCAACACCGTAAAAATGCCCAAGAAACGCAAACACGCCCACCGGAATCGTAACATCATGGATAAATGCGCTCACCGCAACCACGCCATACTTCCACGAAGCAACGGGCTTTGACACGCGGCGAAATGCCCATGCAAGATAGAGTACTATGCCCAGCGCCGTAAGTCCGATAGCAGTAAACGACTGCATACGCAATTCTTTGCCCACCACAGGACCAATAGTATCAAATTTTCTTTCAACTGTTTCTTTTGGACCTTTGAGCCCGCCGAATGCGCTCAAAATCTGCTGATGTGTTTGCTCATCCACATCACGAAAATGAAGTACCATTCCGTCACTGCCAATGGGGCGTACCGTAATGTCCCCTAATTTCAACGGGGCTAGTACTTCCTTGACATTATCAATCGTGGGCATGGACCCGGCAGTAAATTGAACTTCCATAAGAGATCCGCCGGTAAAATCAATGCCGACATTAAGCCCCCACACGAACAAAGAAATAAAACTTGCCAGTATGAGTATACCGGAGAATGTGAGATATATATATTTGTGGCCGATGATATTCATACCAGTTGGTAAGTTTCTAAGTTGATAAGCTAATAAATAAGACGCATCAACTTAATAACTTATAAACTTATTGACTTACTGCTACCTGCCAATTCCGCTCATAAACAAAGCTCTTCTCTTTTCCATTTTTTTTGTCATAACGGCGAAGAGAAGCGTACGCGTAACGCTAATTGCCGAAAACATGGAAATGATAATTCCAATGCCAAGCGTAAGAGCAAACCCGCGCACCATACTGGAACCGAACCAATAAAGAATAGCTGACGTAATCAAACTCGAGACATTAGAATCACGGATTGATGTCCATGCGCGATGAAAGCCTTCGGCAACCGCTTCATCAAACTGCTTGCCCGATCGCAATTCTTCTTTCATACGCTCAAAAATAAGAATATTTGCATCCACCGCCATACCAACGGATAAAATGACACCCGCAATGCCAGCAACTGTCAATGTAATCGGTATAAGCTTGAAAATCGCCAAACTTATACCTAGATAAAACAACAACGCAAAAACCGCCATAATTCCCGGGATGCGATACCACAGAATCATAAAGACTGCCACCGCAAAAAATCCTATGATGCCTGCAAATAAGCTCCTGTCCAATGAATCTTTTCCAAGAGATGCGCCAACCGATTGCTGGGCGATAAGAGTAATAGGTACCGGCAGCGCTCCCGCGTTCAGCCTTCCCACGAGCGCTTTTCCTGATTCCGGAGTAAAATTGCCGCTGATTGTCGCCTTGCCGCCGGTGATCTCTTCACGCACCATAGGAGCTGAAATCGGCGCCCCGTCGAGATAAATAGCAAGCGGTTTTCCGACATTGCGTTTGGTAATTTGAGCAAACAGCGTACTCCCGTCAGAAGTAAGTTCAAGCCCGATTTCCGGCTGCCCTGACGTTGAATTAAAATTAAGCGTGGCTCCTTTGACATAGCGGCCTGTGAGTTCGGTCGGAATAAAATAAGGATCTTCATTCATGCGCTGATGATTTTTTTGCGCCGCAAGAATCGCGTCGCGCTCGCCGTCCGGACGGGCTTCCCGAAAATCAAGAGCCGGCGTTTCTCCGATAAGACGGATTGCCGTATTGATATCACTGATGCCTGCAAGTTCAACCACCAGCTGCCACTGGCCTGAAGATTTTTCAACCTGAACCAGCGGCTCGGCAACGCCAAAAAGATTAATGCGCCTCTCCACCACATCGCGCAAAGCATCCATTGAATCGGATTGCTCACTTGATGCGACAGCCCTCATATCAGCGCGATACACAAGATGCGTGCCTCCCTGAATATCAAGACCAAATCGAAACGGCACAAAAAATCGTGTTTGTGCGAGATGAATCGGAATAAACCGCCGCAAAGCCATCTTATCAATAGCCCTATCAACCACCGAAGGCTTGGCAAATGCGCCAAGGACTATTGCACAAATAAAAAATACAAAAACAAGCCTGCGGGCAACCCCGGGTCGCATTGATTTTCTTGATTGTATGCGTTGAGCCATAAAAAGCTTGCTTCCTGTGCCCGTTCGGAAGAGTAAAACTTGCTGTTTTACTCTTCGTTCACTCGCTTAAAAATAAATAAAAATCTGTTTTCTGCAAATAGTATCAGTACCTATGAAAGTACCAGATAGCGGTTAATCTGGCAAGACCCCCCAATAGTGCATATTCTCAATCTATCAATATATTGACTTTATACAGAAATTAGCTATAATGTCTTTATAAATAGGAGGGCGAATGACAATTATAGAGTTTATGGCAGCGATTCGGCCTTTCCCGGAAGCAAAGCATTATTTTGTCGGCGTAGATCTTGCAGCGATTTTGGCTGATACAAGCGGAGGAACGGGATTCGGCGGAGCTGAATTTGTCTGGTATCGGGAGATCTCTGTTGAAGAAGCGCGCGCTATCGGCGTGCGCGGACTCCAAAACGGAATTCGGGCGATTCTTGAACAAGATTGCTCAAGCTTCAAGCTCGACTCGCCGTGGGCTTGCTGAACTGCCCACGGCAAAAATAAAATCCCTTGCAAGATATATTCTTGCAAGGGATTTTTAAATATACTTAAATGTACTATTGCAACTCAATTGTCGCCGGATATTCTGGCGTCTCGTCAAACCAGACACGGGAAATCTCATCATGGTCTATGAGCGTATGAACGATCTTCCTGCGTATCTCGGAAGGAATTTCGTATCCTCTGCCGATCATAAAATCAGCGCTTTGAACTGCACCGACCACGACCGTATATCCGTTACTTCTCTCTCCATCCGCCTTGATACCAGATGTTCGCACGGTAAGGGCAACAATGATATGGCAAATTTCTTTTTCAATTCCGCTTTTATATATAATTTCCCGCACATTTGTATCTGCCCAACGAACAAGAGCAACGGTTTGCTCCGTCACGGGAATATCTATGATACGGGAAAAAAGTCCGAGACGCGGAAATGACATTCGTTCGCTTATAAATTCCGGAAGTCCTAAAAATCGGGCAACATCACGCACTTCGTCTTTAAAAAAATCCCGCAGGGGATTGAAACTTCCTCCACTGCCGGCATATGTGTGCATTTTAACATGTGCTCCGCATTCCCGTTCTCCCCTTTCAATCAGATAAGCGGATAATATACCTTCAATCACATGGGGAGTTCTGAATGTATCTTTCATCTTTGCCACTTTTTTCTCATAGACGCACTGAAATGCCGCACGCTTATCTTTCGCATCAGTAAGACCCTCAAGTGCGGCAAAAAATTCCCGCCTTGCATCAATCACAACAAGCGGGCAATTCAGCACAACTGCGCTCCGCAGAATTTCCTTCATTTCGTCTTCGCGCAGACTCCCCGTATCAAGAGTGACGCAAATCAGGCGTTCCCGAAGTATTGGTTCAAATAACGCGGCAATCACCGCAGAGCCCACACCTCCGGAAAATAAATGAATCACCGATTTTCTGCGCCCCACGAGCGTTAATAATTCCGAACGAATCTGCTCAACAGCATATGCGGGATCCCAATTTCCTTTCGTGTTGCAGATATCAAAAAAATTTCTTAACACATGTGTTGCGCATCCAGCCTCACTAAGAATCTGTGGCTCATCCATTGCTGTCCTCCGCGTGCGTCATTATAAAAGATCAAACATTCTTAAAATCATATAAGAAAATATGATTTCTGGCAAGAGCTGGTACGGCAGCCCATCATACTGTTATTGCGAAAGGGGCAGATAGTATTATGCGATTTCATTGATCTTTGCCGCCACAATAAAATCATTGCGTGACAATCCCTTGATGGCATGCGTCATAAGTTCCACGCGTACATATTTATAGTCATGCAAAAACAAATCAGGATGATGATCTTCATATTCCGCAACATCTGCGATGCGGTTGATAAAATCAACCGCCTGCACGAAATTCTTATAGATAAATTCCCGCCAGATTTTTATATTGCCTTCCTGTTGCCATCCCTCAACATCTTGAAGAAGAGCCGCAATTTCACCAATATTCATGGGCTCGACATCTCCTTCGCAAGGAATGCATTTTTCTTTTGTAAGTGGGATCATAAGTTGTAAGTTTATATAATTAGGACATACGCACTTAGTCTCTGATTCACCTCCTAGAATAGGAGGGGTTAGAGGAGGTACAGGTGAGTAGGATATATAAGTATATGCTCTACCCCTCCCAACCTCCCGCTGATATCGCAAGAGCGGAAAATAACCGCCTATTCTAGGGGAGGAAACAGATGCGTAGCTTGATAACATTTCAATTTGCATGGTATCATTTTTTCATGGGGATATTCACGAGGAACTTTCCCCAAGACTTTTCGATAGAGGAATACGTTATGCTACGCAAAGTTGGCAGTACTAACTACCCCAAACCAAATCGCAACGGTTCACGCACGGATTACTCCTGGCCGATTGGTAAAGCCGATGGCTTCGCTGATTGGCCAACTGGCGGCGGTGGGCCTACAATATGGCCAACTCCTGGACCTGATAACACCTGATCCCCATCCTCTCATCATGCCCAAACTTTTCGAAGTTTGGGCTCTCTTTATATTATTTTCCTTTCCCCGCTCCCCCTTTCCGCCATTTCATACGTGCAAAAAACGGTGCATACATATCTTCTTTCATTGATATTTCAAACGAGGAAAATAATTTTCGTGATCCACTCGGTCGTGATTGAAATTTTATAAATGCAATATCAGTTGCGAGCGCTACTGGCGTTTGTTCTGATCCTTCACCCATCGCAAGAACCGCGGCAGCCGCGAGTCCATCGGCAACATTGGTTTGAGTTACGCCAAATTCTCGGCCGAACAAATCACGCTTTCCGCGGTAATCATTAAGCGACGCAAACCCCCAATGTGCAAGAGAAATTCCCACAACTCCCCGATGCAGCGGAATCGAATGAGAATCGGTAATAAGCACCCCGCATTCTTTTACGTCATAGGTTTTCCGTACCCAATCATATATGCGACGCGCCGATGCGTGAGGATCTTTTGGCCATAGTATATAGAAGCCGTTTGCGTTTGATTCATCAATCCCCGCAGTTGGAATAAAAAGATTATGCAAAATCGTATGCATGACCCACGGATTTTTTTTATCCCGCGGCAGATAGTAATCGGCTTGCGCCATAATCAGCGCATCTTTATCGGCAACAGCACCCTGCGCCACACATCTGCCTTCATCAATGCTCACGACTTTTGAAGTAACGACTAAAATCGAGCGTTCCGGAATACGCTTTATCGCTTTTTTTATCGCCGTAAAAAGATAATCCTGCGGCGGAATAAGTTTGTTTGTTTTAATAGGCCTGATAATCATAAATAGCGTTTAACAAAAAATAATCTTTTCTCTGCGAGCTTTCCAAGCATTTCATAATAACATCTGAATCTCTCTTAATACTGCACCAGGAATCGGATCACGGGACGGACTTTTACCCGGATAACGCCAGCATGTAATAATTTTTATCTGTCTTGCAATGCTCGTTCCGGATAAAACATACATTGCCCAAATTTCTGAATATGTTTTTCCGCCCGCCGGTTGCATACACGCGATACCATCTTCAATCACGCCTTCTTCCACGCGCGTCGGGTGACGGATAATCCGCTTAATACGGGACTCCGTTAAACGATAATGGCGCATTTTGTCATGCGCATGATGAGTCCAGATATACGTTTCTCTCTGCGGAGTGATGAATGGCATTATTTCATTATTATTCTGAATCTCCAAAACAAATCTTTCAGCGGTGAAAAAAATGCATAATGCCTGTTGCCGTTTTTCGAATCGTAAATAAAAACCCTCCTTGCCCCACCTCTTGTATGCGCGTTGTCGTTGCCGTAAAACTGCTTCCGTCCGCAACTTTACGCGTGCGGCGCAGTTCAAACCCTGACATAACCCGCTCGCGCTCTTTATTCAATTTTTCTTCCCATTGATCTTTCCTGCTCGCCCATTTCGTCAGAACTTCTTTGCGCTTTTCAAGAATATCTTCCTTAAATTGTTCACGACGAATATCTCGCTGTTCCTGGCTTTCGCCATGAAGTTTGCGCAAATCATCAGGAAAAAATGCATGAGAAATCAGTGCAAAAACAGCTGTCCCCGCAATCACCGATACCGCAGAGATAAAAAAAGTACCGCGGATATTCATAGAGAAATAATACCGCATCGGGCATTAAGTATCAATCCGCATGACGCGCATGATCCGCATAAGAAAAAATCCGATACAAAGAGGTACGAAGGCGAGCAGACCAATGGCAATACGGGCAATCTCCAATTGATTGCGATCACTCACCGCCAAAAGGAATAGGAGCAAACTGCTCACTCTTCCTAAGCCAAGGGCTATCTCGCGTTCAAGAAATAAATAATACTTTTTCTGCCAATCGCGGCCGAGACGATCCATCACATCAAAAAATGTCTTCGACGATGCCACACCAATAACCGGCATCGCCGCATTAAACAAAAACGTCAGCGCAATAAGCCCCCACCAGTTCTGCTGCCAAGCAAACAGCCCTATGCCGAATGCCGCAATAAATGATGCCACAATAAATGATGTCTGCTTCTTTGCAAGAATAATACCCGCGCTAAGTCCTGCGCACGCGGCGATAATCGCTCCTGCCGCATTCACGAATCCCAAAACAAATTCTTCTTTTACAATAAGAAAAATAATTACAGCACTGAACGCAGGAAACATGGCATCGAACATTCCGGCAAAAAAATCTTGGAGAAGCACTGACTTCCATATATGGCTTCGCCGATGCTTGGTCATATCATGAAGCGAAAAATCAATAACTTTCTGCTCGGGTAATTTTGTTGCCTGATGGTAGACCAGCGCCATTAAAACCGCTACGAGAAAAAATACAAATGAATATCCAAATTCCTTTGACACCAAAAATCCCATTAATGAAATGAGCATGCCGCCCAAGATTGGCGCTACCCCGCCCGTGATGCTAAATAAAAAACTCTGCCTGCCAAAAAAACGATGCCGTGCTTCTTGGGTTATAAAAACATAATGCAATAAATTCATTACCCCCCAAAAAATTCCCGTTGCCATGCCATGTATCGCTCCCAACACGGCAAGCAACGAGAGCGACTGCTCACGAAATAAAAACAAAAGCGAGAACAGTAAGATATACGCGCTAATCCCAAACAGTAAAAGATTTTTTGATCTCACCCGCGTCAGTATCCATCCGGAAAGAAAATAAAAAATCAATAGAGAACCGGCAGATACCAGATTGTACTCCACGAGCGCGCGAAACCCGCCAAGCGTAAACAAAAATACTTGGAGAAAAATTCCTCCAAGAAAAAGCGCAAACGAATATATGCCGTTAATTTTGAGCAATATTTTTGTTTCTTGCGATGTAGTGTATTCCATTAAACAGTAAAAAACTAAATGCTAAGGCATCGCCTTCAAACGCTTTGTGAGCATTCATAAATAAATTTCTAAGACATGAATTTGCTTTTGGAGTTTAATTAACTTACCATACTTTTAGCGACAAAACAACTTGCGTTTAAGGAGTTCTACGATGCAGCTTGGTCCGTATCACGATTTAAAACTGCGTCTTATTTGCGACTACATCACCATAATCATCATAGGCACTCCTCTAGGGATCCTCTTCCTACTGCTACTCATAGCAGGAAGAATCAAAATCAACGGATATGGTCGTGCACTGCGCGTGATTGCCCATGGAAAAGTCATCATTGCCGCGAACCATCCTTCTATGCTTGAGACGATACTTATACCGCTTTTATTTTTCCCCCTCTATCTTGTATCACCGCGATTTTTTATCTGGAGCGTGCCTGATAAACGGCTTCTCGCTCCCCGTATGCGTTGGCTGTTTTGGTTCGGAAGATGTATCACCCTTGATCGAAGTGATCCAAGCTCAACAAAACCTGCTCTTCAAAAACTCACGGATATATTAAAACATAATGGCGTTGTCGTCATGCATCCGGAAGCCGGAAGAACCCACAAAGGAGAAATATTTCTCGTACGCGGTAATCGGCGCATACGGCATTTTGTATCAGGCGTTCCTTCGCTTGCGCGCAATGCGTCTGCCGTGATTCTTCCTCTCTGGATATCAGGAACCGATCTCGTTTTGCCCATAGGAAAAATTAAGCCGCACCTCTTGCGATCAAAAATAGTATTTTCTTTCGGCATTCCCTATGTTCCTCCAAAAAAAGCAAAAAGTCGCAGTCAAGAATCACTCACTCTTGCCAATGCCATACTGGCAAGTTAAATCTTTCATAAACCCCGATCTTGCTTCGCTGAAACAAGCAAAATCGGGGAATTTTTTCGCAATAAAGTGACACACATGAAGAATCAAAAAACCCTTGACAAAGCAATATATGTCTGATATTATTCTTTCAAAGAATAAAGCGGATCACTGATCACAACGCAGCGAAAGGATCATAATATGGCTATAGAGATTTTTTCTATAGAACTGCCGAATATATATGGTGAGAGAAAAAACTTACCCAATCTTCGAGATAGTCTTAGCACTGAGTTCCAAAAATTAATTAATCAGGTTCTCTCCGCCAAAAGTCAGCTCAACCCAACCGTAACATGGCTTCAAAGCTCCGCCGCGAGCACACAGGGATCGTTCACCATGTTGACGGCAATCATAACCTATTAACCTCCCCGCTCATCTTCCAAGACCGACTCACACGAGAAGGTCTTTTTTTATCAGACAACCCGCTCTCGCATATATCTTTTAATCGCCTGCTTCCTTCAATAACCGCAGTGTCAGCTGTTTCGGCAATCCCAAAATACTTTCTTCTTCGCCTTCAAAGTGATCAATATACATGCGCTGCAGAGAATCTTGAAATGCAAACGCTCCGGCAAAATTGCAGATGTCACCGCGCCGTACCATCTGTGCAATTACATCTTCAGGAATCGGACGAAACCATATGGTCGCGATATCCGCACCTTCTTTCTGTGCGTGCGTTTGAGTATTCGTCACGACCACCGCGCCCACTGTCTGCAGCGGATATTTTCCATACTCACGCAAAAATTGCGCTGCTTCTTCGGGCGTTGCCGCTTTTTCCCTTATTATATTATTACACATCACAACAGTATCAGCCGTAATCAATAGAGCCGGCTCATCAATGCGCGACAGCAACGCATCGGCTTTCGCACGCGCGATCGCCCGCGTCAACTCAACAGCATCATCATGACGAATTAATTTTTCATCAATATCCGCTGCCATCACCATAAATGCCATTCCCATACGCTCCATCACTTCCCTCCTTGCTTTTGATTGCGATCCTAAAATGATATTCATTGCGTTTGCTTAAAAAACTTACCGAACTAATAATAAATCTCATACGTTATGTCCGCATATACATCTCAACTCCTTCTAAAATTCCTGCAGTAAAATAGTCCTTCAAATCAATTTCTTTTAGATTGATCCACTTGTGATCCGTATGTTCGTCGCTGATAACAATATCTCCTCCTTTATACTCCGCTTCAAAAAACACATAAAATATATGAATGCCTCTTCCTCCATGCATCTTTGATGCGGAGATAATGCCTCTGCTCACGGCAACGGGGTTTAAATTAATATAGACTTCCGGACTTCCGATTTCTTCTTTCACTTCCCTCCGTAGAATATCTTCAAACGGAGTGGTAAACTCATCCGTATCAATCCGTCCGCCCGGTACATCATAATATCCTGCCAAATTTCCGTCATCCAGCGCTTTTAATACCAATATCTCGCCCCTCTTATTTTTCAATAAAAGTTTGAGCGATATATGATAAAAATCTTGCTGTTTGTGCACCATAAAATTTATTCAACCGCATTGGTCTGTTCGCGACCGCTTCGCAATATACGGACAGCGCATTGCGCCCATAATCCGAGATTATTTTTCTTTGCTACAATTTCCGCACTCCGAAACTCCTGTGCATGAGAGGTATCCGGCTTATATGGATACGCAAACGCATACCCTTGAGTCACCAGTAATTTATTTACAAACGTGCCGTCCGGCAAATAAACAAAGCCCAGTAAACGCCCGTATGCGTCGTGCTCTAAACTATCTTTGTAAAACGTTACCATCTTGCCCTCGACTAATTCTTTATTGCGCTCTGCCGCCTGCCGGGCAAAACATTGCACGGGTTTACGAGCATCAACTTCTTCGGGCGTATCGATACCGATATAACGCAAACGCTCTCCATCCGCGAGCTCAATCGTATCGCCGTCAATAACCCGCGCCACGCGTACAGGTATTCCATACGTTACGACTTGTGTATGATTATATAAGGTATGAATACCGGTCTGCCGAATACTGCCTGCAGATCCGTAGATAACCGATGCAATCCATGTAACGATAATCGCCAATACCGCTAAAAGAAAAATGCTCTTTCTCATGATTATTTGCTCAATTTCGTCGAGAACATTCTTAATATAAGCCTGCTAATCAGCCAATTGATTCGCAAACTCCGGACCTATAAGTATTGTTTTGAGTAGTCTAAGACCCCGACGATGCCTGCTTCTCACCGTGTCGAGCGGTTCATGAAGAACTTCCGAAATTTTTGAGAATGTCATATCTTCACGATACCGCAAAGAAAAAACTCTATTGTATGCCGGTGAAAGCAACTCTATCGCCCTGTTGAGAATATCCATAATCCCCTTTTGTTCCGAGACGGCGCTCGCAAGAGGCGTCATATCCGCAAGCATTTCCCATAACGGATTCTCTCCGTCTTCATCTTCAAACGCAGAAAAGGCAACAGCTTTCTTTTTTTTCAATACATCAATGCTTGCATGTTTTGCAATGCTGAATATCCATGTTTTGAAATTTTTTTCGCAATCAAATTTTTTAATATTCCTCCATGCGCGCACAAATGTTTCCTGCGTAATATCTTGGGCATCCTGTTCGTTCTTAATATATCCGTATACAAAACGATACACCGCATTGAGATACCGCTGAATCAAAACTTCAAGCGACTGTTCGTCGCCGTTTACATAATTGATTACAAGCTGGGCATCGCTCTTCGATTCCATGCAGTTATTTGTACACCATTTTCTTATTAAAAGCAAGAAAAAAAGCCCTTGCGCATACGGGCTTTTATGTTTATTATTCGCCATGTTTAACGAACAAAACCTGTCTCTTGATATATCTTCCAAATCGGCAGCCAATCTTTTTTGAAAAGACCAAGTTCAATCACATCCTGATAACGACCTTTTTTAAATGTGTGCTTCCTCCGCACGCCTTCAACCTTGTATCCGCAATGAAAATTATACTGTAAACTGCGTTTGTTATAAGCAATAACTTCCGAACATATTTTGTGAAGGTTCAGCATATTAAACGCGTAGTCAAGAAGAATCATTTTGGCATCCGTACCATACCCGCCGTTCCAATATTCTTTTTCCCCGATACACGCTCCGGTCGTCGCCAGTCTATCTTGCCAATTAATCCTATGTATGCCCATAACCCCGATAAACATATTATCAAGCGTTTCTATTCCAAAAATAATATTATGCTCATCTCCGGCAATTTTTTCCAGCCATCCTTCCTCTTGTGTAATAGTTTGAGGAAATGTTGCCGACATGAACTCTCTTGTTTCCGGATCATTCATCCAACGCGCAAGCGTCGGCGCATCAATCTTATCCAAAGGTCTAAGAATCACTTTCCTGCCTTTGAGAAAAACTATTCTTTTATTTATCTCCGGCATACCGCACGTCTCCTGATAAAAAATATTTATTTTATTTAAGAACTATGATGATAGTATAAAATACTATTATTATTTTGTCAATATTTTACTAAAAAATCCTTCATCAGGCTTGCGCCGTAACTTGCTTGTGTATATCTATATTTCGAACTATATGCATAATTTTGATAGTATGATAAAAGCATGATGTCACCCAACAATCAAAAAACCAAAAAAAGTATTCTCTCATATATACTGCTCACCGCGGGTATCGCGCTAGTATATTTTGTAAGCGCAAAATTAGGATTGCAGCTTGCATCCGTGAATCCAAGTGCTACGGCCGTATGGCCGCCAACCGGTATTGCCATCGCATGTCTTTTGATTTTCGGGTACCGCGCGTCCCTTGGCATATTTATCGGAGCATTTTTTGGAAACCTCACCACCGCAGGAACCATTATTACGTCTCTTGGCATTGCCACCGGCAACATGCTTGAAGGAATCGTATCAGCGTATCTGGTGAATAAGTTCGCTCACGGCAAAAAAGCATTAAATCAATCGCTTGATGTGTTTGGTTTTATTCTCTTTGCCGGTATTATCGGCACCATGGTCAGCGCGAGTATCGGTGTAACTACGCTTCTCCTCGGCGGGTTACTGCATCTTGTGAACTTGCAAGCGACATGGATTACCTGGTGGCTTGGGGATATGGCAGGAGCTCTTACGGTAGCGCCTCTCCTCATTGCGATCAGTAATATACGACGACACAACTGGAATTTCGAAAAAATATTCGAAATGGCAAGTTTTCTCATCTTGCTTACAGCCGCAACCGTCATTACATTCGGGCTTTCACCTTTCGGAGGATTAAAAAATTATCCGTTGATATTTATTCCCATCCCTTTCCTCTTATGGGCCGCGTTTCGATTTGAGCAAGAAGGCGTTACGCTTGGTATCATCATTGTATCGGCTATCGCCGTATGGGCCACCACATACGGCATAGGACCATTTGCTCATATACCCCTTAATGATTCCCTTCTCTTGCTTGGAACATTCATGAGTATTACCGCCGCCGCCATGTTATCTACAGCCGGTGTTGTTTCAGAACGGCGGCAAACTATAGACGCTTTAGCTGTACAGGAACGGCGTTTTCGCAAATTAATCGAAAAAAATACGGACGTAATCTTTTTAGTAGACAGTCACGCAATAATACGCTATGTAAGTCCTTCCATAGAACTGATTCTCGGCTACAAACCCGAAGAGCTTCTCGGCGTTAACCGATTCAGTCTCATTCATCCCGACGATTTGCAAAACGCCAAGCAGGCATTTAACGCGCTTACCCAAAATCTTGGCAACACATTCAAAATAAAAACACGATCAAGAAAAAAAGACGGCGTATGGCTTTGGGTGGAAAGCATTGGCACAAATCTTCTTGATGACCCCGACGTACATGCTATTGTTATTAACTATCGGGACATCAACCAAGAAAACGAAAACCAAAAAATAAAATCATAACTCGCTGCAATCGTCGAGTCGGCGGACGATGCCATTATCGGCATTGAACTCAACGGCACGATCACCAGCTGGAATAAAGCATCTCATCAGTTATGCGGATACACGGCGCAAGAGGCAATCGGAAAAAATATTTCATTCATCATGCCAAAAGAGGCGCCTTATGATCTTTCTGCCATCTCCAATCAATTGATGAAACATAAATTACTTGAGCACAGCGACGCTCTATTTATAAAAAAACAAGGTACGGCAGTTCCCGTTTCCATCACTACTTCTTTCATTAAAGATACCGCAGGATCCATGATCGGCATTTCAATAATCGCTCATGATATTACCAAAGAAAAAAAGATTGAACAGTTGCGTACCGATCTGATCTCCCTCGCCTCCCATCAACTGCGCACGCCTCTTTCGGGCATGAAATGGCTCATTGAAACTCTTTTGACAAAAAAACTTGGCCCGATTAATAAAAAACAAAAACAATACCTTGAAGACATTAATAATTCAAATGAACGGATGATAAGCCTTGTCTTCGATATGCTTAATGTCTTAAAAATTGAGAGCGGGACATTCCCTATTGCACCCCAAGAGGTAAACGCGGAAGAATTTTGCACCAGTCTTTTTGAAGTTATAAACGCCATCGCGGAAAAACGAAATATATCTCTTACGTGCGGCACCGAGGATCTTCCGTCTTCTTTCAAGACAGATCCCCATATCATCAAGCAAATTCTTCAGAACTTTCTTTCCAACGCAATTGAATATTCTCCGTCCGGTTCCAAAGTCATACTCGGCATAAAAAAGAAAAAAACAAGCATCATCTTCTCTGTCCGTGATGCGGGCATAGGAATTCCTCTTGAAGAACAGACAAGAATCTTTGAACGTTTCTATCGCGCAAGCAATGCCAGAGCATATAAACCGAGCGGAACGGGCTTAGGCTTATCACTTGCCAGTATGCTTGCCGAAAAAATTGACTCAACTGTTACGTTTGAATCAGAGCTTAATAAAGGATCAACATTTTATCTTGAAGTCCCCATCGTATCCCGCTAAATTTTTTATCACAATGAATAGAAACAATATAAACTACCATATACTTATCGTGGAAGACGAAGAATATTTAGCGCGTGTCTTGCAGGACAATCTCAAATTAAGCGGATATGCGACCACTGTTGCAAACGATGGAAAAAAAGCCCTTGATCATCTTGCCCATGCAACGCCCGACATCATCATACTTGATTTACTTATGCCAAAACATGACGGATTTTATGTACTTGAACACGTTAAAAAAAATAATGCATGGAAAGATATTCCCGTCTTTGTACTTTCCAATCTTGGAGAAGCACACGATATTAAACGAGCCATGGAATTGGGTGCGGCAGACTATTTTATAAAATCACATAACACCATCATGGATGTCGTCACGCGCGTAACGCAATTATTGGAGAAGAAAAAATCTTAAATATAAATAAAAGCGCCTTTGCGGGCGCTTTTATTTATATCTTGGGGTCTTAGGCAACTTTGCTTACCTTGATTGCATTCGGTCCTTTCGGGCTGTCGGCAATTTCAAAGGTTACTTTGTCACCTTCACGAAGCTGGTCGAACGTAATGTCTACGAGCTCGTTAGAGTGGAAAAAGAGATCCTTTTCCTGACCCTCGCGTTTGATGAACCCGAAACCCTTTTCAGTGAGTCGGGCAATTGTTCCTTCTTGCATGTGATGTAAAAAAGATTGGATAATATATCAAATACAGGAGGCTGAAGATGGAGACTCGATCCCATAGAGCTCATTTTGAAATCCTATTCTATTGCATTTCGCCATAGATAGGATTTCAAAATGAGCTCTTACTCTCTGGATCAGCACTGTATTGATTAGGTAAGTATATCATAGTTTAAATATCTTGTCAACGTCTTCTATGGTATCTCCTCACGCTCCCCGTGTCATTGCGAGGAACATGCGGAGGGGTTACCTTCTATGTCACCATGTCAAGGGGGGTTATATTATTTGGAGGAAACCGCCTCTTGACCTGTAACGTATCTTTACTATACTATATAGGTGGTTTTGATTTTTTCTCATTCAAAAAATAAAAAGATAATTACTTACCTGCTTGATAATTTTTTTCGCCACATACTTAATGGAGCGAAAAAGATGGACAAGTAGCTATGCGAACAATATGGGAGACTTAAAAGAAATCGTAAGACCTTTTTACACCAGTGCACTTACGGTCAATACGGATACTGATCCAGTAGCCATCATGACGGGCGTTTTGGCAAATGACTTCCAGTCTATTGGCAGCGCGGAAACCAAAGGAAAAGAAGCGCTTATGGGTCAGGTTCAGTTTTTTTGGAAGATTGTTCCGGATCTCAAATGGGAAGTTCAGGAAATGCTTCAGGACGGTAATCGCGTTATAGTCAGAAGCATTGCTTCAGGTTCTCCCAAAGGAGATTTTATGGGCGTAACACTCGATGGATCAAAATCATTCAAAATAATGACCATTGATATCCACACCGTAGAAGGCAATCAAATTAAACAAGTGTATCACATTGAAGATTGGGTTACTGCGATGAAGCAGTTAAAAGGGTAATAAAGGATAAATGAGAACAGCAGGTTACCGACTCTCTCAATAAAATTCTCCCCATAGCTCTGCTGCGGGGAGAATTTATTATAGCGCTTCAATTTAAACCACCGCTTAGGAAAATACCCGGCATGCGACATGGTCGCGTAGAGTACCGGACACATGTGGCAATTGCAGAGTATCAAGCAATTGCGCTCCGACCAGTCGGACTCTGCCGGTTTATGACGGAGTACATAAAAAGAGAGGAGCGTGAGGACATCGGCTATATCTAAGTGCCCGGCGGTATGTCCACTCTCCGCGGCAATCAGCATCTCGATGATGCTTTGCCTGATCTCATTGGCTTTCTTCTCAAGCAAGAGCACTGCTTCATCAGACAGGTAACACAAGTACATGCAGTATACCGTGACGTACCCATCTCCGCACGCTCCGCCTGTTGACTACTAGAACCTATCTCAATGCCGCTCCCGTCTTTGGTCCCACTATTCCCCATCCTGTCGTGTCAGGAGACCCAGTACAAACGATGTTCTGCGTACACTGAAACTTTTGTACTGCGGATTGAGTGAGTATACCAAAGTAGCCGGTGGCACCGTCAGAGGCAAGGAGTCCCTTCTTTATGAGAAGCTGTTGAAGGATGCGGACATCTTCGCCATGGGAGCCAAGAGACAGAGTTTGTGATACGAGGGTGCCTGATGCTTGGGTAGACAGTGCATTGAATAAGAAGGGTCTTGTCATCTGCCATCGGAGTGGCAATGGTTGAGGAGGAATACGGGAAGAGGTTGCATTGGGAGAAACGGTTCCCGTATCGGCAGCAATCGTGTTGTTTTGCAGAGGTGCCTGCTGGGCGATGATGTTCTGATAGGCGGGTTCGAGGCCGGAGTTATTTTTCACTGCTTGGACGTCAAAGCCAGCCGAGCTGCAACCGGTGGCCCTGGTCCAAGTGGCGCCGGGGGCGGTGCAGGTAAAGGTGTTGAGTCCCGGTCCTACCGTGATTTTTGGAGGATTAGTGTCATCATAACCTATCGATGGCCCCATCTGATTGATGATGGTGTGATAATCGGCGCCAAGGTTTGTGAAGAGGGGAAGATCCTGGTAATAGCCCCATTCAGGATGCACCGTATCGTCTAGTCTTTCATACACATTGTTCTTTGTCGTGCCTTTGTCGGAGTACCCATCATAATAGAGGCCGGCAACCGGCGCATACCCATTAATGGGAAACCCATCAGCAAGCAACGTACGGTAGATATCGTGAAGGTAGTTGCCTTCAACGACCGTTCCTTCTCCCCTGCCGCTCGTGTAGATACCCCCGGAATCGGCCATGGCTTGCATCACGTCATGGATGTTGTTATATCGTATGGAGTTGTTTCCAAACACTTGGCCGTACTTCAGTGCCGGAGGATTCGTCGTTTGACCCGAGAAAAAGCCGAAATATATCCCAGCACTGGGAAGATTTGCAAGCTCATTATGCTCCACAGCCATCTGTATGGTGTACCCGGCATCGATACCATTACCACTATAATAATCCCTTCCGATATCATGGATGTAATTATTGCGAATGGCGATGTCATGTGACAGTAGCTTGTTGGCGAGCGTCGCATTTTCATTATAGTCCATAGCAACCTGAATGGCAGATGCCGAGATATTGTGGAATATGTTGCCGGTGATATTGCTGTAATGGACACCGGAAAAGAATGCGAGACCAGAAGCACCGAGATTAGAGAAGTCGTTGCGCTCAAACACGATGTTCTCTGCTTCTTGTACCTTCACTGCTGCAGGAATAATCAATGCATTAGATGGTGGCCACAGCAGCGGCCAACCAGTGGGAAAAGACCCAGTCAAGTTTGATTGCCATAATATACTGGCAAAGCCATCCACAAACCCCGTGGTACTTGGCGCAAGCCATGTGGAATGTTGAAACGAGATGCCATTGAACTGGATATTCTTGATCGGTGTGTCCAGAGTCCCTTTCATCTCGACGAGTCTCTCAACCTTCGGCGCGATCACGCTGACACTCGCCATATTCTCACCCGATCGTGGCATGTAGAAGAGCTCGTTGGTTGCGGTATTCAGGTACCACTCTCCGGGAGCATCAAGGAATTCGTAGGCGTTTTCAAAGTAGTAGGGTATCTTGTAGAAAGGTGTGTCTAAATACATCAAATCCTGATCTGCAGGATCCCAATAAAAAGCCCAGTCCCGTTCGGGGTATTGCGTTGTGATCCGAGAGAGAGTCCCACTTGTGCTGATTGAAGCGATGCGCAGATTGTTTTGCTCGAATGACCTATACATCACCATCTCAACTTGATTCAGATTCGCCCAGTTGCCCACATCACTGCTCTTGACCACAATGGTCTTGTTTGGACGATCCCATGATGAGACACGGAAGTAGCTCCCCGTGTTCGGGTACCTCGCCCTCACCCCAGGCACCCCATTCACATACAGCTGCCTGAATCGCAGAGAGGAAGGTACGGTTGCTTTGTAAATACCATTGCCTAGTGGTGTCCATCCGGTGACCGGAGTACCACCACTGATGATGGGCTTTTCACTTTGATAAGCTTTGTAGATCACATTGAATCCTTTGGTGCCCGAGTCTGCTGCGCTAAATGCGAGAGTGCTCGTCAGAGGGTAAGTGCCTCCGCGGAGATAGACGGTGATGTCTTTGGTCATATTCGTATTTTGCGCCTGTACTGCAAGGCGAGCTTTCTCAATAGTCTTGAACGGCTGATCTATAGTACCGGGGTTAACGTCGTTGCCGGTGGGAGAGACATAAAAGGAAAAGCTGGTTTTATTTCCACCCCCATATTGGATTTGCCAGCTGTTGTCAGCTCCGCCGGGAGAGCCTTGAGCAATTATACTAGTGCCGTTGAGCAGCCATTCGTAGACAGTGCCTGACGTGT
>Ga0209515_10001569_pt1 | contig 37679 bp, 27 predicted proteins | sample Subgroupgradi54m_FD_187454 | JGI IMG/M metagenome (GOLD analysis project Ga0209515, IMG submission 187454) | Subsurface groundwater microbial communities from S. Glens Falls, New York, USA - GMW60B uncontaminated upgradient, 5.4 m (SPAdes)... ... | reverse complement strand
CGTCGGTCGAGGTACTGGGTGAGCTTGCGCTGCAACGGTTGCTGCGGCAGGTACGCCAGGCGTTGCCGGTTTCCCTTCCCGTGGATGAGGACGCACGCGCCGGTCATCGAAATGTCGCTGCGGTTGATCGCCACCAGTTCGCCAACACGGATGCCGGTCTCGATCAGCAGGTGGATGGCCGTTCTGCTGCGGATGGTGTCGAAGTCGCAAGCGTGGCGCGACATCATCATCGCCCTGCGCAGCGACTCCTGATCGCCACGATCCGGTGCCCGCGGCAGGCGTTTGGGCAAACGGATCTTTTCGTTGAGTGTTGCGAACGGGTTGTCGGTGAGCAACTGTTCGAGCGCCGCCCACTTGAACAGCAGCTTCAGCGTCGCCATTCGGCGATCGGCGCAATCAGGCCACCTGTTGGCCGGTGATGGCAGGGAGCAACGCCCCCTGCCATGGTTCATGTGGTTCAGGCGGCTTCGAGCAGTTGCTCGATGAGCGAGGCGTCGCCGGCCCGCAGCGACTCACAGGCATCGAGCACAAGGGTTTGCGCCGTGGACGCGTCGCTGTCATCGGCTTCGATGCGGGCCAGGACCATGCCGTGTGGCGTCGCCACCGTCATCTCGCCCCGGTGCTTGATCCAACTGGCGGTGATCACGTAGTCGCCGTCGCGCGCGAGCCGGTCGCGAACCAGTTGGACGCCGGCGTCGAAGGTGTCCACGGTAACGACGTCGTCGAGGTTGCCGTGGTCGTGCGCGTAGAAGTAGACGCGGTAGGCCTTCGGCAGGTGCGTTTCGAACACCGTCAGGCTCAGTGCCGGCATCAGAAAGTCCGGCACATGGGATGCGCCGGCTGGAGCACTGACTTGTTCACGCTCCAGATGGGCGAGCTTGAGCAGCAGGGCGTCGGCGTGGGCGCGGTCTTGCAGCACGAACTCGGTGCGCAGGCCGAGGATCTCTTGCATCATCAAGCGCAGTTCCTGGACGATGGCACGTTCGGCGCGCGCTTCGATGGCACGCAGGGTATCGGCAGCAGTGGCCATGGGAGGGTCCTTTCATGAAGGGTGTCGACCTGCGCTGCGCAGGTCGACGGGATTGGGGGCTGGGCGGTGCCGCAGGCAGGCACAGGAGGCGGCGGGGTGCCTCGCAACGAAGGGGGAAAGAGGTGGGTGCCGAGCGCCACGCGCCACCGGGGTGGTGGGCGTGAGCGTTCGGCGACACGTGGCTGCGCGGCGAGCGCTGCGCAAGCGCGAGCCGGGACGGTGAAGTCCCGGCGCTCGGGGTCAGGCCGCCGCGCGGGTGGCCTTGGACCGAGGCAAGCGCGAGGCTTTGACCTCGGCGTCTGTGGTGGCGGGTGCCACGGTCGGCAGGGTGGCTTGTGCGCTGAAGCTCGACGCCGCTTGCGCGAATTCGGGCTCTCGGACCAACTCGCGCACCTGGGGCAAGGCCGGTTCCTTGACGGTTTGCGGCAAGCACTCGACGGCGATGTCGCCGCCTCGATGAAGTGTCCGCCGCAGGGCTTGCGCCGGCACGACGAACAGTCCGTGGCAGAGCCAGCGGACGAACTGTCCGATCCGCTTGTTGCGCGCCTGCCGGGCCTTGTGCATGCGCAGGGATTCCTTGCAGCACAGGTACAGCGCCAAGTGGGCACGCTTCATCTCAGGATCGGCTTCGAGCTGGGCCAGGACCTCGGAGGCGATCGCCACGTCGTGGCTGATGCGCCTGTAGAAGGCGACCCAGGCTCGCTCTTCCTCGAACGCGACGCCGAAGCGCTTCGCACGAGGACGGGCTTTCTCAAGGGACATGGTGTTGACTCCGATGAAAGAGGGATACACCATCCCCCCGGCAGGGAAGCGGTGGGCTCCCCGAAGGTTGCAATGGTGTGCGAGCTGCTACGCTGATCAGCTCATACACATGGAGGCCCACACGATGCTTCGTGCAGGCAAGGCACTGCAGTTCACGCCCGACGAAATCGAGGAATTCCGATCGCTCGGTCTCGACTTCGCGGGGGCGCGAACACAGGACGACATCGAACAAGCGCTGGCCGCGTGGGCCGAAACGCTGACCGATGAACGCCCTGATCTGCTGGACAAGATCGTCGTGGAGATGGCGAAGGCCAGGGGCGTCAAGCCGCCTGCGCATCTCACCGTGGTGAGTGACGCTTTGCCTTCGTCCGGTTCTCTTCGGCAATCCTGATCCAGCGGTCGGCGATCTGGTCCAGATAGACCAGGTCGTCGGGCTCGATCTCGCCTGACTTGCGCAGCCGGGCGATTACTTCCTTGACCAGCGCAGGGTCGTCCTTGGCGAGTTGGATCGCCAAGGCGGCAATGCGCTTGCGGTACAGGCTGGTCAGCATGACCCGTCTCCCGCAGCGCGGTGCTCTGCCGGCACGCACACCTCTTGGGAGGCAGACGGGCAGGGCTTCAACAGCGCGGCCAGTGGGCGCGTCTGCACGGTCAGTCTCCGGGCATGCCCGGAACCTCCCAGCAGCACGCCGATGGCGCGCATCTCTCTTGTCACGGGGACAGCGAACATGGTGTTCTCCTTCAGCGAATGAAAGGGAACACCCGTCCCAAGCGGGGAACTGTGGGGTTCCCCGTTCGGGATGCTCCGGCCGAAAACAGCGGAGCGGCTCAGTGGCAACACCTGACGGTGCGCCGGCAACACACGGCCCTCGAACAGGCCCGGCCGGACGGGAGTCCAGCCTCTTCAAGGCAGGTAACGACTGCGACGCCAGCAAGCTGGACTTCAGGAAGACCAGGGGTCCTCGGTGAAGGCTGAGCAGACACGATGTCCGCAGATGGCTCTTTGAGTCTGACAGCGACGTTGATGCAGTTCAATGTTGCAGGGAGCGGCGGCATTCGATGCCAGCCGCAACGGCCGGCGATAACGTGGGGTTTTGGGTGGCGGTTTGGTTAGGCCACGACGCCATCAACCGTGTGCCTCCCTGAATAGGACTGCAGTGCCGGACAATCGCCCTACCCGCAGGTGCGGGTGCAACTCAAATGACTCAGACATGAACAAAGCCGAACTGATCGAACACCTGGCCGCCAAGAGTTCCCTGTCCAAGGCCGAATCCGGTCGCATCGTCGAAACCCTGCTCGACGCCATCGTCACCACTGTCAAGAAGGGCGGCTCGGTGGTCATTCCCGGTTTCGGTTCGTTCAAGCAGCACGCGCGTGCCGCCCGCAACGGTGTGAACCCGTCCACTGGTGCGAAGATCAAGATCGCTGCCGCGAAGCTGCCCAAGTTCACCCCGGGTACCGGCTTCAGGGCCGCCGTCGATCCGAAGGCCGCCGCCCGCAAGGCAGCCAAAGCAGGGGCTCCCAAGCCTGCGGCAAGACCGGCAAAGAAGGCGGCGAAAGCCTGAGACTGGGACTGAAGTGACGAGTTGGCGAGGGATAACTCGCCGCTCATTTCGCGATCATCCAACCTGCTTGTCCCGATAGGGGCGGGCAGTACCAACCGTACTCAAGGAATCGCATGCCCAAAAGCACCAGCATCACATCGACAGAGCTTTTGCAGCAGGTCGCAGCCCTTCAACGCCAAGCCGAGGAGTTAAAGCGCAAAGAGACCCCCGGCGTGGTCGCGCGCATCAAAGAGGCCATCGCCTTCTATGGCATGACGGCCGCGGACTTGGGCCTCGGCGCAGCTACCGGTCGAAAGGCGAAAACTCCCAAGTCTCCGAAGGATTCGCCAGCGAAGAAGTCCGCAGCCGGCAAGCGACCATCGGTCATCAAGTATCGCGACAGCCAGGGTCATACTTGGTCGGGCCGCGGTCGGAGGCCGGAGTGGTTCAAGGACGCGCTGAGCAGCGGCACAAGCGAAGAGTCTTTGAGAGTCGGGCCCCAGGCTGGATGAGGGGATGAGGCGCGGGTCACGCTGACCGAGAGTGCAGCTGGCAATTGGCGGTGTGAGCCGCAGTGGCAGGCCGTTCCTTCTATCTCGCGCTCGCCAAACAAAGAAACCCCCACAGCCTTTCGGCCATGGGGGTGAAGTAGTTCAAGCCGCCTGTCGCGCTTCTTCGGCGTCGACCTTCGCGCTGCCCGCTTCGTCCTTGTCCAGGTCGAGTCGCTTGAGCAACTCTCGCTGTCTGACGAGCAGATCGGTGAGCCGCCCTTCGTGCTCGAAAGTCCGGGCCAGTTCGAGTCGGATGTCTTCCAGCCGTTTGCGCCGGGCCTCCAATTGCACCGAAGCGTCGGCATGCAGCTTACCCACCGACTCCAATGCCGCAAGCACCGCTGCGACCAGTGCCGGGCCTGTTTGATAGGGCTCGGCGTTGTACAGGCGGTGCCCGGCCAAGTACAGGTTGGGCGTCTCTTCGCCGCGTGCAGCAAGGATGCCGAGGTCGAAGCCGCCGAAGCGGCCGACGATCCTTTCGATCATCCGGCTGCCCACGCGAACCTCTTCCTTGGCGGTCCTCACCAATCCCCGCAGCGCATCGCCAGCGGCGTCCGGGCCAACCATCGTCCGCCCGCCCAACTCCATGACCATACCCTGCATGGTCTGCGGTTCGATCCGCGCCATGTCCTGGCCGTACAGCCCTATCTTCTTCTCCAGCGCCTCGATCATCATCGGCAGCCGTCCCACTTCGCTCTCGTTGGCATAGCGCTGGTTGCGCCACACCGAGAACAGCGTCGAGAGCTTGGCCACCTCCGCATCCACGCCGGCTTTTTCGATCACGAGCGGATTGCCTGATGCCAGGGCTTTCACCTCGGCGTACGACAGCGCCGCCAACTCCACGTCTTCCAGCGATCGCAGTCCTTTGTCGCCACTCATCACCTGGGCGATGAAGCGTGCCTTGGTCTCCAGCGTCTGCCAGCTATAGCTATCGAAACTCCCTTCCGTGACGTACCGGAATATCTCCACTTCTTCGCACTCGTTGCCCTGGCGCAGGATGCGCCCCTCGCGTTGTTCGACGTCACAGGGACGCCATGGCGCATCGAGGTGATGCAAGGCCACCAACAGGGTTTGCACGTTGGTGCCGATCCCCATCTTGGCGGTCGATCCGAGCAGCACCCGGACCCGCCCCTCGCGCACCGCCTTGAACAGCGTCGCCTTCTGGACATCGGTCTGCGCGTCATGCACGAAGGCGAGCTCCTTCTCCGGGATGCCGACGTCGATCAGCCGCTCCCACAGGTCGTCGTAGACGCTGAACTCCCTGCCGCCCTTGGGGGACGACAGATCGCAGAACACCAACTGGGCCCGGCGCATGGCTGACGTGCGTTGCCAGATGGCGTGAACCTCCCGCACGCAGGCGCTGACCTTGCCGTTCTCGTCGAAGCGCGCACCAGGGACCACCAGCCGGAAGTCCAACGCGGCCTTGCGGCCGTCGGTGGTGATTGCCAGCATGTTGTCGTCCTGCGGCTTCACTCGGCCATCGCGGACCGCTTCGGCCCGTTGCACGAGCGTCTGCACAAAAGCCTTCAACGCCTTGCTCGCTGGGCAAGCCACGATGCGCGGCTTGCCGCCACGCAGCCTGGGCACCGGCAGCTTCAGCATCTCCGCCGTGCGGATGTCGGCCACTTCGCCGAACACCGCCATCAGCTCGGGCACGTTGATGAAGCGGGCGAAGCGCGTGTGCATCCGGTAGCCACTGCCGTCCGGCGCAATCTCCAGCGCCGTGACGCTCTCGCCGAACGTCGCCGCCCAGGCATCGAACTGCTGCAGCCCCAGTTCCTCCAGCCGCCGGGGCTGCAGGTAGCGCATCATCGTGTGAATCTCAGCCATGGTGTTGGCTACTGGCGTCGCCGTTGCGAACACCACGCCGCGCTGCGCATGACCATGGATCGCCATCGTGTAGCGCGTCTTCAGAAACAAATCGAACGCGCGCTCAGAACTGGTCATCGGCAGGCCCGCCACCCGCGTCATCTTCGTGAACCGGTAGAGGTTCTTGTGCAGGTGGGCCTCATCGACGAACAAGCAATCGATGCCCAGGAGTTCCCACGTGAGCAGGTCATCCTTCTTCTTGTCGGACAGCAGCTTCTCCAGCCGCGCCGCCCAGTTCTTCTTCATCGTCTCGAGCTGCTTGATGATCCGGTTGGACCGGTCATTGCTCTTCTCTGCGCGTACCGCCATCTCTATCTCGTGAACGATCTCCTTGATGAAGGTCTCGGTGAATTGCGGCGACATCTTGATGCGCTCGAAGCTCGAGTGCGTGATGACCACCGCGTCCCAATCGCCCGTGGCGATGCGCGACACCAGCTCACGCCGGCGGTCGCCTTCCAGGTCCTCCTTGCTGGCCATCAGCACCGATGCATTGGGGTACAGCCGAACGAACTCCGCCGTGTACTGCTGCAACATGTGATTGGGAACCACATGGCAGGGCTTGTTGACGAAGCTCAGCCGGCGCAGCTCCATGCTGGCGATCACGCACACCGCCGTCTTGCCGGCGCCGACCACATGGAACAGCCCTGTGTTGCCGGACTGCACGATGCGCCACACGGCATCGGGTTGATGCGGATGCAGCTCGTAGCAGCGTGAGAACCCCGGCAGCTTCAGATGCGAACCATCGAAGCGCCTCGGCCGTGTCGCGTTGAAGAGGTCGTTGTAGATCCTGCACAGCTTCTCGCGGCGTTCGGTGTCATCGAACGCCCAGGCGGCGAACCGCTCCCTGATCAGGCCCAGCTTCTCCCGCGACGCGAGCGTCTCGTCGGGATTGACGAAATGCTTGTCGGTCTCCGGGTCACGGTCTCGCACCGTGGGGACTTGCACGTTCAGCGCGCACTGCACCAACTCGATCGCATTCATCCGCGAGGTGCCGAACTCCTGGGTCACCTTCACGTTCTGACGCGCTTCCCACTCGCCGTACTTCACAGACCAGGCGCCGGCCTCGGCCGAGTAGCTCACCTGGCAGTCCTTGAGTTCCAGCACCTCCTGGACGAATCCCTCGACGTCCATCGCCGGAATCCACACGGCACCCAGGCGCGGTTCAATGGCCGCAGGCAAGAGGTCTTCCGGCTGCACCTGTTCCAGTGCGTCGATGTTGCGCTGGTAGGCCGAGCCGGACATTGCCGCTTGTTTGAGCTTCGCCTTCACGTTGCCCGACAGATAGTCGTCGGCGGCTCTCCACTCCCCGTCGGCGGGGTCGAGGAACACCTGGCCCGCTTCGGCCAGCGCGTCCAGCACTGCCTGTTCCGGTGCGGCCAGCAGCGCCGCCATGTAGGCCGGATCGACCCGGCCGCGCCATTGGATGGACGCGACCAGTGCTTCAGCCGGCTCGCCTGCCGTACTCGGCTCCACCACTCTCGTCAACGTGCGCCGCGTGAACAGCGCCGCCTTGCGCGCCATGTCGCTCTCTTCGTCGTAGTGCTCCAGCGACAGCAGCAGCGGATAGTCCGGGTCGCGCCGGAATGCCAATGCGTTGGCCCGCGTGGACAGGCAACCGTACTTGGCGACGTAGCGGTCGTAGATCCCGTTGAGCATGGCCCGCAGGTGCCCCAGCCGCCCATCGTCGTCATCCGCCAGTTGCGCATCGAGCAGTGCTCGGGCATGGTCACGGATTGCGCACAGGCCCGTCACACGGGCGCGCTGCGTGGCGCTGAGCTGGCCATGAACGTCGACCATCTCGCTGCCTTCGACCCGATGCACCCGCGCCTGATGGAGGCGATAGCTGCCGGGCCTCGCTCCGGATTCGGCCGGGACCACGATCCGCAGCGGCGCCGCTTTGCCCGCTGCGGGCTGGTACACGCCCTCCGGCAGTAACTCGATGCGCTCCCGCAAGGCGGGCTCGATGTCGCCCTCGAACACCGCCACCGGCACTTCTTCGTACCCGTTGCTTTCGCGGCGGATGCGGCCGATGCAAAACCGGGGGTTCTGCGCGTACCAGGCGTTGATCTGAAGGTAGCGCTCGTGGCACTGCGGGTGCCGCAGGCTATCGGGCACGATGCCCAACTCCACCCACTCGCTCGCCACTTCCTCGGCGCGATGCCGCTTGCGCAAGAACAGGATGTCGGTCTGCACATCCGTCGACGCGATGCCGGCGAACGCGCCCTTGGGCAACCGGATGGCGCCCAGCAGCTGCGCCTGGGAGGCGACGTACTCGCGCACGCCGCCGTACTGGGCATCCATCGTGTGGCTGCTGGTGATGAAACACACCAGTCCGCCGGGCCGCACCAGGTCGAGCGCGCGACCGAAGAAGTAGTTGTGAATGCTGAAGCGGGCGTAGGCCCGGTTGCTCACGTCGGCGACCTTGTACTTGCCGAAGGGAACATTGCCGATGGCCAGGTCGAACCAGTTGTTGGCAAGAGGCGTTTTCTCGAACGGTGCGATCCGCACGTCCACGCCGCCAGGTGCATAGAGCGCCTTGAGCAGGCGGCCAGACACCTGGTCGATCTCGATGGCTGTCGTCGTGCTGCGCTCGGCAAGCACACGCGGCATCGCGCCGATGAAATGGCCGACACCGGCCGCGGGCTCCAGGATGCGCCCGCCGGTGAAGCCGAAACGCTCAACCGCCTGCCACATCGCCTCGATCATGTGGACCTCGGTGTAGTGGCTGTTGTTGACGGAGGCGCGCGCCGAGTCGTAGTCCTCGGCGGCGAGCAGCGCCTGCAGGCGACGCGAACGTTCGGCCCAGCTTCTGTCTTCGGCTTCGAGGTTGAAGCTTGCGGGTAGACCGCCCCAGCCGGTGTAGCGCAGCATGATCTGCCGCTCGGTTGCCGTGGCCGGCCGCTCATCGGCCTCGATCCGGCGCAGCGTGTCGATGGCGGCCAGATTGGCCTCGAACTTCGCGACCGCGCCGGTCAGACCGTTCAGGTCGGAGCGTGTCAGCGGCGGCCAGACAACGCGGCCTGCGGCCTCGGCGGTCGTGGCGACCACGCGCCAGTTGGCGCGGATGTTGGACGGAGCTTGCTCCGGGCCAGCGTCGCGAGTACTGGCTACAAGTGCCGACTCGATAAGCCCAGCGGGCTCACGAGTGGCGGTTGAGGAAACGCCCTCGGTCAGGGACAACGGGGCAGGGGGCTCAGGCGTGTCCGGGTCGAACCCGGGCAGCCACATGGAAGGCGCGGTAGTGCGGGCCATCGGTGTGTTCTCCAAATGAATGGGGAACACGGCGACCCATCGGGGAGGCGTGCTCCCCGGGTGGGTTGGGCAAGAGGGTCGTGGCGACCCGTGGGCAGTGGCCGGACGTGCTGTGACGCGCCGGACTCATGGCGAAGCCGCCACGTCCGGCAGGCGGTGTCGACCGTGATGTACTGATGAATCGGCCGACGGGCATCGGCAGGTGCAGACTCAGTTCGGCGCAGGGCGCGGAATCAGGGTGGCAGCGGCGAGGCGCTGCCGGTTCTCGAAGGCGGGTAACGTCCGCAGCGCCCGACGCGAATCGGGAGCGCTCCAAAGAGCGCGCGTGGCCGAAGCCGGATGCCTGCTGAGTGTGCACGCCAGCGCTCGGCGAGACCGGCCCGCCGATCAGCCGCCTGCAACAACGCCCGCGAATCGGTGGGCATTGTGGGTGGCAAGTGGTCCCTACCGACCCCGCGCTGTCATGGCGCCCTGACGTTTGCGCGGTAGGGCCCAGCGCATGGCTTGACGGTGCGCAGATGGATTGGGGCGGGGCTTGCACAGCGGCCGCGCTGCGCGAGGCGACACCCTGAACTCGTCGGCCCGCTCCACCGCGGCACCCACTCGAAGGCCGCGACGGCCATCGTCAGGGAGGGTTTTCGTCGCGGCCGAACTCGGAGCTACACCGGCACCGGCGTCTGCCTCAGCGAGACCCTCACGCTGGCCTACGAGTATGGCATGCCCGAGACGGGCGGCTGCGTGTTGCAGGCCTGGCTGGCACCCGAGCAGGTCAGGTCATGTCGGCCCGGTGGACATGTCGGCCAGGTGGAGCAGGGTACCAGTGCGGGCACGCAGGATTGATGGTATTGACGACAAGTTGTATAGTAAGGTCAATTTCATCGGAGGTTGACGCCATGGGCAAACCCTCATCCCAAGCCGCGCTGACCGGCGACGTACTGTCTTTTGAACCCTGGACGCCGGGCGTGGCGGCGCAGGGTCAGACCGCGTCGGTCCCGGGCAAAGCCGGCCATTCGTACCTGGTACAGGTGCACAGCGACGCCATGTCGCAGATTCTGGAGGCGGTCATGCCGATGCTGGGCCGCCTGCTCACGCAGAAGACCACCGAGGTCCGCGAGCAAAAGCTGGAAGATCTGGTCGACTTCATCGCCGGACAGATGGTCGTGCCGAGCGGGGTCGACATCCAGATGGCGCAGCGGCTTGCAGCCCGCCATGCCCGCATCCTGAACGAATTCGGCTTCGCTACCGCCGAGCAGCTGGCCGATGCGAACCAGTCACGCGCCACGAACCGCAACGCGCTGGCGGACAACTGGAAGAAGCGCCGTCAGGTGTTCGCGGTGCGCCATCGCGACGAATCGGGCCGCCCGCGCGAGGTCTATCCGCTGTTCCAGTTCGAGGACCACAAGCCGATCAAGGCGGTTCAACCGGTGCTCGAAGCTTTCGGCGAGCACAAGGCGCCCTGGAAGATCGCGCTCTGGTTCACCTCGAACAATGGCTGGCTGCCAGGGCAGGTCCGCCCGGTCGACCTGCTGCAGTCCGCTCCTGACGCGGTGGTGCAGGCGGCGCGGCACGATGCGGCTGGGAGCGCCGCTTGAGTTGTCGGGCACCGGGGCCGAAGCTCGACCCGCTGATCGAGTTCTGGCCTGCGGGGCAGGTTGTGCATGTGATCCACGACGCGGCGTTCGAGCCCGAGAGCTTCAACCCTGGCGTCGACGCTGCAGGCACCTTGCGCAATCCGACCCGGTTCGCGCCGATCCGCGATAACGCAGGCGACGTCGTGCCTTACCTCTACGGAGGCTCCTCGCTTGACTGCGCGATCTTCGAGACCGTGTTCCACAACGTGCCGATCGACGCGCCCGACAAGTTCGTGGACCTGGACGATTTCGCGAACCGCGCGCACGGACGCATCGTGCCGCAGCGCAATCTGCAACTGGTCAACCTGACCACCGATGGGTTGCACCGCCTGAAGGTGCCCAAAGCCGAACTGATCGCGAGCGCGCCCATCGACTATCTCGACACGGCACGCTGGACCGAAGCGATTCACCACCAATGTCCTGACGTGGACGGGTTGATGTGGATGTCGCGGCAACGTGATCGCGACCAGGCACTGATCCTGTTCGGGGACCGCACCGGCACGGCGCTGACGGGCACCCGCATGGGCACGGCGTTGCGAGGCAACGACGTGCTTCGCCAGGCCATCCTGGCACTGGCCTTGCGCGTGGGCATCGAGGCGTCGTGAATGGGGCGGAACCAGAGTTCCGAATCGAGGACCGAGACCGACGTTTACACGGACGCTCGCGGCCGCGAACGTCACCATCGTCCTGCAGGGCCGTTCGAGACGCACACCAGGTGCCGACAGTCCCTCGTGCCGACGAGCGGCGTCAACATTGACGGTTGCCTCGCACGTCAGACTGGCCGGGCTTGGTTGGCGGCCGTGCTGTCTTGCGATGGTGACGAAACACCTCGGCCAGACGACCCCAAGGCGGGTGCGGGTCGCCTGCGCGGCAGAGCATCGTGCAAGGCCGCGAAGTAGTTGAGTCGCCCCCATTCCTGCGCATTGCCAATCACGTAGAGCCGGCACTTGGCACGCGTGATGGCGACATTGAGCAGGTTGGGCTTGCCCGAGGCCCAGGCGCGCGCGCCTGCCCCGACTTGCCCCGGTGCCGTGCCCAGGACCAGGAAAACGACCTCGGCTTCCTTGCCCTGGAAGGTGTGCACGGTGCCGCATTCGATGCCGGACAGCCCGGCCTTGCGGATGCGCGCCTTGCAGGCCTGCATCACCTTGCGGAACGGCGAGATCACGAAGACCTTGGCTGGTTTGGCGGGCAGTGTGTACGCAGGCTGGCGCTGCAAGGTGCGCAAGCTGTCGATCAGCACCGCCAGCTCGTCCTCGACCACGGGATGCTGGGCGGCGGCTGCCGACACATCGAACCAGGCGCTCTCGCCCAGGACACACGAGAACGCGCTGGGTGCCGGAACACCCTCCGCGTCGACGCGCCCTTGCACCATTTGTCCGGCGTAGGCGATCTGGTTGGCCACCGTGAACATCGGATCGTCGCAACGGCGGTGCGTGCGCAGCGGCATGCCGGTCCAGATGCGTTGAGTGTCGCCGGGCTGGGTGCTGTCCTGGACCACCCACGACCCGAAGCGCGTGATGCGGTCGGCCAGTGTCTGCACCGATTCGTCGGCCGGCGACCACATTGGCGCAACACCGTGGCGGCGGCGCAGTTCCTCCACCAGGCTCAGAGGTACCGTGAACACGGGCTCGATCTGCAAGGGGTCGCCGATCAGCACCACACGGCGGCTGCGCCAGATCGCACCGGCGGCCGATTGCGGGGTCGCCTGGCCGGCTTCGTCGATCAGCAGCCAGCCCATGCTTTCCTGGCCCATGCCTGCGAACAATCGATCGAACGACGCCAGCGTGGTCGAGACCACCGGGACGACGAAGAAGAAACTGTCCCACACCAGGGGCCGCTGGTCGAGCGGCAGCTTGTCGCGCAACGCTCCCGTCAGCATGCCGTTGACGACCCGAAGGTTTGCGATGAACTTGCCGGCGTTGGCCAGCACGGTCAGCCGGTGCAATTCCACCGCCTGGAGGAAGATGCGTGCGCGCAAGCTGTCCAGGCCAGGGCTCACCGCCATCGAGGCGCGGTGGCGCTGCGCTGCGGGCATCGCCCAGAAGCGCGGGTCGGGGAAGTGGTTCGCGCCGGTGTCGTAGCCGGCCTGGAGGGTCATCTGGTGGCCTCGATGCTCGCGCTCCAAGGCACGCTGTTCATCTCGCAAGGTGCGCAGACGATCCCGCTGACTCTTGAGCGCGACATCGGCCAATCCGATCTCGCGGGCCAGCGCAGCCAATGCCTCGGTGGCCTGGGCCAGCGCATTCGTCGGCGTGTCGAGCGCATGGCGGATGGCCGCCATGCGCTCGCTCTCGCGGCCGAACCATGCAACCAGGCGATCCCACAGGTTGGGCAGGTTGGCGGCGCGAAGCTGGGCCAGGGTGGCTTGCCGGGATTCGACGAGTGAGCGCTGGACTGCCAGTGCGTCGCGCTGCGACGCCAGGGCGAGAGCGGCTTGCGTGATGCCGTCCTCGAGTCCCTGTGCCGCTTCGCGCTTGCTCATGAGCTTGCGTTCGCAGTCCGCCACGCGCTGCGCCGCCTTCTCGGCCTGTAGCAAGACCGCACGCCGGGCCTCGAAATCCGCGAGCAGACCCACGAAGGACCTCCTGGCGGCCTGCCACTCGCCTTGGTAGCGGGAATATTCCTTCGATGCCGCTTCCAGCACCTGCTTCATCGAGGGCGGCAGGCTGTCGGCCGGCAGGGCTTGCACTTCATCACCGGTTGCATCGTCGCTGCCGTCGTCATTGGCCGAAGCACGCGGCTGCCACTCGTCCCGAAAGAATCCCTTCGAGAAGGAGCGTCGATTGCCCGCGTTGCCCAGTGCCGCCGCAATCAGCCCCCAGCAGGCGATCGGCTGCCCCTCTTCATCCAGCACCTTCTGGGCCGCGAATACTTCGCGAATCACTTCGTCGAAATACCCCACCGGACCGTACTCGTCCGATACCTTCGCTCGTGCTGGCAACTCCTGGGAGATGTTCTTCACCGCGTTGTTGTTGCTGCTGGCCACGACAATGGAGGTGCCGGCCATCAGCGCGGGTTTGAGCGGGAAGAAGCCCTTGCCGGCAAGGTCCAGCTTTTCGTCGAAGATGTCCACGGGTCGCTGCAGGGCAGCCAGACGCCGCGCCCTTTCCGTGACGACCTCGGCGATCACGTCGCAGAGCAGGGTGGTCTTGCCGGTGCCGGGTGGCCCGTTGACACCGATGGCGCCACTGTCGCGCGCCAGCGTGTGCAGCACCTGGGCGACGGCTGCCTGCTGGGCCAGCACCAGCGGGAACTTCGCTGGCGCCGGCCAGCGTGACGCGGGCAGGCGGGCGACGCTGACCAGTTCACCCATCGTCGAATGCTGTTCGAGGATGTCGATGCGTGCGTCCTCCTTCACGGGCGAGCCGAGGTAGCCCGCCAGTGCCTTGCCGAAGGGCTTGTTCTTGCGCGCCTGCGAGATCAGGCGGTCCAGGTCGTCGAGATAGAAGGAGTTCAGGTAGTCGGTGGCGGCTTGCAGGCCATCGTCCAGGTAGCGCCGGTTCACGCGCGAGACCCGGACGACAACGCGCCAGTCGATGCCAGGGGCCGAAGCGCCCTCGCCGAGCAAGCGCTGCACGACACGCAGTTCGTCGCCGAGATCGGTCCAGGTCAACGCAGCGGTGGCCGACGGTGGATCGGAGGATGGGGGTGTTCCCTCTGCCAGCTTGTGGCGCCGCTGGGCGAACTCACCACGGGCCCGTTCCAGCCGCGCATTGATGTTGTCCAGCGGATCGGATTGGCGGATCGCGTCGAGGCCATGGACGAAGCTGGAGGCAAGGTAGCTGTCCGCTTTGGCGCTGCCGTTCTCGGTGGCGACGAATGCGGCCAGCCAGCCATTGCCCGAGGCGCGCTGCCGTTCACGCTCGCTCAGATCCTGGCCCGGAAACATTGCTTGCAGCAGCAGGCGCGTCAAATCCTCGGTGTCGGCGACGCCGACATAGACGACGTGGATGTAGCTGTGCTGCGGGGTCGCTTGGAACTCCCTGCGATGCCAGGGCAGGTCATCGCCCGGCCTCAGCGTCACGACCTTGACCTGGTCGGAGTTGTCTTTGGCGGTGGGCGCGCCCGGGATGTTGAAGATCTCCAGGTCGCGCCAGAAGCCGAGGATGGGCAGTGTCGAAGTCGTGGAGTTCGCAGCGGCGGCCGATGGTTTCAACGACGATCCTCGTCAAAGCAAATCGGTGCGTACTCGCGATGTCGTGTCCTGACCGATCCAAATAAAGCCTTTGCAGGCCAGACGGCAGGCATCCTACCCCGTACTTGACAAAGGCACGTGGCGGGTGCGCGTCAGCATGGGCGCAAGGGCGTGCTCCGTCGCGAGGCCGGCACCGCGTTGAGACTTGCAAGACGCTCGACGGGTGAGATTCTGAACGCATGGAGGCACGCATCAGGTGTGTCTCTCCCACCCCGCGCAGGAGTCCCGATGAAATTCTCCAAAGCCGAAATCGATGCCGTGATCGCGGCGTCGCCTCGCCTCACCGTCCCTTTCAACAAGCTGGTGCTGTCCGTGCACCACCAGGCGCGCCCGAGCGGCAGCACGCCCAGGCTGAGCATTGCCGAACTCGCCGCCTCGATCAAAGCCAGCGGTGTGCTGCAAAACCTCATCGTCGTCAAAGGCCCGCGCGGCGTGTTCGAGGTCTGCGCGGGAGGCCGTCGACTCGAAGGCTTGAGCTTGCTCGCCACCAATGGCGACATCCCCGACAACTACCCGGTGCCCGTGCTGGTGGTGCCTGCCGACAAGGCCTTGATCGCGAGCCTGATCGAAAACTCCTTCCGGATTCCGCTCGGCGTGGCCGACGAACTGGCCGGCTTCACCCGGTTGATCGACGACGGCAAATCGGTCGAAGAAGTCGCTGCGGCCTTTGGCGTCACGCCGCTGGTGGTCAAGCGCCGCCTCAAGCTGGCTGCCGTCTCGCCCAAGCTGATGGACTTGTTCCGGCAGGACCAGATCGGGCTGGACTGCCTGATGGCGCTGGCCTCGGTGGACGACCACACCAAGCAGGAACAAGCCTGGGCCAGCCTGCCATCGTGGAACCGCCACCCCGACCACCTGCGCCGCCTGCTGAGCCAAGGTGAGATCGAATCCGACTGCGACCCGGTGGCGAAGTACGTGACTGTCAAGACCTACGAGAAGGCGGGCGGTGCGATGCGGCGCGATCTGTTCAGCGAGGATGACAAGAAGGCCTACCTGCTCGATATCCCGCTGCTGGAGAGGCTGGCGACCGACAAGCTTCAGAAGAAGGCCAGACAGGTCGGGGCCGGGTGGAAGTGGGTCGAGGTCCGGGTCCGCTACGTCTACGACGAGTTCGTCAAGTACGGAGAGTTGCGCAAGACGCGCCGCGAGCCGACCGAAGCGCAAGCCGCGCAGTTGGCCGAACTGCGCGGCAACATCGCCGGCCTGCACGAGCAGATGGAAGCGCTGGCCGACGAGGATGGCGCCGAGGATGCCTACGTCGAGCTGGACGAAAAAGCCGAAGCGCAGCAGGCGCAGCTCAAGGCCATCGAAGAAAGCCTCGACGTCTGGCCTACCGAATTGATGGCACAGGCTGGCTGTGTCGTGTATGTCGGCAGCAACGGCACCCCTGCTGTCAAATGCGGGCTGGTGCGCCCCGAAGACCGTGGCGACATGGTGCAGGCTGCGCGGCAAGCCGGGGAGAGTGGCGGTGGTGGCGATTCACTGGTGTCCCTGCCGTCTCCCAAGACCCGCCCGGTTCACTCCGACAAGCTGATGCGCAGGCTCACTGCCCACCGTGTCGCCGCCGTGCAGGCCGAACTGATCGCCCGGCCCGATGTGGCGCTGGCGGCGATCACCGCGCAGCTTGCCGTGAAGCTGGTCAAGGACGGGTTCCGCTGCTACCACGGCGGCGGGGATGCCCTGACCGTGAGCGCGACCGATACGCACGACGGCCTGCGGACTGAAGCCGAGGACATGGCCGACAGCGCGGCGTGGAAGACGATGGACGCCGAGCGCAAAGCGTGGGTCGAGCGCCTGCCGCGCGCTGCCGACGCGCTGTTTCCGTGGCTGCAGCAGCAGGAGCAGGCGACCGTCGTGCAACTGCTGACTTTCCTGGTCGCGTCCAGCGTTACAGGCGTGACCGGCGTCGAACGCGACAAGCAGAGCACCGATCCGCTGGCCCAGGCCCTCGGGCTGGACATGACGAAGTGGTGGAGCGCCACCGGTGCGTCGTACCTCAATCACGTCTCCAAGGGGCGCATTCTCGACGTGGTGGCCGAAGCGGCGGGGGCGAACGCTGCCAGTCCGCTGGCTTCGCTGAAGAAGGACGCCGTCGTGGCCGGGGCCGAACAGAGTGTTGCCGGCACAGGCTGGTTGCCGTCGTGCCTGCGCACTCGCGCAACAACTCCCGCCGCAGAGGATGAGCCCGATGCTTCTCGTCAGGACGAGGCCGAAGAAGGCGATGAGGTCGTGATGGCATAGCCGACAAGGTGGTGGTGCCGCTGGGCGGCGCGGTGCACTGCGAGAGCGTGCGCCGCATGGCCTGTTGGTCAGCCCATCGCCGCATCTGGCGCCTTGTCATCATCCGGCCTCTTCTGCGGCTTGCTGCGCATAACAACCGACTGGCCCAAATAGGCCCCTGACGCGCGTGTGCGCGCATGCCCAGCCAGTCGCGATACCGCCTGCCGCGCAGCCTCTTCGACGTCCGGCGGCAGCGCAATGCCACCGCGCACCGGCGCTGCGTGTCCGGTCAGCGACTCGAAGTGATCGATCAAGGCCTCGTGGCGCAGCCCATGCGCCGTCACGCCGAGCTTGGAGAAGGTGACGCCGAACCTGTCCAGCACGTAGTCGAAGCGCCGCAGGTTCCTCTTCAGATCCTTGGCCGGGTCGCCCAGGTGAGCGTCCGGGCTTGTCACGATCTCTTGCGCGAAAGCCACGGCGGCTTGCCGGGCCGAGCTGTCCACGGGGATGAAGCGAACCCGCCCCCCTTTGCCCTTGATTCGCGCATACCGATCCGCCGTCTGTTCTTCGAGCGGCAAGCCCGTGTCGGCGAAGGACACGACACTCTCATAGGGCCGGAACAGCACCGACTCCTTGCGCCGCAGGCCCATCGCGCGGATCAGGCGCAGCGAGGCACCGACGTAGCGGTCGTACTCGCAGACCTGGATCACCAGCGCGTCGATGTCCACGCCCTGCGCGCTCCAACTCTTGTCGCGCTGCGCATACTCGTGCCGCTGGTACTCCGCAACGTTCAGCCCGTAGTAGGCCGGCTCGCGCACGAAGCCGTGCTTGCCCGTCCACATGCCCAGCCCCCGCAGAAAGCTCAGGTAGGTCTGGATGGTCGCCGGCGCCAGTTGTTCCCGCTGCCACACCTGCACCATCGCCCGCAGGTGCCTCTGTCCGAGGTTGCGCGGGTCGGGCAGTTTCCTGAAGCCGGCCTTCTCGTTCAGGTCGCGGAAGAAGCGGCGCAGGAATTGGGCGCGCTCCTGTCGCGTCTTGTGCGAGACCGTCTTGTCCAGCGAGGTGTGCAGGGCGTTGAACAAGGTCAGCATCACCTCCAGGACCTTGAGCGGCGCCGCCTTGCCAGGACGGTAGTGCGCCAGGATCTGCTGCGGCGATTGCCCGGCCCAGCGCTGTTGCCGCGGCGGTTGGTGTTGTGTCCTGCGGCTCGGGCTGCCGGATTCCTGGCGGCGGCGACGCGAGGGACGATGAAAAGCGGGGCGTGAAGTGAGGTCAGCCATGGGCTGTGCTCCAAAGTCGAGTGCCCGCCGCCCGAACGGCAGGCATGGGTTGCAATGAAGGTGGAATCGCGTGGAGCCATCGACAGGACGGATTCCGTCGTCCTGCCGATGCGTGGTCAGGTGTTTCGGCGCAGCCCGCGACCACGAACGTCGCTGCGCCTACCCAGGGGTTTGCCGATCTGCACGCAGGTGCAGGCCGGCTCGGTCTTTCTTAAAAACGAAACGGGTGATCCGTCCCACGTGCGCATTTCTGCGGCTGTGGGGTTGGTGACGCCGACACACCTCGAGGGCGTGACGATCGGCGTCGGCGGCAAGGTCAGGCCTTGCGTACCACTGGTGGATCAGTTCTGGATTCGTAGCGCCATCCACTCGCATGGGTCCACCCCTGACCGAAAGTCCAGGGCGGTGTCGAGTTGTGAGCGAGGGCGCGCGGGGAGCCTAAAAAGGCAAACACGACCGCGCGATGCGTGAAACGCGTGCTCAAGGGATGGCGGGAACAACGGTGCGGCATCGGGTGCCGACCGGGGGATCGAAGGCGGTGGCGCGTTTCAGGAACGCCCGGCGATGAACGCCGGCAAGGCCACGGGCACATGCACTACGAAGAAGACTTCAGGGCCGCCGCATCAGGGGCTGCGGCCAATTCCGGTTCGAGACCGGAGCTTGAAGGGCAGGTAACGACTGCGACGCCGTTTGCTCCGTGAGGAGCGGGGCCAGGACGGCCATCGGGAAGCTGTAGTTGACGCCGGCCATGGCGAGGGGTCAAGCGCCTGCCGCCGCAACGGCCTTGAAAACGCCGGAAATGCGGGTGGCGGTTTTGCGAGCGGGAGTCGCGCGTGAGCCATGCTTATTTTTCGGGCGCATCGAGAGCGAGGATTCTCGCGGGCTTGACAAGCAGTCTTGCTGCCTCTGGTCCAAGGGGGAACCTTTCTGGCCGTGCCGGCAGGTCGGCGGTGGCGGCGCCCTCGGCGCCGCGAGCGGGGTTGACGAGCCGCATTCGGGTGAGACCGTAGCTCGACATGCAGGACCTCCCGAAGCGCACGAGCGAACTGCTCGCGTTTGGATGCGAGTCGATGACGTTGTAGTCGGACCCGTGTTCGATCTGGTCGCGAAATCTGGCGTTTTGGAGAGGTGTTCTGCGTGGACGCGTCGCATCGGCATGTCGATGCTGACCCACCTTGAACCACAAAACGGAGCCCTCCCATGGAATTGATCGTCCGAGCGGTGGATGTCGGATTCGGCAACACCAAGTTCGTCACCGGCATCGGTGGCGGCCGTGCCAGCGACATTCGCTGCGCCAGCTTCCCGTCAAGGGCCTACCCCAGCCCACGCGACCCGTCGAAGGCATTGGGCAGCGAAGGGCGCAAGACCTTCGCCATTCCCATCGGCGGCCTGTACTACGAGGTCGGCCCGGATGTGATGCTGGCGGCCGACGCCTTCCGCGCGACGGAGATCCACGGCGACTACATCGAGACGCCGCAGTACCTGGCGCTGGCACGCGGCGCGCTGCGAATGATGAAGGTCGACGCCATCGACTTGCTGGTGGTCGGGCTGCCGGTGGCGGCATTCGCCGCCAAGAAGGCGGCTCTCGAAAAGCTGATGACCGGTCGTCACGATGTGGGTGGCGGCAAGACCGTGGCAGTGCACAAGGCACTCGCGATGGCGCAGCCCAACGGCGCACTGATCGACTACGCCACGCAGCACGACAAGGTCGAGGCGATGGAGCATGAGCAGAGCCTGGTCATCGATCCGGGCTCGAGGACGTTCGATTGGCTGGTCGCGCGCGGCATGAAGCTCTCGTACAAGCAAAGCTACTCGGTGGATCGCGGCGTGTCGAACGTCCTGCAACTGGTCGCCGACGACATCAGCCAGGAGATCGGCCAGCCTTACACCAACCTGGACGGCATCGACTGGGCGCTGCGCACGGGCAAGAGCCTGACCGTCTACCAGCGACAGTACAACCCGGCGCGCATGCGCCCGATGGTCGAGATCATCGCCAAGGACGCCGTCGCGGCCATGATGAGGCGCATCGACGGCGCGTTCAACGTTCAGCATGTGATCTTGGTGGGCGGCGGCGCCTTCCTGTTCAAGAAGGCGGTCAAGCAGGCGTTCAGCACGCACCAGATCCTCGAGGTGAAGGAGCCGATGTTCGCCAACGTGCGCGGCTACCAGATCGCAGGGACGAACTACGCGCACACCACGCTGACCAGCGCAAGCCGGCAGCGCATGGCGGCGTCGGAAGGAGAGGGCGCATGACTCAAGACGCGAAGCGTGCGCAAGAGCCGGTGCGGCTGCTGTTCGAGATGACGCGTGACGACAACCCGCGCCTGTACGACGACCTGATCCGATTCAACAAGGGTACGAAGCGGGTGAACCGGCTGCGGTTTCTGGCGCACGAGGGGCTGATCGCGCAGCACTGGATGACGGCGCAAGGTGTTGCGGCAATGGGCCTGCTGGCAAGCCCGGCGAGCGGGCCGGGCGTCAGCCCGTCGGTCGCGCGTCACACCAACCAGGTTTTCGAAGCGCCGCCGGTCGGGGAGGGGTAGATGAAGAAGCATGCCACCCGACCTCGTGATGGGGTGAGCGCGTCCGAACTGGCGGAGATGGGGGTGTGCGAGCGAAGAGTGTTGCTGGCACATCGCCACGGCTCGAGGCGGACGTCGGTGCAACGAAGGGCAATGCAGCGCGGCTTGCGTGCGCACGAGCGGTTTCATCGCGATGGGCTTGCTGCAACAGAGGGGGCGAGTCGACGCCGCCGCCCCACTGCGTTTGCTTCGTTGGGCCGGTGGCTCGTGGATCTCTGCTTACGCATTGCGCTCGCTGTGCTGCGCCTGCTCGCTGGCCGCAGACATCGGGCTCGAGATCCAGGAGAAGGCGGATGACGACAAACTGGCCCGCTTGGGCGCTGCTGATGCTCGCCCTGGGGCTCGGGATGGTCGTGGCCTTGCGGCGCCGACGCGCGGCGCTGGCTGATCGCATGGAAAGGGCCAGTCGACCTTCGGACTTGAGGGATGCGGAGCTGATCTACCTGGAAAAGCGGTTCAACACGTCGGACCCGGTGCGGCTCTCGGCAAGGCTCGATCGCGCTTATCGGATGCCATCGGGTCTGGTCGTGCTCTTGGAACTGAAGACCCGTAGCGTCAATCGTGTGTTTCCGTCGGATGTGATTCAGCTGTCGGCGCAGAAGTTGGCGCTCGAGCGCCAGACCGGGCAATTGGTTGCGCACCATGGCTATGTGGTCGCCCAGATGCCGGACGGCGCGCGCGAGGCGCATCGCGTTCAACTGGTCTCGGGAGAGGCGGTAGTCGCGCTGGTCAGGCGGCGCGAGGCCATCCTTGCTGGCCGGATCAATCCACGGCCCGCGGCGTCGGTCGGGGTGTGCAGCGCCTGCGCCTATCGATCCATCTGCCCGGATCGCCTTGGCAGGTAGATCGTCTCACGCCGGCCAATCGCGAAACGCCACGTCTTTTGGCGTCTCTCTTCCTGGGTCATTCGGCGCACTCACGTGAGCATCTGGCTTTGTCGTCCATGCACCGGGCTTCAGCCCTCGCCAGCCATGAATCACGAATCGATCAGCCAAATCTGCTTCGCCGAAATCTACGTCGTTCCCTCTCATCAGACCGCACGTTCGCTGTTCACCCGGCTGCCGCACGGCATGGCCTACGCTGACACGCTGATCGAGTGCATTGCGACTGGCTACCTCATCGCCGTCGTCGAGTCGATCTGCATCAAAGAGATGCAGCAGCACATCGACCCCGACGCCGAGGTTGTCGTCGGGCGCAGCATTCGCATCGAACATCGTGGTCCGATCCCGCCGGGGGCGGCCATCCGCGTGTCGGGCTGGGTCGAGCAAGTGGGAAGACGCAGCACGACCTTCTGCATTCGGGCGTTCGATGACCACGAACTCGTCTGCGAAGGCCAAGTGACGCTGGTGGCCGCCGATCGGAAGACAATCGAGTCGACGATCGCAGCCAAGCTTGGCGGTTTGCAGCCATTCGTTGTGACGCAGCATGCGTAAGTGAATCCGCAGTGCAAGTCGTGCTGACGATAGATCGCATCCATGCCCGTGGGCGCTGGATTCCAGACGGAATGCGCCAGGGTTGAAGCTTTGATGAAGAAATCGGCCCTTGACGACGTCAGTTTTGGGTGGCGCGCTGCAGCCCTACATGACCGACATCATTCAGTTGTCCGCACAGAAGCTGGCCATTGAGGGGGGACAGGTGAAGTTGTCGAGGCGTACGCCTTCGTCTCCATCCTGAGCGCTGGCAAGCATTGGCAGATCCGCACCGTGTAGCTCAGCTGGACGTGGCCAAGGTCGTTCGCATTCATCTTTGCTGGGCGGCAGGTCCCGTCCTGCGCCAGCTCGGGCGGGCATGTCGGGGGTGTTCCCTGCGCTTCAAGTGCGACCGGTTCCCGGAGGACGAGAAGCGGAGGTGCCGAGGGACGCTAACATCGCTCCCTTGGTGTCCTGCGACAGGGGGCGTCGCGGCGTCATGCCCCTGCGGTTGACGGTATCGGCTTCAGGCACCGGGAAGACGCCGGTGCCGATTCCGTCAAGCCCTGGAGCGCGCGCCGTCCCTGATACCGTCAGCCCCCGGGGAAGGCGTCGTCGCTGATACCGTCAGATCCTGGGGAGGCACCGTCGACGATACCGTCAGGCCCTGTCAACTGACCGGCTCTTCGGGCGAAAGTCGGTGGCGCTCGACGGGTTGGAAGGGCTTCAGCGCCCCACTACAGGTGGGCGCGGAGGGTCTAGGGGTGACACGTCAGCGTTGGGCCAACATGAACCTGGATGAGATCAGTTGGATGGATGGGGCAAAGGCAAGGCAGTTTGTCGGTATCGGTGCCGGTACCAAGCGGCCTACGTCGGGTCGCAGGCCTTGCTACGCCTGGGGTATCCATGCTCCAGTTGACAATCGAGTGGGAGTGAGGGCGTAGCCGCATGCCGGAGCGGACTTCGCAGGGTTCAGGTGAGACTCCATTGGCATTCGCCGTAGTGCTATTATTTTGGCGTAAGTATGAAAATTACGCTAAAATATTTGCATAGTGGCCAAGAAAACCGCCCCCCTGCTTCCGCCTACCGCCGAGCTGCTTTGGCAGTTCGGCGATCGGCTGCGGCTGGCGCGGCTGCGTCGACGGCTGCCGGCCAAGCAGGTGGCCGAGCGCGCCGGCATGTCGCCCATGACCTTGCGCAGCCTCGAACGTGGCGGGTCGGGCGTCACGATGGGGGCCTACCTGGCCGTCATGCAGGTGCTCGGTGTCGAAAGGGATCTTGACCTGCTCGCGCGGACGGATACCTTAGGTCGCGATTTGCAGGATGCGCGACTGCCGGCGCACAGCAGAACAACGGCGCGCCCCAAGCCCTTGTCCACTCCGAGCAAGACGCCACCCACGCGGCCCACGCCTGTCGGCAAACCCGCGGAGCAACACGCGCCTGACTGGAACGGCTTCGCCAGTTCCGAGGCACTTGCGGATTTGATCGATCCCACGCCGCCCCCACCGAAGAAAAGGCGCTGAGCGTGGCTGCTGTCCGCATTGCCGTTTACGCCGACTGGAACGGCCTGCCCGTGCCGCTTCGCCTGGGCCTGCTGCATGCCCGAAGCGGCGCCGGCCGCGAAGTGTTCGAGTTCGAGTTCGACGTCGCCGCGCTCGCTCACCCGACGGTGGCCAAGTTGCAGCTCGACCCCCGGCTCGGCCCTTTCGAGGGCCGCCAACATCCTCCGCAGGACCACGCGACCTTTGGTGTCTTCGCGGACGCCAGCCCGGATCGCTGGGGCCGTCTGCTCATGCGTCGTCGCCTGGAGCGCGAGCAGCGGGCGGGGCTGGCGGACAAGGCTGTTCGACTCCGCGAATCCGACTACCTGCTGGGCGTTCACGATGCTTTCCGCGTGGGTGCGCTGCGCTTTCGGATCGAGGACGCCGGCGACTTTCTGGACAACCGACACGGTGCCGCAGCGCCGCCGTTTATCCGACTGCGAGAGCTGGAAGAAGCAAGCCTCGCGCTGGAGCGTGATGAGGACAACACAGCGTCAGCCGGTGACGACTGGCTGCGCATGCTGATCGCCCCCGGCGGCTCGCTCGGCGGTGCGCGGCCGAAGGCCAGTGTGGTCGACCCGGCGGGCCACATGTGGATCGCCAAGTTTCCGAGCGTGCGCGACGAGCACGACGTGGGAGCATGGGAACTGATCGTGCAGACACTTGCGGGGAGCTGCGGATTGCGTGTGCCTCAAAGCCTGGCGCGCCGCTTCGCGAACCCGCATCACACGTTTCTCGTCAAGCGCTTCGACCGCACGGTCGAAGGGCGGCGACTGCATTTCGCATCGGCGATGACACTCACCGGCCACAAGGATGGTGACGATGCGTCGACTGGGACGAGCTACCTGGAGATTGCCCGTGTGCTGATCGAACATGGCGCGCAGACCGATGCCGATCTGCGCGAACTGTGGTCCCGCATCGCATTCAATCTGCTCGTGTCCAACACCGACGACCACCTGCGCAACCATGGTCTCGTCCTCGTTCCCGGCAAAGGTTGGCGCTTGTCAGAGGCATACGACCTGAATCCTGCACCCGACTCGCGCGGCCTGAAGCTCAACATCAGCGAGGCCGACAACGCGCTCGATCTCGACCTCGCCCGTTCGGTCGCGCCATACTTCCGCGTCGCTGCAAAGACGGCGAACGAGATCGTCGAGCGCAGCCAAGCGGTCGTGAAGCAGTGGCCCAAGATCGCTGAACGCCTGGGAGTTCCACGCCGAGAGCAGGAGCGCATGGCGCCAGCTTTTCAGCTTGCAGGCTGAACGCGAACGTTCGCGCAGAATGCGCCTGTACCCGATCGCGGGGCATCGGAAAGAATGGGCAGGAGTGATCGCATGAGAGCAGTGTTCGGAGTTGTCTCGCTGCTGGTGGTGCTAGCCATCGTCGGCATACTGGCTTCGAGGCAGTTGAAAGCCGTGCGTGTGTCGACCGACAGCGTGACGGGGACATCGGCCGATGCCGCCAGCGCTACGGTGCGCCAACAGTCGCAGCAGATCCAGGACAAGATCAAGGACGACATCGCGAAGGCGCTCGAGCAGGGCTCCGCGCGCAACGACCAAGCCGACAAATGAGCGACCCCGCCGACGAATACGCCATGCGCATCGCGCTCGACCAGGCCCAGAACGCCTGGCTGGTCGGCGAAGTGCCGGTCGGCGCGGTGATCATGCGCGATGGCCAGGTCATTGCGACCGGCTACAACCGACCCATCACCACCCACGACCCGACCGCACACGCCGAGATCGTCGCGCTGCGCCACGCCGCCACGCTGCTCGAGAACTACCGGCTGCCCGAGTGCGAGCTGTACGTCACGCTCGAGCCCTGCGCGATGTGCGCGATGGCGCTGATGCACGCCCGCTTCAAGCGGGTCGTGTTCGGTGCGCCCGATCCCAAGACCGGCGCCGCCGGTTCGGTGCTGAACCTGTTCGCCGAGGGCCGGCTCAACCACCACACCGAGCTCGTTTCCGGCGTGCTCGCCGAAGACTGCGGCCAGGTGCTGCGTGACTTCTTCGCCGAGCGGCGCGAGCTGTACCGCCAGCGGCGGGCCGCGGTGCAGGGCGCCGCCGCGCCCGGCGGGGCCGGCGCGGCGCATGAGCCCATCGAGGCGATTCCCGCCGGCGAGGCGGTCGAAGTCGACCTTCCCTCGACCCAGCCCTGACCCGATGAGCCGGCTGACGCTCTTCACCCCCGCCGGCGTGCTGGCCAAGGCGGCGCCGCTGCGCCTGGCGGCCAAGCGCCTGGCAGGCCTCGGCTTCGAGGTCCATGTCGACGAAGCGGCGCTGCTCAAGCACCAGCGTTTCGCCGGCGACGACGAGACCCGCCTCGCGGCGCTGCACCGCGTCGCCGCCGACGCCCCGAGCGTCGCGCTCGCCACCCGCGGCGGCTACGGCGTGACGCGGCTGCTCGACCGGATCGACTGGAAGCTGATCGCGCGCAGCGTCGAGCAGGGCACCCGCTGGGTCGGGCAAAGCGACCTCACCGCGCTGCAGCTCGGGCTGCTGGCGCATGCCAAGGGCATCACCTGGGCCGGGCCGCTGGCGGTCGACGACTTCGGCGGCGCCGAGGTCGACGACGTGACCCAGGCCTGTTTCACCGAAGCGATGAGCGGCGAGCTCGAAGCGGTCGGCTTTCGCACCGAAGCCGGCTTCGATGGGCTGCAGGCGCGCGGCACGCTGTGGGGCGGCAACCTGTGCATGCTCAATTCGCTGCTCGGCACGCCGCACTGGCCGGGCCGCAACGTCACCCAAGGCGGCATCCTGTTCCTCGAAGACGTCAACGAGCACCCCTACCGCATCGAGCGCGCGCTGCTGCAACTGCACCAGGCCGGTGTGCTCGACACGCAGAAGGCGATCGTCCTCGGCGCCTTCTCGGCGTTCCGCAAGTCGCCGCTCGACCGCGGCTATTCGCTGAAGACGGCGGTGTCGCACCTGCGCTCCGTCAGTCGCACACCGATCCTCACCGGGCTGCCCTTTGGCCACGTGCCGACCAAGGTCACCTTGCCGGTGGGCGCCAAGGTCGACTTGCTGGTGAACGGCCGCGACGCGCTGATCGGCTGGTGAATCGCCCGAGGGCGGCGCCTCTAAATTCGATCGGTGAAACCCTGACGGCGCTGTCCAGCCGCTTGGCATATCATCCGCGCCTGCCTCACGACGGACCGGCCACAAGCCGGGATCTTCGGGGGCACATTGTTTTTCGACACCGCTGCATACCCGTGGCCGCTGTCATGCAAAAAGGAAAGGCCGCCATGCACGGTCGAGAAGAAGTAATGGGGCCGCGCCGGGCGTGGCCCACGGTGTCGATGACGAGCTTCGTGCTCGGGCTGGCTGCATTGCTCGCCGGCTGCGACAACAGCCCGCACCCCAAGGGCAGCGAGGCGACCAACACGCTGTTCATCGCCTTTCAAGAGCGCTCACCGCACCACCTCGACCCCACCGCCTCGTATGCGCTCAACGAAGTGCCCTACATGTACGCGGTCTACGAGCCGCCGTACGCGTACCACTACCTGAAGCGCCCCTATGTGCTGGTGCCGAAAGCGGCGACCGAGCTCGCGACGCCGCACTACCTCGACAAGGACGGCAAGCCGCTGGCCGACGATGCGCCAGGCGAGCTCGTCGCCGAGAGCCAGTACGACATCCACATCCGGCCCGGCACGATGTACGCGCCGCACCCGGCTTTCGCCAAGGATGCCCAGGGGCACTACCTGTACCACGCGCTGAAGCCGCAGGACACCCGCGACAAACATTCGCCGCTGGACTTCGCACAGAGCGGAACGCGCGAGCTGGTGGCCGACGATTTCGTCTACGCCCTCAAGCGCCACGCCACGCCGCGCATCGAAGCGCCCATTTACGGCATCTTCTCGGAGTACGTGATCGGTCTCAAAGACTACGGTGCGTTGATCCGCAGCGAAGACCAGAAGCTGCGCAAGAACCTGGACCCGGCGGCGCTCGACAAGCCCTTTCTCGACTTCCGCAAGTACCCGCTGGACGGCGCCGTCGCACTCGACAAGTACACGGTGCGCATCCGCATCAAGGGCAAGTACCCGCAGTGGAAATACTGGATGACGTTGACCTTCACCGCGCCGGTGGCGTGGGAGGCCGACAAGTTCTACGCCCAGCCCGGGATGGCGAAAAACGGCCTGTCGCTGGACATCTGGCCGGTGGGCGCCGGGCCGTTCATGCTGGTTGAGTACGAAGCCGACCGGCGCCATGTGCTGGTGCGCAACCCCAACTACCACGGCATGCCCTACGTGTGCGACGGCATGCCCGCCGACAAGGCGGCGGGGCTGCTCGAAGACTGCGGCAAGCCCATGCCCTTCGTCGACAAGTTGGTGTTCAACACCGAGAAGGACAAGACCCCGCTGCGCTCCAAGTTCACGCAAGGCTTCCTGGACGTGCCGGAAATCGAGCGCAACGACTGGGGCCCCGACTTCCTGGCCGACGCCAACGACTCCGACGAGGTGCGCAAGCGTTTCGACGAGCGCGGGTTGCGCTTCCCGAAGAGCATCGAACCGCAGAACTGGTACCTCGGTTTCAACTGGCTCGACCCCATCGTCGGCAAGGGCGACACGCCCGAACAGCAGCTGAAGAACCGAAAGCTGCGGCAAGCGTTGTCGATCGCGATCGACTGGGAGGAAGGCTACGGGCGCGTCTTCACGCAGAAGGCCGGCGAAGCTGCGCACGGGCCGCTGCCGGGCGGTCTGTTCGGCTCGCGTCACGGCACGCTCGAGGGCCACAACCCGGTCACGCACAAGGTGGTCGACGGCAAGATCGTTCGCCGCTCGCTCGACGAAGCCAAGACCCTGCTGGCCGAAGCCGGCTACCCCGAGGGACGCGACGCGAAGACCGGCAAGCCGCTGGTGCTGAACTACGACTACCAGCGGGTCCCGACCCCCGAGTACAAGGCCGAGATCGACTGGATGGTCAAGCAGTTTGCCAAGCTCAACCTGCAACTCGAGGTCCGCGCCACTGATTTCAATCAGTTCCAGGAAAAGACCCTCAAGGGCAAGCAGCAGATTTTCTGGGCCGGTTGGTTTGCCGACTATCCCGATGCCGAAAACTTCTTGTTCCTGCTCTACGGTCCCAATTCGAAGGCGAAGTTCGAAGGCGAGAACGTGGCCAACTACGACAACCCGGCATACAACAAGCTCTTCAAGCAGTTGGCGCTGCTCGAGGACGGCCCGGCCAAACAGAAGCTGATTGACGAGATGGTCGATCTTCTGCGCGCCGATGCGCCCTGGGCCTTCGGCTATTTCCCGTATTCGGCCGGCGCCTACCAGCAGTGGGTGGGCAACGCAAAGTACGGCATTTTCACGAACGACCGCGCGCTGTACTACAAGCTCGATGCACCCTTGCGCGCCCGCAAGCAGGCAGAGTGGAACCCGCCGCTCTGGTGGCCGCTGCTGCTGCTGGCGGCGGCTGCGCTGGCGCTCGCCTGGATCGCGCGGCGCGGCTTCCATGCGCGCGAACGCATGACCGCACTGGCACCCGCCGCACCGCTGGCCGATGCCAAAGCCGCGGCGGGGGCCTGACGGATGTTCAACTACATCATTCGCCGCAGCTTTTACGGGGTGCTGGTGCTGCTCGGGGTGAACCTGTTCACCTTCATGCTGTTCTTCACCGTCAACACGCCCGACGACATGGCGCGCCTGAACATCGGCGGCAAGCGTGTCACCCAGGAGCAGATCCTGAAGTGGAAGGTCGAGCGCGGCTACGACAAGCCGCTGTACTGGAACGGCGCCGCCGTTGGGCTGCACAAGGCCACCGAGACGGTGTTCTGGGACCGATCGGTGTCGCTGCTCGCGCTCGACTTCGGCCGCTCCGATTCGAAGAGCGCGACCGACATCGGCCACGAGATCAAGACCCGCATGGTCGTCAGCCTGCAGCTCGCGGTGCCGCTGTTCGTGCTGCAGGTTGTCGTCAGCGTGTGCTTTGCGCTGCTGCTGGTGTTCTTCAAGAACTCGGCGATCGACTTCTGGGGCGTGGTGACCTGCGTGCTGATGCTGTCGATCAGCGCGCTGTTCTACATCATCGTCGGGCAGTTCCTGTTCTCGCGCGTGTTCCACCTGGTGCCGATCTCGGGCTTCGAGTCGGGGCTGGACGCGGTGCGCTTCCTGATCCTGCCGGTGATCCTGTCGCTGCTGTCGCGGCTCGGCAGCGAAGGGCGCCTGTATCGCGCGATGTTCCTCGAAGAGATCGGCCGCGACTATGTTCGCACCGCACGCGCCAAGGGCCTGAGCGAGCCGAAGGTGCTGTTCAACCACGTGCTGCGCAACGCACTGATCCCGATCCTGACCAGCGCGGGCAGCTACCTGCCGTATGTGTTCCTCGGCAGCCTGGTGTTCGAAAGCTTCTTCGGCATTCCGGGCCTCGGCGCCTACGTGATCGAGGCCATCACCGGGCAGGATTTTGCGATCGTGCGCTCGATGGTGTTCGTCGGCTCGCTGCTGTACATCGCGAGCTTCATCCTGATCGACATCTCGTACACCCTGGTCGACCCGCGGGTCCGGCTGAGCTGACACGGAGAGCCCAAGCTCATGCCGAAGATTGTTTTCCTCTGGTCCGACGTGGTCGTGATGCTGCTGATGCTGGCCTTGTTCGTCTACATCTGGCGGGTGCGGCGCAGCGTCAACCTGCGTGTCACCTGGCACAAGGTGATGCGCGACCCCGCGGCGCTGTGTTCGGCGGTGATCCTGATCGTGTTCCTGTGCATCGCCGTCGTCGACAGCCTGCACTACCGCCGAGCGCTCGATGCCGCGGCGGGCATCCGCGGGCAACAGACCCAGGCCTACAGCACGCGCACCGAATCGCTGCTCGATGCGATCCTGGCCGGCCGCGTGGCGGGGCGCGAGACCTCGTATTCGTCACCGCTGGACACCCGTGCGCTGAACAAGGACACGCGTGAAGTCGGTGGCAAGCCGCAGCGCATCTATCCGCGCCTGCTGTTCGGCGGCGCGCACCTGAAGGACGACGCGGCCGACTACGCCGGCGACATGACACGCCGCGTGCTGTCGGGGCTGGCGGTGGGCGTGCTGATCGCCGGCGCCATCGCCGCGCTGGTCGCGTGGGGCGTCGCGCGGCGCGACGCGGGTGGCGTTGCCGATGCCTGGCAGCAGCTGATGCGCAACCAGACCGAGCTGCCGCTGCGCGCCGCGCTGATCACCGTGCTGGCGGTGTTCGCCGTGTTCGGGGTGGTGTTCGCGCTGGCGGGCCACTACCACGTGTTCGGCACCGACCGCACCGGCAACGACGTGTTCTACCAGGCGCTGAAGAGCGTCCGCACCGCGTTTGTCATCGGCAGCCTCTCGACCCTCGCGACCCTGCCGGTGGCGGTGGTGCTGGGCATCCTGGCCGGTTACGCCAAGGGCTGGGTCGACGAGGTGATCCAGTACCTCTACACCACGCTGTCGTCGGTGCCCAACGTGCTGCTGATCGCCGCCTGCGTGCTGATGATGCAGGTCTTCATCGACACCCACCCCGACATGTTCGAGACCGGTGCCGAGCGCTCCGACGTGCGCCTGTTCCTGCTCTGCGTGATCCTCGGCCTGACCGGCTGGGCGACGCTGTGCCGGCTGTTGCGCGCCGAAACGATGAAGCTGCGCGAGCTCGAATACGTGCAGGCCGCGACGGCGTTCGGCGTCAGCCACTGGCGCATCATGGCCAGGCACATCTTCCCGAACGTGGTGCACCTGATCATCATCACGACGGTGCTCGACTTCTCGGCGCTGATCCTCTACGAAGCGGTGCTGTCGTATGTCGGCGTCGGGGTCGACCCGGCAATGAACAGCTTCGGCGGCATGATCAACCTGGCGCGCAACGAGATGGCACGCGACCCCGTCGTCTGGTGGTCGTTCGCCGCCGCCTTCAGCTTCATGGTGACGCTGGTGCTGGCGGCCAACCTGTTCGCCGACGGCGTGCGCGATGCGTTCGATCCGCGTGCCCGCATCTTCCGGCCCCGCCGCAACCCGCTCGGGCGCCTGCTGAGAGGCTGACAGGTTGAGAAGACATCATTCCGCAGCCACGTCATCCCGGCGAACGCCGGGATGACGATAGAAGGACTCTCAACCTCTGAGACCAATCTGCATGCTTCAAGTCAACGATCTGAAAGTGGCGCTCGACGCCGACGCCGGCCTGGTCAAGGCCATCGACGGGCTTCGCCTGTCGATCTCGCGCGGCGAGACCTTCGCGCTGGTCGGCGAATCGGGCTGCGGCAAGAGCATGACGGCGCTCGCGCTGATGCGCCTCTTGCCCGACAACGGGCGCATCACCTCGGGCAAGCTGCAGGTCGACGGCGACGACGTCTTCGCGCTGCCCGAATCGCAGATGCGCGGTGTGCGCGGCGGCAAGATCGGCATGATCTTCCAGGAGCCGTCGACCAGCCTGAACCCTGTGATGCGGGTCGGCGACCAGATCGTCGAGGCGATCGAGACCCACACCGAGCTGCGTGGCGAAGCGGCACGGGCCAAGGCGATCGAGTGGCTGCGCCGGGTCGGCATCCCCGAACCCGAGCGCCGCATCGACGACTACCCATTCCGAATGAGCGGCGGCCAGAAGCAGCGCGTGATGATCGCGATGACACTCGCCGGCGAGCCCGACTACCTGGTCGCCGACGAGCCGACGACGGCGCTCGACGTGACGATCCAGGCGCAGATCCTCGAGCTGCTCAAGCAGCTGCAGAAGGAGCAGGGCATGGGGCTGTTGCTGATCACCCATGACCTCGCGGTGGTCTCGGGCATGGCGCACCGGGTCGCGCTGATGTACGCCGGCCAGATCATCGAAGTCGCGACCGCGGCCGAGTTCTTCAGCGCGCCCAAGCATCCTTATGCCCGCTTGTTGCTGCAGGCGCTGCCCGACACCAGCAAGCGCGGCGGCACGCTGGCCGCGATCGCCGGCACCGTGCCGCCGCTGTGGCAAGAGTTCACTGCCTGCCGCTTCGCGCCGCGCTGCGACCGTGTGTTCGCCACCTGCCGGGAGCGTCCGCCCGAGCTGACGCCGCTCACCTCGACCGCGCTGGTGCGCTGCTTCCTCTACGAACCCGAGGTAGTGGCCGAAGCCGCTGCACGGGTCGCCGCGGGGCAGGTTGCCGAGCCCGCTGTCGAGACGCTGGCCGCAGCGCCGGTGCCGGCCAGCCGCGGCGCCGCGGCTGCCAACCAAGCGTCGGCCAAGGTCGGCGACGTGTTGCTCGACGTGCAGAACCTGAGCGTGCGCTTTCCGATCCGCAAGGGCCTCTTGCAACGCATGCAGGGCAGCTTCAACGCGGTCGACAGCGTGTCGTTCCAGATCCGCGCGGGCCAGACGCTGGCGCTGGTCGGCGAGTCGGGCTGCGGCAAGACGACGACCGGCAAGGCCATCGTGCAGCTGCTGCGCCGCCTGGCCCTGATCGACGGCAAGGCGCTCTTGAACGGCAAGGACCTGTTCACGCTCGAAGGCGACGACCTTCGCATCGCGCGACGCTCGATCCAGATCATCTTCCAGGACCCGTTCGCCTCGCTCGACCCGCGCATGCGCGTGTTCGACATCCTCGAAGAAGGCCTGCTCGCGTTGCGCCCCGAGCTCGATGCCGGGGCGCGGCGCGCCAACCTGGAGCGCCTGGTCGACCAGGTGGGGCTCAGACGCGACGCGTTGGAGCGCTATCCGCACGAGTTCTCCGGCGGCCAGCGCCAGCGGATCGCGATTGCACGCGCGCTCGCGGTCGAGCCGCGCCTGATCGTCTGCGACGAGCCCACGTCGGCGCTCGATGTCTCGGTGCAGGCGCAGATCCTCAACCTGCTGCGCCAGCTGCAGCGCGATCTGGGCGTCTCCTACCTCTTCATCACGCACAACATCGGCGTCGTCGAATACATCGCCGACCACATCGCGGTGATGCAAAAGGGGCGCATAGAAGAGGCTGGCACGGCGCAGGCGGTGCTCAGCCATCCGAGCTCGCCGTACACCCGCACCTTGTTGGCGGCGGTGCCGCGCATCGAGGCCGCGACCGCGGCTTGAACCCACGCCGGATGTCTCCAAGGCGACATCCGGCGACTCGATTTCGCACCGCTTTGGTGACGCCCGACCGTCGTCTGCACAAGGTCGCAACGGCACTTGTTACGCGCTCGTTGAAAGGCGACCGAGAGGCAGCTGGGCGGGTGTGTCAAGGAGTCGCAAAAACGGTGGCACGTTGTTGCTCGCAGCCAACGCAAATCGGGCCTCTGTTCTAGGGAAATGCCCCTAGCGCGGCCGCTTTACAAATTACCCGCCGCGCTCCGTTCTACGAGGGAAAACACGGCATTCACGAGGGTGGTTTGAGACCGGCAGCAAGCATGCAAGGTGGTCTAGACAAGTGACGCGTGCGCAGGGTCGCTGCCGCTCAAGGAATACCCTAGACGGCACTCAATTTCCATTCACTGACAATTCCGGCACGCGTCTTCGCAGACGAGTCTCAGCCTGTCCAAAAAACCGGCATGTGACTTGCTCAAGGCCTGGGGTCTATCGATCAATCTTTCAGTGCTTCCAATAGGAGATCACATGTTCAAAAGAACGAAGCTCAGTAAGGGCCTGCTGCTCGCGTTCGGCGGCACGCTCGCTCTTGCAGTCCCGGCGGTGTTTGCTCAGCAGCAGCTCGAGCGGGTCGAGATCACCGGTTCGAGCATCAAGCGCGTCGCCTCCGAGGGCGCTCTGCCGGTCACGACGGTCACCAAGGAAGACATCGCGCGCAGCGGCGTCACTTCAGTTGAAGCGCTGATCCAGACCATCACCTCCAGCTCCACCGCGAATTCGTTCCAAGGCTCCGCACTGGCAGGACTGGCGACGTACGGCATTTCCAGCATCTCGCTGCGCGGCCTCGGTGACAACCGCACTCTGGTGCTGGTCAATGGGCGCCGCTTGGCGGTGTTCGCCGGCAATAGCACCGGCGGCGTCGACGTCAACGCCATTCCGCTGTCGGCCATCGACCGGGTCGAAATCCTCCGCGACGGCGCGTCGGCCCTGTACGGCAGCGATGCGGTGGGCGGCGTGATCAACTTCATCTTGCGCAACGACTACAAGGGCCTCGAGGTCGGTGCCTCGTATGACGACCCGACGCGTGGTGGTGGCGGCAGAACCACGAAGGCCAACGTCACCCTCGGCTTCGGCAACCTCGCCGAAGACAAATTCAACGTCATGGTCGCGGGCGAATTTGCGAAGGGCAGTGCGCTGTACGGTAAATCGCGCGACTTCTCCAAGACGGGGAACATCCTGCCGTTCATTCAGTCGGCGGCAACCGAGAGCGGACGAATCGAGGGCATCTGGGTTCCTGGCCAGACGGCAGGCCAGAATGCACGCAGCGGTACCAACCCGTTCGGCATTTCCGGCTCGGGCTACGGCAACCCCAAAGCGCCCGACAACTGCGCCGACATCAACATGTTCTCCTCCGGCAAGGGTGGAGTTTCGTTCGAACCTGACCCCAACAATCCGGGCAAATTCTTGCGGGGTAAATTCGACAATTGCAAGTTCGATACGGGGCCGTTTGTCGGCCTGTTCCCGGCTACCGAGCGGACCAATTTGGTTGGCTCGCTGAAGTTCCAGATCACGCCCAGCATCCAGCTCTTCGGCGACGCGCTTTATGCTCGCAACAAGGTAGTCGAGACGTACCAGCCGTCACCAGTGCGGATAGCGTTCCTGACCACGGACGTCGCATTCTTCGACCCGGTACTCAATCCGGCCGGACCGAACCACGTTGATCCGGCGCTGCTAATTCGCCCGACGAACCCGTTCTACCAATCTATCGTTGTTCCGTACCTGCAATCGGTTCTGCCGATCAACCCTCAGTTGGCCACGATGATCGGCCAAACGCTCGCTGTGACGTCCCGGACCTTTCTGACGGGCCCACGCCAAGAGACAGACGTCAACACCCAGACCCGACTGGTCGCCGGCGTGAAAGGGACTGTTTCCGACTGGGACTACGAAGTCGCCTTCACGACCAACAAGAGCAAGACCGCTGGCGGCCTGACCGACGGCTACTTCTCGCAACTCCAACTGGCCCGCGTCATCAATGACCCGGCGAACAACTGGAACCCGTGGGCCACCGGAGGCGTCCAGGATCCGGCGCTCGACGCGCAGTTGCAGACCGCCAAGTACATTGGTCCGACGATCAGCGGCGAGTCGAAGAGCAACTCCATCGACGGCGTCGTCTCCGGGACCGTTGCCACCTTGCCGGCCGGGCCGCTGCAACTCGCGGTCGGCGCGAACACGCGTCGAGACAGCTACAAGATCACCGTACCGGACATCCTCGGCACCGGCGACATCGCCGGCCTGGGCGGCGCGACCTTGCCGGTCGATGCTTCGCGTACCGTGACGGCCGTGTTTTCCGAGCTCAACGTGCCCATCATCAAGACCCTCGAGGGCAACCTCGCGGTGCGTGCCGACCGCTACAGCGATGTCGGCTCAACCACCAACGGCAAGGCGAGCCTGCGCTATGCCCCAACGTCGAATCTTCTGTTCCGCGGCTCTATCGGCACAGGATTCCGTGCGCCCTCGCTGGTTGAGCTGCACCAGCCGCAATCGCTCAACAGCACGGAGCAGTTCACCGACCCCGCCTTCCCAGCTGACGGCCAGATTCAGCCGAACGCCATCAACAGCGGCAACCCGAACTTGAAGCCGGAAAAGTCGAAGCAGTCGAGTCTGGGTGTGGGATTCCAGCCGCTTGCCAGCGTCTACGTCGGGATCGATTGGTACCACATCAAAGTCGACAACTGGATCGTGAAACCAGCCGCACTGCCACTGGTGATCGCCGCTCGTGCGGGCACTCCGCTGTATGGCCCGAACGACGTCACCTTCAATCCGGACGGCACGGTGGACACGGTCGACCAGACCCTCCGCAACGCCGCATCCGCGACCGTCGAAGGCGTCGACATCGAGATGCGTTGGAAGGACGCATTCTCGTTCGGCAAACTGTCTGCCACCCTGAACGGAAGCTACGTCAGCAAGTACGACTACAAGACCTTGAATGGCGTCCAGGGCAGCGTCGGCACAATCACCCAGCCGGACGGCACCCCGCTCGACGTCGCTGGCTTGGGTGTCGTGCTTCGCTGGAAGCACAACCTCGCGTTCAACTGGACCACGGGACCCTGGTCCATGACCCTGGTCCAGAACTACTACCGGGGCTACCACGACGCGCCGAACCAGATCGACGGCGTGCCGCACGATGTCAAGTCGTTGACCCTCTACGATGCGCAAGTCGCATACACCGGCGTGAAGAACCTGACCCTCGGTCTCGGGGTGAGGAACCTGTTCGACAAGAACCCGCCGCTTGCGATCGGCAACGGGAGCAGCTTCCAGTCCGGCTACGACCCCACGATGTATGACGCGCGCGCCCGCACCGTCTACGTGAAGGCGAACTACAAGTTCTTCTGAGCGCGATACACGGCTTGAACTAGGCTTGCTTTAACCTAGGTGCCCGCTGGCTACAAGCCGGCGGGCACTTTTCGTTGACGTGACGCCGATTTCACGCGAACCTCGCGTCCGTGCGGAGCACGCGCTTTATTACAACCGCACCGCCTGGCGGCCACGAACTGCCGGGCGGGTTTGCTAACCTCTAGCGCTTTTGCCTTTTCCCCCATCTGGAGACCCCAGGTTATGGACTTTTCCAAGCGACAAGCGGATCCGCGCCGGCATCTGACCGGCCTCACGTTTGTCATCCTCTTTCACGCCTTCATCGTCTACGCGCTGGTGACCGGCCTGGCGAAGAAGGTGGTTGACGTGGTGCGCGCGCCGATCGAGACCAAGGTCATCGAAGAGATCAAGAAGCCGCCGCCGCCGCCCGAGATCGTGGTGCCGCCGCCGCCGGTGCTGGCCGCGCCGCCGCC
>Ga0209515_10001566_pt1 | contig 37737 bp, 32 predicted proteins | sample Subgroupgradi54m_FD_187454 | JGI IMG/M metagenome (GOLD analysis project Ga0209515, IMG submission 187454) | Subsurface groundwater microbial communities from S. Glens Falls, New York, USA - GMW60B uncontaminated upgradient, 5.4 m (SPAdes)... ... | reverse complement strand
TTCAAGTGGAAGTTCATAACCCTGTTCTTGTTCTTCGGCAAGAATTGGGATTCTTTCTGCCCTCTCACGGTAATAGTTGTCGAGGACGGGAAATGAAGTTCCTGGTTGTGTTCTCGAAGATGATAGACGAGGAGTGCCTTTAGTGTTATCTTTATTTGCAATGCGTCCAACCATTCTTCTAATCTTATCGCCTTGCTCATCCAACGGTTCTTGGGGAGTGCCTGGAGATGATGGCGTTGCATCTTTTTCTCGTTGTTTTTTTCCTTGTTTTTTTTCTGAACTATCCTCGTCTCCTTCCCGAGAAAAAGAATTTCCTAATCGTTGATCATTTCCATCTAAATAAGGGTAGATGATATCAGTATATCGTCGGCTGATCTCTCGCCATTGCGCGGGATCGCCAATTCGTTCAATAATCTGATCCATTGACTCTCGCTCGGCAGCGTTGGAGAGAACTGCTTGCGAGAGAATCTTATCATCCGTAAAACAGTCAACGAGTTTGCGGGCATATCGTTTGAATCCAAAGATGAATGGACGATGTCGTGCCAGTTTCTGACGAATATCTGCCGATCCTTGTGATAACGCTAAATTCCCTTCCAGAAATAAATAGAATGCTTGATTACGTTTGCGCATTTTTTTGTACTCTTTCTCGTGCGTTCGACTATAATGATCCATAATAGAATACGTTAAATCTAATCCCCGACGATACTGTTCTCGATCATCATCACAATGACCGTTAATTGCATTAAGAATTGTATCAGAAATCATATTATGCAATAGAATACACTTCTCTTCGACACCTTTTTGCGAAATCGTTCGTGCCTTTATTGCTTCATAACAGCCATCAACAATCTCCTGCATTCCATTTGCGCTGGCGGGACAGTGGCGATGGTGTCCATATTCCTGATTTAACACAGAATAGAAAATAGTATCCATTGCTTCATCTACATCTAGTTTAATCTCTTCATCATTCAGAAACCGTTGTACATCTTCACGAAGAGTTGGAACGGTACTAATTTTAATCTGTCGTTCAGCAAATGTAATCCCCGCACTAAAAACAGAAGAATTATTAGGTTCTACTTTTACTTGCAGATCATCAAAATTTCTCCACTCCTTCTGATCAATAATTTCGCCGCAGAGTCTCTCCAGATCACGTTGCAATGCTTTCCCTTCGGGAGTTATCTCTGTATGTACAGAAGAGGTTATCGTCATGATCTAACCTCGGCGCGCATCCGATATTGAGTTTTGGCGCTAAATTTTTCTTTTGTTAATCTAAAGAACGGCTCAAAGCGATTATACACTGAAGCGGGAAGACTTCCCGTGCTGCTCCGATAGGAAATTTGCCAGCGCGGGTATTGAATTAAAACACTTTGCTCAACAACTTCATTATTTTCTCTTTCTGCGTTAGAACAATCTTTAATTTCAATCTGCGCTGCCTTCCGCAGTAATTCTTTCGTAAGGTCATCATTTTGTAAATCTTTAACAGAGCGAGGTCTTTCAATTTCTTTTTTTTGACGTTTCCATCCCGTCCATGTTCTCACCGTTGTTCTCTCCATCGGAATAGCTTGTCGAAGATATTCCGCATCTCCGCTGCCTTCAACGTAGACCTTCCATTGATTAGCACTGCGCGCATGCTCTGTCGCATCAACATCTGATAACTGTAGTCGTGCTGTCGCTGAAAGATCCGTGTAGCGAAGAGAATCATATTGTGCAGACAGTGTTCCTTGACACGACGCTAGAACGACATCTAACAGTGCCTGCTGCTCGCTCGTTTCGGGGTTGACACTGCGCAGCGAGATGAAATCAAAATTTAATCTTCTTCTTGCAGATGGAACCAGTCCCAATTCTAAGACGGTATCATTACTTTCTCCCGTGAAAGAATAGCTCCATTTTCTTCCTGGAACGGCAATCTTCTCTTGTTCTTGACAATCTTCCAGCGCCTGCAGTACGAGGGACGTAAGAGTGCCTTTTCCTCCGAACGGCGAAGTAACAGAATCATAAAATAGTTCTCCAATTCTTTCTGTCCGAGTCGTATCCATGTTAATTTAATTCCTTGCAAGATCAGCATTGCTCATCGGGATAAACAGATATGTTTTCTTTTTCTAGCGATAGAGCACATTCTCAATCGTAGAGTATAATTCCTGAGATTGTTTTCCCGGTGCTGCCAGATAGGGGGTCAAGACTTGCCAGAACCAGGGATTCTCTCTCTTGCAATATTCTTCAATTGCACGCACTTCATCCCCTGTTGCTGTTCCCTCCAGTACTCGGTCAATATGTTCAAATTCCCGTTTTGCCAGAGCTAATTCAAACAGTTGCGAGGCTTGCTGGGTAAATGCTCCAACCGCTCCAAAGCGATCTCCTTGGTGATGTTTTCCGACCCACGCCGTAGCCAGACCGAGTTTTGAATATCCCACGAATCCAAACGCTGCTTGCAAATCTCCTTTTTCAATTTCCAGCGATCCAACATATTTCTCAAATGCTGCTCTGACCAGATCGACTCCTTCTAATTTTTTTCCTGAGCTTTGTCTAACGTAACTTTGTACTGTATCTTTCCAGCGTTCTGCTGATTCAATTGAATACGATAACGGAACTGTGCCTACTCCCTCAAGAAGTGATCCCGTCAGCATTTCCGCTACTTTCGTCGCGCGAAGCACAGCAAAGCCTTGCGCCACTGCGCGCAGATTATTGGAGATCCCCGGTGTTATACCGCGCACGTAAGGACATAATTCATTGGCAAATGATCTTAGAAATTCACAGCTGACGGCAAGCGGACTTGCTCCGCCCGTTGCACTGCCATCTCCCACTGTAATTGGTTGAGCACAAATATGGCGGATTGATCCATTTCGTGTTTCCACACTTCCTTTTTCTCCCGTCAAAGAGTGCTGGCAATAATTAAAAGATTCTAAATATGCTAGAAATAGTTCTGCTATTGGGTGCAGTGGCAGTGTAGTCTGTAATTGTTGATGGAGCGCCAGAATATCATCTCTTCGATTAATCCTGTTCTCTAATGAAATTTCTCTTCTTCCTCCATCCACCAGTTGCTTTCGATCAAAAGGCGTTAATGGAAAAACATCCATCGGAATTTCTAAAATTGCGCGGCGCCGCAGAGCCCGATCAAGATCGAATGTTCCGGCGTATTCAGATCCCTCGTTAATCGCCAATACTTGGAATTGATATGTTCCACTCTGATCTCCACCCCGTGGATAACCCATTTTAATTCTCGTACCATCGGGAAGGCTGATATCGCGATCTAAAACATGAATTAATTTATTGGCGATTTTAGCATGTGTTCGGTTGATTTCATCAAGAATCAAACCTGGGAGTGTCAAGAACCCTCTGGCTTGATAAAGACCCTGAGATGCTTTCTTTCCATCTGCAATAACCCCAAAGTCAACATCTGTATAGAGGTCACGACCAAAATCAGTATCAACATCAATACGATGCCAGCCATCTTCTTCTTCGCCGAAAAGGGCATTCATCACTAATTTTGCCAGCGTTGTTTTTCCCAAATCCGTTCCGCCGGTCATTAAAATAGAACTTTGCGTTGCCGCACCAAGGGTAAATAGATCTTTGAGATCATAGCTGATTGAAAATCCATGGCGTTGGCGTTCTTCACGGAGAACGATATCATGCTTACTTGTCGCTAACGGCCGGGAATGATGATAACCTTGTGCAGTATGATGCACAGCGTTATTTAAAGCATGAATATTTTTAATTAAATCAAGAGTATCCATATGTATCTCCAACACACTTCAACCTCTCGGAATAATTTCCACCTATTGGGAGTAAATTTGCTGTTTTACTTATAAAGCTTTCTTCGAAGATTTGTTCGCGTGTTCTCAATACATTTTCAAATTTCCACTATCAGTTTTATAAACCACACCACTCTCAAACAACCATGACTCTCTCTTGGCACCCTTTACGAGACGCTGATTCTGCAGTTACAGAACGACCACGAGCAGGTTTAATCTGGCTCTCTCTCATCAACCATTATGTCCCAGAACATCACCTCACAATTAATCGTGCGTTAGATATCGGAACCGGATATGGTCTAGTCGTTTCCGTCGGTCATGAAGCCTTTGGTGTTAATGTATTTGGAATCGATATTCGTCCAGAGATATATCAAGGGCCCAAAGACCGCTTTGTCAAAGCAGATCTCTTACATTCGTGGCCATTTCAAGACAACTCATTCGATCTTGTTCTGGAACACTTAGTCTTTGATGATTTGCTAAGTTTACAGAAATTACCACGCGAAGATGTCACGAGACATTTCAACTCTGAATTAAATCGCGTTATTCCCAAAAGAGGAGTATTCTTCTCACACTCTTCTGGTTTTATTCCTGATTCTCATTTTAGTTTAATCGCCTCTGATAGACCATTTTTACTTTATAGAAAAAATATTTAAGAAGATTTCAAAAATAAAATTCCATTACCTTCCCGTCCTCAGAAAATGGCGTAACGCATCAGCAATATCATCATCTTTATACAACTTCGCCGCACGTACTTTAGAACTAATTTTAGCGGATGTATCCTCTAATTTATAATGCCGATTTATTTCTTTAATAAACTCTCCCTCGCCAATACCACCGACTAAACATTGACCATAACAAAAAAGATTTGATGCTGGGAGGAGATGCTCATCTAACAACCGCAATGCGTCTTTGGTGTCAGTCGTACCGATATTATAATTATCACCATCACTAAAATGAAGTGGGTAAATATTGTAGACGGAAGGATCGTATTCCCTCGCGATCATTTCTGTGCAAAGATGATATGCCGGAGTAAACAGTGTTCCACCACTTTCTGTCGTACTAAAGAATGTTTTTCGATCAACTTCTCTTGCTTTCGTATCGTGGATAATAAACCGTTCTTCTATCTCTTTGTAATGCGTGCGCAGCCAGGCGCTGATCCAGAAGCTTGTATTGCGCACCAGACGTTTCTGTTCTGCACCCATCGAACCGGAGACATCCATCATGTAAATCAGAACAGCATTACTCAGCGGAGAAGGCACACGCTCCAGTGATCGATAACGCATATCATCGCGAATCGGAATGACCAATGGATTGTGAGGATCGTAACTACTCGTTGCGATTTGCCGCTTTAATGCTCGTAGATAACCGCGTCTAAACTGTCGTAATGATTCCGGTCCAACACTGGCAATTCCCTTCACTTTATACTTTTCACTGACGATCCTATTTTCTCCTTTTGGCTCAATATTAGGCAACCCCAGTTCTTCGCCTAACATTCTCGCCAATTCATCGATCGTCACTTCTGCTTCAGTAAAATGTTCTCCTTCAAGGTCTCCCGCCTCTCCTCCCGACCCCGCTTTCCTCTCACCGGGTGTTAAACTATCACCAATATCGCCATCACCTTGTCCAACACCGCCATTTTGTCCAAAGCGAAAGTGAGGGATATCTATCTGTGGTACCGGTATTTTGATAACTTCATCACCTTTTCGCGCAAAGAGATCAGTCTTGCCAAGATAGCCTTTAAGATTTTTCCTCACTTTTCCTTTGAGAATCTTATTAAAGCGATTCCAATCATTATCCATCCCCATTTTTGAATAGGGAAGAACTCTAGCTATTAAAAGTTTTTTACTGGGAAATTCCACAAAATAGATTTTTTTTCTAAACAATTAAAAATAAACAGTGATTATGCAGATTAAATGACTGATTCAGAATCCAAAGAAGCTATCAAGCACGAACTTCAACGTCGAACACAGCATAATTTCGTGGTCATCACGACCCGAGGCGATGCGGCGATTAAAGCAGCGTTAGCTATCCTTCCTAAAGAGAAAACTCTTCTTATCCCTCAAGAAGGTGGCTGGTTAAGTTATCCCAAAATTCCAAAAGAGAAAAAAATTCCTGTTCAAGAAGTCCACTGTATAGATGCCAAAATTGATCTTAACGACCTTGAACAAAAATTGAAATTAACTCGCTGCAGTGCTCTACTCTATCAAAATCCCGGCGGTTACTTTGCTGAACAGCCAATGAAAGAAATCTATCAACTCTGTCAGAAATATCATTGTCTCGTTATTCTTGATGCTTCCGGTAGTATTGGCACGCCGTTGTGTGATGGTTGTTTTGCCGATATCATCGTTGGCAGTTTCGGCGAATGGAAGTTAGTCGAAGCCGGAAAAGGTGGTTTTATTTCTTCTAAAGACAAGAGAATATTTGATTCTCTCGATCTCAAAGAATTAGACGATGGAGAGGCATTAGCAACGATTAAAGAGAATTTGGACATCTTAGATCGGAGAATTTATTTTTTAAAACAACAACGTGAAAAAGTAATTAGCGACCTTAAAGAATACTCCATAATTCATCCCAAAGATCTTGGTTTTGTTGTTGTCATTGCGTTCTCATCTATTTCAGAAAAAGAAAAAATTATAAACTACTGTATGAAGAGTGCTCTAGAGTGGACAGAATGTCCGCGCTATATTCGCGTACAGCGTCAAGCTATTTCAATTGAAGTTAAAAGATTGCAAGAGAACAAACTAATTATAAAATAATTAATAAACAAAAACGGTGAGACAAATGGTATTAAAAATTCCTCAATCAATGGATGAATGTTTATATTTTACCAATCGATTAATTGGCGAAAGTCAAGTATTAGCCTGGGTTTATCGTAAACAATGTCCGAAATGTAAAAAAGCACAGATGGGCAAACCCGTCGTCAAAGGCAAAGTTAAATCCCGCGCAACAGAATATGTCTGTCCTGCTTGTGGATACAGTGAAGACAAAACAACCCACGAGGAGAGTCTAAACTTAGAGGCGAGTTATACTTGCCCTGAATGTCACAAAGAAGGGGAATCGGTAGCTCAATATAAACGGAAAAAGTACAAAGGAGTGCTTTCGTTTGTTGTCAGATGTGTCCATTGTCAAGCTGAAATCCCTCTTACCAAAAAACTGAAAGGGATAAAATAAAATATGAAGAAAACGCCACCCTCTAATCCTAAAACATTAAGAACAATCATCACTGCAGCTCTTCCATATGCCAACGGCCCCATTCACATTGGTCATCTTTTAGAATACATTCAAGCTGATATTTATTCTCGTTTTCTCAAACTCAGCGGAGAAGATGCATTATACATCTGCGCCTCTGATATGCACGGAACTCCCATCGAAATTAATGCCCAAAAAGCCGGACAAAAACCAGAAATATTTGTTGAAAAATATTGGCTGGAGCATCAGGCTGATTTTAAATCATTCCTCATCCATTTTGATAATTATTATAAAACTCATTCTCCCGAAAATAAAGAGCTGGCAGAATTCTTCTACTCAACGTTAAAGAAAAAAGGACTGATCTATCGCAAGATCATTCAAGTAATGTATTGCGATCATTGTAAACGTTCTCTCCCTGATCGCTACGTCAAAGGAATATGTCCTCACTGTCAAGCTGCTGATCAATATGGTGACGTCTGTGAGAAATGTGGCAGCGTCCTCAAAAGTGTGGATCTGATTAATCCTTATTGTATTATTTGTAACAACAAACCAAGATTAAAAGACAGCGAGCATTATTTCTTCAAGCTCAGTAACTTCGCTAAAGAGTTAAAAACCTGGTTTGATTCTGCTGCATCTCATATCCAACCAGAAGTACGTAATTGGTTAGAACGCTGGTTTGAAAAAGGTTTAGATGATTGGTGTGTCTCACGCGATGCTCCTTATTTTGGTTTTGAAATTCCTGATTCCAAAAAAGAAACGGGAGAAACAAAATATTTCTACGTCTGGCTCGACGCCCCGATTGGCTACATCTCTTCAACCAAAAATTATTGTGATAACCATAAACTCGATTGGAAAGACTATTGGTATCACGGACAAGTTCAACACTTCATTGGAAAAGATATCGCTTATTTCCATCTGTTATTCTGGCCGGCAATGTTAATCGGAGTGGGTCTTCCTTTGTCTCAAGTCAATATCCACGGTTTCATCACCGTTAACGGTGAGAAAATGAGTAAGAGTAGAGGGACATTCTTGACCGCAAAAGATTTCCTTAAACTCTATACTGCCGAAGCTCTTCGCTTTTATTATGCTAGTCATCTTGATCGCAAAGTCATTGATGTTGATTTGAGTTTCCCAGAACTAAAAGCCGTTGTCAACAGTGTCTTGCTCGGGAATCTTGGCAACTTCTGTTATCGCACTCTCGTTTTCACGGAAAAGAATTATGGTGCTGTTAAAGAAATTGCCGCCGAGGCAGAGTTAAGGGAAAAGATTAATCTCCTCATTAAATCTGTCGAATACGCGTATTCCACTTTTGATTTCAAATCTGCTGTTCGTGACATCTTGCAGATTGCCGATCTTGCCAACGCTTATTTTCAAAAAGCCGAGCCGTGGAAGAGCAAAGAATCCCCACAAACAAAAGCAGCCATCGGTTTTTGTATCAATCTAGCGCGTAATCTAGCAATTCTCGTCAGTCCGATTCTTCCCGAGTTTAGTCCAAAAATATATACTGCTCTCGCGGGGAAAAATCTACTGTGGAAAGATCTTTCTTTTGAATGGAAAGGAAAAGTCGGGAAGGTTGATGTGCTCGTAGAGAAAATTGAAGAAGTAAAAGAATTAAATATTGTTCGAGAAGTTAGAACTATAGAATATACCCTCAGTCCCGAGATCAAATCATTTGGGATTAAAGTAAGAGTTGCCCAATTAACAGGATTAACGATTAAGAAGAAGCACGAAGGAATTGAAAAACTAAAAAGTGAAGTACAGAAAAATATAATCCGCTATGAACGTAAAGATATTCTTGATGAGTATCATGCCATTAATGTGAAAATGAAGTTAGATGATCAACGCTATCCTAATGCTGTCACTAATCTTATTTCACTGATAAAACAAAAAAGAAAATTACCACAAATTAACACCGTTGTTGATATTTACAATGCTCTCTCCGTTGAAAGTGGCATTGCTATGGCAACGCATGATGTTAACAAACTTAATGGCAAAATATCTATCCGTCTTTCAAAGGGCGGTGAAGAGTTTACCGCACTTGACGGAACAACTGAAAAATTGAACGATGGTGAAATTATCTACGCCGATGATTCTCGTATTCTTGGGCGCTTCTCTAAACAGTGCCAGCATACAATTACGACTGTAGAGACTAAAGATGTTGTTCTTATCGGATTTGCAAATAGCAAGATCTCTGATGAAGAAATCGATAACGCTTTTCAGCGAACGTGTGATCTCGTTACTAAATATAATGGTGGAGAATTTAAGATTTTAAAGAATAATGAAGATACTAACAATAGACTTAAAAATGATCTCTTTCCTCTTCATCTCGCCGTTGGTCTAGTTGAAGAAGTTAAAGACCATCCTAACGCCGATTCTCTCTACTTATTGAAAGTCAATTTTGGTACTCTGGGAGTTAAACAAGTTGTCACCAGCTTGAAAAAAATATTGCCAACAGATGCTTTTCTTAACAATAAATTAGTCTTTTGTATCAATCTCAAGCCCAGCAAATTCCGCGGCGAGTTATCTGAAGCAATGATTCTCGGTGTTGATCATGATGAGACTACCACATTATTTGAAATGACAAAATCCTCTCCGGGAGATACTGTTGTTCCAGAAGGGATGAGCGCAAACCAGCAGCAAATCTCATTTGACGACTTTTCTAAAGTAGAACTTTTTGTTGAGAAAAAGAATATTGTTTTTGCTGGAAAAGTGTTACAGTCTTCTGTTGAGAAAATTGTCGTCAAGAATGTCAAAGATGGAATTAGGGTACATTAAATTTTTGATGAGAACTTTGCCATTTTTCAAACTCCTCTGATGTTCGCAAACTTTAAGAATAAAAAGCTATAGATCGATAAAATGACAACAGAAACAACAAATGTCTTTACTCCATTCAGAAAAGAAGAGCGTCGCGTTTTTCTCGATGACTATTTAGCGCATCTGCAACGCCGTGATGGAGAACCAGATCTAAGAACCCGTGTTTTTTCCGTGCGTGAACAATTCTTTCGAGACCTAGGACGTGATCCCGTGCGCCGCTCCGGTTCGCTCGTCGTCGATCCAACTATTTTTGAACGTAATGAACTACGCTATCAACCAGAAGCGGGGCTTGATGAGGCTACTCTTTGGGCGCTAGCTGTTGCAAAAACCAATCGCGCAGAACGGGATGGTGTAGAATATGCCCTTGCTCGTACTAATCCCGCAACTCGCACTCTAGACAACCCTCTCACCTATATTGAAATTGAGGAATTTTACCATACACGAATTCTCAAAGACGCATTGGATGTGTTAGGTCTTGATATGCAGTATGTTCCACCGCCGAGAATGACGCGTTTTCTCACTCACTCCATGTTTTATCTCCCTAAGCCGATTGCCAATGTGGCAATCCTTTGTTCAGAAGTTGTTGGTGTTGCCGGTTTTCGTCTTCTTGCTGATAAAGCTACAGAACTATTTTCAGATCAACAAAAACCACTCCAGAGAATAGATGAACTCTTTCAGCAGATTCTCGTTGATGAAGTTGGTCACGTTCATTACGCGCGTAGCCAATTAGGTCCAGCGCGTCTTGCTGTCGCAAAAAGAATGTTACCCGTGGTTGCGCGCTATCTGATGCATGATATTCCCGAATTTGAACTGTTATTTGGTCGAGAGAAATTAATGACTAGTATTCTTAAAGCAGAAGTCGATGATTCCGTATTGGGCTATGCAGACCGCTTTGTTCCTTCATATGGGTTATAAAAAGGTCTCCTTTTGGGAGCCAATAACGACTATTTCTCATTCAAAACCTTTATATACAATGCTTCTTTCCTCAAGAGAGTACCATGGACGTGCGAAAGAGGTGTAAGACTAGTATTAATTCTCATCCTTTTAGAGCTAATGGTAATTATCTCCCCATTAATTCAGTAAAAGCCCAAGTCACGATTTTTATTATCGTTGGCATTGTCATCTTGTTTGTCTTTGCCGGTGTCTTGTATTTTATGAAGAACACCGTCAAAGATCAGACGACGGCTGAGGGTGTCCCTTTGATCTCTTCTGTACCAACGGAATTTCAACCGTTGCAAACCTATACTGAGAACTGTATCCGTGATGTCAGTAAACAGGGACTGCGTTTGCTTGGTCAGCAAGGCGGTTATATCTATCCAGAGTTGACCGGGAAATATCTTCCAACCAACCCCACCGAAGGAAACGGCATTTCTCTCGGCGGTGTCAATGTTCCTTATTGGTACTATCGAATTAATCCTAACGCCGAAGAACAAAATGTCTACTCTTCATTAGAACCAAAAATACGCCTTGCCGATGATCCTTCTTTGAGTGTTGAAGCACAGCTCAACCGTTTCATCAGCGAAAAGATTAGTGCTTGTCTTAACGAATACAAACCTTTTGCGGAACAAGGATTCACGATTAACGTAGATACGAATCAGAAACAAGTTTCAACAACTGTGGGGGATACTTCTGTTAACGTTCTTCTCACTCTTCCTCTTGTTGTCAAAAAAGGCACATCGGAAAAAGAATTAACCAAGTTTTATGTCCAAATACCACTTTCCTTAAAACATTACGTTACCGTTGCAGATCAGATCATTAAAGCAGAACAAGATGCCCGCTTTCTGGAAAAACAAGGCCTAGAACTGCTCTCCATCTATTCTAGAACAGACTCCGACTATTTTGCCCCAATTTCCTTTGATGGCTATGATCTCGCCTCTTCGTTAATCTGGAGCGAAGCAAATCTAAAACAGAAATATGGTGAATTATTAACCTCACATCTTCCCATGCTGCAATTTCTCGGCAGCGCCAATTTCTATTATTCACCTGTTGCCAGTATTTTGACGCAAAAAGCCAATGATAACTCTGTTCTTACTTTAGCTGGCGCGGAAGATCTTGATGTAACATTTAATTCTGTTCCATCTCCCCTCTATTTCAAGACGAATAGCAAGAACGGGGTTATTTCTCCCGATAATATGGTTGTTCATTCTAGTGTCCTCACATTTGGCTTCCAACAATATTCTACTCACTACGATATTAGTTATCCTGTTCTCATTACCTTGCGTGACCCACATGCTCTTGATGGTGAGGATTATATTTTTAATTTTGCGTTAGAGTCAAACATCCGTAATAACGAACCGGCGCCAGCCGGTAAGCCTGCCGTAGCCCGTGATCCTATTCCTATTTCTCCCATAGTCTGTAATCCGGAACAGCGGGATACTGGTCTATTAAAGACGATTGTTGTTGACAGCTATAGCAAACAGCCGCTCGATGCTGTCAGGATTGGTTTTAGTATTCCCGAACAAGCCGAGTGTGAAATGGGTTTAACCAATAAACAAGGTCAATTAGAAGAGAAATATCCTGCCGTCTATGGCGGTGTTGTTTCATACTTAAAACAAGACTATCTTACCAACTTTTATCCCATTGATACCTATAAATTAAAAGACAAAACGGCGCTGATTGGTTATGCTGTTGCTGATGTTGCTGCTCCAAAAGTGGTGGAGTTAGATAAAATTAAACCAATTACGATTAATGTTGTGAAAAAAAATGTTGAGAAATGTCTAACTCCGCTTCTCTGTGAGTATACCATCGGAACCCATATTATTAGTCCTTGGATTGTTCCTTACAAAGATATTTCTTGTTCTAAAGGCCAACAACAATGCTTTTTTGCGGCAGGCAGCAGCGTCTTTGGCGCGGGAAAACCACTCGTCAGAGTTGAAGCTACCGGCAGTATCAGTCGCTATAATGATTATTATTTAACGGCTAATAACGTTCCTCTGGCTGATGATGAAGAAGCTCTTGTTACGTTGGATCGTATCAAAGGATTGCATAACGAAGTCATCAGCGATCCATTTTCTGCCGTTGCCAGCGTCAAAAGCGGACAACCGGCAACAGCTCAACTCGTTCCCGGCGTTTATCGTGTTTCAATCCAAGTCGTCAAGAAAAGTAAACTCACCATTCCTGCCGATGATCGTTGTTTTGCCTATGATATTATCACCGTAACGAAACAAGATTGTTCTACTCTCTCCGCAACGACGATGGAGAGTTCAATTGTTGGCACACTGAGTTGGGATTCGCCGGAATCACATCTCACGATTACGCCCGATCAACTGTATTCATCTAATTCCATTACATTTACGGTTCCTACTCAAGATCTATCGGCTGTTCCTGATAAAATTAAAACGCCAGAAAAAGAATGCGGCGGCTTCCTCTGCGCGGGAAGTGGCTGTCTCTTCCAAGCGTGTAAAGATAAAGACATTTCCACATCCGCTAAAGTTGTCGAAGATCTTCAGATCACGGGTATGATTGAGAAAATCACTAATACGACAGAATACGTCCAATTATTAAAACCAACATTTAAGTAGAAAGAATATAGATGCTAAACAAAGAGCGGAAAATAGTTCACTTAAAAGAAAATAAAGAGAGATGACAAAAGAGATGTTCGAAACACGAAAAAAAGCGGCAGGACTGTTTATGATTTTTCTAATCATAGTACTGCCGATTTCTTCTGCCAGCGCGTTAGCCGGAACAATTACCATTTCGAAAAATAGCGGTCAAGCAGGGTTAGATGGATTTGTTAACGCCAATGATGACACTTGGTCAGTCGAAGCAACTGTTTCCGGACTAGTTGAAGGAGAGACCGTTGCTCCAGAAAATGTTCAAATTAAAATTGGCAACAATAAGAAGAATTTCAATTCTTGTTCTTCAACCGATAGCGGCGCGACGTGTCAATATGTTGAGCCGCTCACTGGAGGGATTAGCCCGGGGGGATATACATTTGATGTCCTGTATACGCCGATTACAAGTATTAACGGTGCAACACCGAGTGCAAAAACAGGCGTTATCAACGCTGATGGTCTCGCTCCCGTTATTTCCTTCTCCCAAGGTAATGCCAAGCAAGAAGGAACTAAAGTCAAACTTTCTTTTACCGTTAATGATGGCGCCTCCTCACCTTGTGTTGGTTTGGCAAAAGTAACTGTTCTTGATGCTGATAGTGGAACTGTTCTCGTTACGAAAAATGATTTTTCTGAAAAAACCTGTACCCCTTATTCTTTTGCTGATGATACGACTTATAATGGATATCTTAGTGTTCCGTTTGATGGTGAAGGTGTTAAGAGAATAAAAATCGTTGCCGAAGATCGTCTCGGACATAGCACAACCAGTTCCATCGTCTCTTTCTTGTCAGATTTTGTCAAGCCGGAGTTAACTGCTCTTAATTTTACGGCGTTTGGCAAATTTCTGGGATCGAGTGAGAAGAATTCACCATTAGTTGTTTCAATCAAAGAAAAAAGTACATTGAGTCCTTCTTCTGTTTTTGCTTCTGCTCCTAATACCAATTTAGATAAAACGGCAGCCGATAGTTGTGTCCGTGAAAAAGATAATCCTACCCATGACCCAAATATCTGGGATTGTCAATGGAATGAAGTTAAAGTTAATCCGACGGATTCTCTCGCTGTTACTGTCAGCGCAACCGACGCGGCGGGAAATACTGCTGAAGGAACGTTAACGCAGAATTTTGTTGCTGATACTGATGCTCCCGTTGTTCAATACTTTGGTCCACTTCTCGAGAATAACGCTGTTGGATACGCTAAGAGTGGTAAGAATACGATCGTTCTCAAAGTAAAAGAGCAAGGATCTGGCATCAAACAAGAAAATATTCTGGCTAATCTTGGCGCTTTGGGCGGCGGATCAAAAGCACCTGATGAGTGCGCCCAAGAAGCCGATCTTTTTGTTTGTTATTGGTATACATCTTCATCATTTTCAGATACATCTTCGGATGTTCGTATCGGATTAGAGAAGGTTGTTGATAACGCCGGCAATCAAGCTAGTCTTCCCGAACGCGATTTAATTGTTGATGTCGTACCCCCCGTGGTCAGTAAAATAATGGTATCTGGTGTTAGCGACGGCGCTGCTAAGAATTATGTCCAAAGCGGCGATATCCTTCGTGTTACGTCAACGGTTACAGAAGTAGATGGTTTGTTTTGGCGAATTGATTTACGTAACGTTGTTAATGATGCCGAAACACAATTTCCCTCAACAAAATTAAATGATGCCGGCTGGCAGACATTCAAAGGCGAAGATATTTGTAAACAAAATGAAGATAAAAATTGGGACTGTATATTTGAAACAGCTTCACTTAAAAGTGGTTTGATTAAGAATGCCTATGTTGTCGTCCAAGTGATGGATGCGGCGGGCAATCTTGCTGTTAATTGGCCTGACCCGAAGAATGCCGAGAAACGCGGCGGCAAAAGTGATGAAGGGCGTTATGTGTTTGATCTTCTCGCCGTCAAAGACGAAGCCAATCCTGATTACTGGAGCGCCGGTACGGCTAAACCATTATTAGATTTCGTTGATTTAGATGCGATGACCTTTCCCACGCGTATTCCAATAGAAATTTCGTTAAAGAGTGATAATCTTGATGCCAGAGCATTGGATATTGAATTGGTGGGATGTAGTGGAGGAAGTGCTAGTGCTGTTTCTCCTTCTTCAACAAGTACTACTCCTTCCACGAGCGCAACAACTACTAGTCCTACTACTCCAACATCTTCTACAACTGGAACAACCGCCAATCCAACTACGCCAGCATCACCAGCCACCGGCTCAGCAGCCGCAACGCCGCCGGGAACTACATCTTCAGGAGCAACTCTTGCTGATGACACTTCTCCAAGCAGTACCACAACAACTCCTGCTCCCGATATCAGCCGCAGTTTAATCTATGGCAATCTCTATCCAGACGGCACCACTGAACCGAAACCAACATTGATGTTAGAATTTTCTCCTCAATCAGATATTCGATCATTACTCGGTATCAAAGACAAAAAAGAATTCAAAGGCATTGACGTATCGTACAAATGCCAACTCAAAATTTATTCTCGTTTGGGAAATACGGCGTTAAAAAATGCCGAATTACAGGATGTTGAAATTAAAGTACCGTTTGCATTTAGTTCTCTCGGTAGTATCGATGAAAACATTGCTCAGAAAGTTAAAGATATGAAAGAATCTGACTTCATGAAGTTTGCCAATGGTTTGGAGTATGCTAATAAAGCGATTGCTTGGATTAATTATGCGTTGGGATTTATGACGGTGATTAAAGATGCTTATGAAATAATTAGTTTATTTAGCGCAACGCAAGTAGCCGCGGCTAGTACGTTTGAAAAAACCCCCCTAGCCCCCATTGGCGCGGCTTTGCGCGGACAATGTCTCGTTATGGATACTTCTCAGATGGCTGGTTGGAAAACATTGGAGTACGTCAATGTCATTGCTCAAATTTTCAATTGTAATCCTACTGATCCTGGAGACTTGGTTAAAGATGAAAAGAGCACAGGCTGGGGATTAGGAGTTTATGGTTGGTGGCAGAGATCTGTGATGGAAAGCTATAACAAGCTGAGTGGAAGAGATGTACTCGGCATTCCCGCCAAGAATCCCTACGATAATATTTATACATCCATGGCTGCGTTATGTGTTCCTGGATTAATCTATAACGTGCACAAAGCGCGAGAAATTCAATGTCGTCAGATTGTTTGTTACGGTAAGGAAGTGCCTGTAGGTATCGCAACGTATGATTCCTGTGACAAGTTGTATGGATTGCAGATGTGTGAATTTTGGACTGGTCCCGCCTTTGACTTTTTCTTATTCGGTGGGTTAGGCGATTTAGGAAAAATAATCAAGAATGCCGGCGCTAATCCTCTTGGTTTGATTAAAGTCAGCGAAATAGCTACTTGTGCTGCTCTCTGTTTTACAGACCAAACTCCTGGGACTCTTTATTATTCTTGTAAAGCTGTAACCGGTATAAATAAATTAGTCAACATCGTCAACTCCATCGTCTCTTCCATTGACAACCGCCCAGACATTCAAGGCTCGCCTTACTGTGATATGGCCGACAGTATTAACGTTGATGAATTAACGGGTCAGGTGCCGGCAAAATGAAATTTGGCGGGAATGTGGTTGGGAAAGTGGATGGCAACTAAAATAATTAAAGAAAAAAAGGATTATCATCATTTAATTAAAGCTGTTGGTCAACTCCTCGAAGAGGCTAGAAGAAAAGTATACCGCGAAGTTAATTCTATTCTTGTTGATACTTATTGGGAAATTGGGCGAAGAATCGTTGAGTTTGAACAGCAGGGCAAGGAAAAGGCAGAATATGGGAGTCAGCTATTAGATAAATTGTGTAAGGATCTAAAAGAGCATTATGGTAAAGGTTTTAGTAGAAGTAATCTTTATTTAATGCGTTTGTTTTATCTGAAATATCCAAAAATCCAGACAGCGTCTGGAAAATTAAGCTGGAATTCTATCTGTGCCAGTCTATTCTTACCAAAAATTTTAAAAAAGTTAGACGTCATCTCACCAATTGGGTTGGCCACACCACTTCAAAATTGTAATATCACTCTCAGCTCAAACGGGTGGTTGTGATGAATAGTGATGAGTTTATGTTTATAGTTCAAGAAGGTGAAGGTTTACTTATCGAATTTAAAGAGTCGTTTGATTCTAAGAGCTTGACAAAGCACATTGTTGCTTTTGCTAATTCCTGTGGAGGACGAATCTTTCTTGGGATTAGTGATGATTGTGAAATTAAAGGTATTTCCATAACTAATAAACTCAAATCAGAAATTCAGGACCTCGCTCGAAATTGTGAACCTAGTCTAAAAGTTAACTTAGAAATAGTATCTATCAACCAGAAAAAGATTCTGATCATTTTTGTTCCGGATGGTGAAAATAAACCCTATCTTTGTTCCTCTGGTTTTTTCCTACGACAAGGGGCGACATCGCAGAAACTGAGTCGCGATGAGATTTTTGAGTTTGCAATTAGAGAAGGAAGAATTCGTTTTGATAGTTCAATTAATGATAAATTTAACTTCCCGCTAGATTTTGATGAGAAAAAGTTAAATGAGTATTTCTCTTTAGCTAGTCTCACAAATGTTCTTGGAGTTAAAGAAGTTTTAGTGAATCTTGGTGTCGCACAGATTAAAGAAGAAAAGATACTCTTTAATAATACAGGGATACTCTTTTTTTCAAGAGATCCGGGGAAGTTCTTCTTAACCTCAAAAGTAATATGTGTGAACTATCAAGGTGATGAAAAGACAAAGATTCTTGATCGAAAAATATTTGATGGAGGGATAATCCAGAATATTCAAGATGCGATTTCATATGTTAAGAAGCATATCAACATTGAGTTTGAGATAAAGAAATTAAAACGGGAAGAAATTCTCCAATTCCCCGAAGAGGCCATACGAGAATGTATTATAAATGCAATTATGCATCGAGATTATTATGATGAATCCGGAGATCTTATCATTGAAGTTTTCCGACATAAACTAGTAGTTTCAAATCCTGGCGGATTAGTGCGAGGATTGCGATCGGAGGAATTTGGGAAGATCAGTCGAACAAGGAATCCTCTTATTGCTAATATCCTTGGAAGAACTGAATATGTGGAGAAATTAGGTACGGGTATTAGTAGAATTCGAACAGCAATGGCTGATTTTCACTTGCCATTACCTCTATTTGAATATAATCATTCTTTTTTTGTAACTTTGTATGATAAAGTTGGCAAGATCACCGATAGGGTCACCGATAGGGTCACCGATAGGGTCACCGATAATCAAACGAGGATTATAGAAGCAATCCGGCAGGATAAATTTATAACCACAAAAAAGTTATCAGGATTATTACAGATAGCACAACGAAATGTTAAAGAAAATATCTCTCATTTGAAGAAAATAGGATTGATAAAACGGATTGGCTCAGAGAAGAGTGGACATTGGGAAGTTGTGGGAAAGGAGTAAGATCATGAAAAAAGCGGTGCTGATGTGGTTGATGGTGTTTTTAATAGTTAATAGTCTCTTTGCTGCTGCTCAAACGGATTCTTCAGGAGATACTTCTTCAAGTGATTCTTCGAGTTGTAATTGGTGGTGTAAGGTTACATCGTTGTTTGGCGGGAATGTGGTTGGGAAATAATGAAACGATTATTATTAGATACAAATATTTATGGGGAGATGGTTGTTGATAATCATCTTAATCTCCTAAAAGAAAAATTAAAACAAGATAACTCTCTAATTATATTCGGTTCTTCATTAATCAGAAAAGAACTTCGTGCAACGCCTAAAAAGATTAAACTTGAGGGAAGTAATCTGAGGATAGACCTCCTGTCGCTTTATGACGAGTTAGTAAAAGAAAGAAATTTAAATATCGATCCAAGAACGCAAGATCTCGCACAACAATACTATTATCTTTATCATACCCTCGGCGGTTCAAAAGGAAAAGACGAAATGGCTAATGATCTTCTCATTGTCGCCTGTGCTTCTTTAAAAGAAATGGATATTGTTGTAAGCGAGGATGAAAGTACCCTCAAAGCTGAGCATGCACTGCAAGCGTATACTATTGTAAATACCATTCGAAAATTAAGAAATCCAAATTTTATTAGTTATGAAGAATTCAAACACTTACTTCGGTGATTTACCAGTGGTTAACCTAATAAACTCATATGCAGCTCGGATGTACTCTGGATTTTTTTGGTGTTCTTTTATTCGCTCCCAGATATCTTTTTTCACAATTTGCTTTCGTGTCATACAGGTTATCAAAGAAAGCCTTATATATAAAAGTTACGTACGTGTTTAATGAAGATGAAAAAAGCGGTGCTGATGTGGTTGATGTTGGTTTTGTTAGTTAATGGTCTATTTGCCGTAGCTTCTTCTAGTGATTCTTCGTCAGGGGATAGTTCTTCTTCGAGTTGTAATTGGTGGTGCAAGAAAGCAGACGGCTTTCTGCACAGAATGGATAACGATCCATTCTTGTGTCCTGAGAAATTTGTGGTTGGTGAAGTAATATGACAAATTTCTGGGACGCTAGAAGCCAGAATGATCTAATGATCTCTTATTCTCTGGCTTCTCCGCGTAAGATTAAGGCAGTGTTTAGCGGGAATGTGGTGGGGAAAGCGGAATGAAGAGGAATACTTTAGCTAACAATCTCTCGAACAAGGATTACGATATTTTTTTAATTTCTATTGCCGAACTACTTCGAGAAGCTCGCTCAACAGTATATCGTTCTGTGAATCATGTTCTTGTTAGAACGTATTGGGAGGTTGGTAAAAAAATTATTGAATTTGAGCAATTTACCCGTCAGGATACTGGCTATGGAAGCAAGCTATTTGAGAAAATAGCTCAAGATTTAAGAAGTAAATGTGGAAAGGGGTTTAGTAGAAGTAATGTTGTCTATATGCGTCTTTTCTATCTCAAATATCCAAACAGTCAGACACTGTCTGACCAATTAAGCTGGAGCCATTATGTAGAATTACTTATGATTGAAAACGATTTAGAAAGATTGTTTTATCAGCAACAGGTAATCAAAGAAAACTGGTCCTTGCGTGAATTAAAGCGGCAGAAAAATTCAGCGTTGTTTGAAAGATTAGCGTTAAGTAAAGACAAAAAAGGCATTTTAGAACTATCTCAGAGGGGGTTTATTCCTCAAAAGACGGATGATCTAGTAAAAGATCCCTATATTCTTGAATTCCTGGGTATCCCTGAAGAACAGAAATATACTGAAAAAGAACTAGAACAAAGAGTAATTGATAATCTTCAGAACTTTTTGCTGGAATTGGGAAAAGGTTTTAGCTTTGTGGCAAGGCAGTATCGTATCAGTCTTGCAAATAAGCATTATTACATAGATCTGGTATTCTACCATCGTATCCTTAAGTGCTTTGTTCTTATCGACCTAAAAATTGGTGAAGTCACCCACGCCGATGTTGGGCAAATGAACCTTTACTTAAATTATTTTAAAAAGGAAGAGATGACTGAAGGGGATAATGAACCGATAGGAATCATTCTTACCAAGGGAAAAGAGAAAATAATGGTAGAATATGCTATGGGGGGAATTTCTAATAAGTTATTTGTTTCAAAATATAGTTTATATTTACCTAATAAGAAGGAATTGGAAGAGAAAGTTAGAAAGATATTAAATAGAGAAGAATAATCTTGGTAATGTAATATGAATAAAAAACAGGTGATAGCAATATTTGTACTCATTTTATTACTTAATAGTCTCTTTGCTGTTGCTCAGACTACTTCTAGTGATTCTTCTGGTGATACTTCTTCTTGTAATTGGTGGTGTAAGATTAAGGCAGTGTTTGGTGGGAATGTGGTGGGGAAAGCGCCGACTCCACCTCCTCATAAAACCGGTGATCTTGTGAAAGATAATAGTGGAAAGATAACCGGAATCTATTTGGATGATAAGGTTGTTTTAAAGGTCGGTGATACTTATCATATAAAGGACTATCAAGAGCAGATAACTGTAACAGGGATAACTGAATATTCTCTTAAAATTGAGATTTCGGCGATTTCGGCGATTTCGGCAAAAGGGAAAAGCCAGAAGTATGGTATGGATATAAAAAAAGATGCATTAGCTGAAGGAATTGAACCTATTGATTCTGTTAATGGTAAACATTTTGTTCTCTCGTCTACAACAGTACCTGAACCAACTCCCACGCCAGAGCCTACAGCCGCCACCACTCCTCCCTCCACAGGTGCAGCCGCACCTGATAAAAATTGCGCTTCTATTGAAGAATGTCAAACAAAAGTAAAAAATGGAGAAATCACCCACGGCGAAGCTTATGATGCTCTAGATCAATTAGCAACCACCCATGAAAAAGACGCAGCTATTGCAAAAGAAACTCAAGAGGCATTTCTTAAAAGTTTCCAAGCAGAGACCGGAGTAAAGTTAACTGCAGATGGAAAAGTTCCTTCCTCCGTTAACGATGATCAGTTAGCAAAAGTTGCCACAAAATTAGGATTAAGCTGGTATCAAGGGTCTGATCCAACATCCGCTCTTCAAGACGCAGTTAAAACTACGATAGCATCCAGTAAACTTGATTCTGCTACAGTTACAAAAAAATATGATGATAACATTAAAAGTGTTCAAGTTGCGTATAAAGTATTACCTTATGGCTTTACCCCTGAAGAGGAAAAAACCTTTCTAAATGCTGTTCAGAAAAACAGCGGCATATCTCCTAAAAAAGATGAAAAGGCAACTGACTATTTCAATCGAGTCATAGCTACCATTCAGAAACAGCAAGCCAATGCTGTTAAATCAACTCTGGCTACTAAAGAAACCACTCAAGCAAAATTAGATTCTATAAAACAATATTTAGACCCTTCAGGTAACCTTAAGTCTGATTTGACTGATGCTAACTTACAGGAGATTGCTACTAAACTAAGTGTTAAAATTGACAATGGAGAAAGTAAAGATAGTTTCCTCAAGAAGGTCAATGCCGCATTAGATGATAAAACTGACCCGAAAGCGATTTCTGAAAAAGAAAAATTAGCAAAAGAAACAAGAGAATCCGCAGACTCCATGCATTGGCAAGGCACATGGTTAGACAACCTCGACAACCAGAAATGGTATCAAACAAGCAAAGGAATCGGATCTATCCTCTCCGGTGGCTTTGAACTCGTTGGCTCCTTAGGCAGTTACAGAGCATTATCCAACCTTCTCTTCCCAGACACCACTAAAGCCTGGTCAGACTGGGCTAACAAAGAAACACTTACCCGCTGGGCAGATCTCCCTAACTTCGCTGCCGCCAAAGCCTGTAAAGAAGATGACGCCAAACGCGCCAATCGACCCGGACAAGCAGCAGCTTTCATCACCACCACTGCCGGAACAGATCAAGCAGTTGGCGCGATCAACGCGGAGAAATCACCAACAAAATTCCCTCTCTTGTGCAGAAAGAATAAAGCCGAAGAATGGGTCTGTCCAAAAGATTTAGTCTGTAAAGATAACACCTATTGTTACAAAGATAAAAACGCCGACAAACCAGAAGAAGGATATTTCTATAAAATCACCTGGGGCGTTACCGCCCCGTCAGATGAGAAATTTACGCCCTACGTTGACGAAGATGGCGTTGCCGCTAAATTCAACGTCTATCTTGATGACAAACCGTTATACGTCAAAAAAAGTATCACCGAACCAAAACAAGTCTTGCAATTAACCAATGGTGGACATGATGGCGGAATGATTGTACGCTATCTTCCAACAGACTACGCTAACGTCTGCATCCGTTTTGACAAGCCAATCAAAGACATTGGAAGCGATGACATCAATGAAATCTGCGCCTCAATCATCTCCACCACTGGCGGTGTCGTTGAATATGCCGGTTCGAGCAAAGCCGAAACCGTCACCTCAACATCAGCAGATGTGGAATTGGATATTTAGGAGATCATAAATATTTATTAACCAATCCAATTTTGAAGTATTATGTTACGCGTACTCTTCGACACCAATATCTATGGTAATCTATTAGAAGAAGTAGATGCTCTCCAGATTGAACAAAAAGTTAAACAAGAAAAAGAGTTTGTAGTCTATAATTTTCCACTTATCCGCAAAGAAATAAGGAATATCCCACGAGTTACAAAAGCCAGTAGAAAAGCAAGAATCCTTCTGCTTGAGATGTATGATCGAATTACAGAAGAACATTATTTGAGAAACTCTATTGAAATAACATTTCTAGCAAAGAAATATTTTGATCACTATAAAAATTTAGGCGGTACATATGGCTGGGACACAAATATTCAAATTGATTTTATGATTGTTGCTTGTGGCAGCTTCTATGGGCTTGATATTGTCTATTCTGATGACCAAAGAACAATGCTGGGGAGAACCGCATTAAAAGCATATCAACATATTAACATCAATGAAAATTTAAGAACACCTTCTTTCCTTAAGTACAAAGACCTCCTTGAGAAATTTAGAAAGAAAGATTAATTATCCAGGTTATATTCTTTTAACTTATAGCTGCCAGTAGTCACCTTAATAAAGCTACGTATATCTTTACGAAATTGCGGATCTTTTTGCGCCTCAGCTAAAGATCGTTTAAATTCTTGTTGAGATAATTTTACCATATATTTCAGAAAATCACTGTTAATATAAAACTTTCTGTTCCAAAACGGCGAAAAGTTTAAAATAGAAGATAATCCATTACAAGCAAAGATCATGTTGGGCATAAGAGAGAGATTTTATAGAGATGAAGAGATAAAGGAGTGGATTAAACATGGCAAAATTAGAGAGTTCACACGATTCGGCTGATAAAGAAGCATACAAGATTGTCTCCGAAGAATTAAAAAGGTTTAATAATCTTGTAAAAGGACATCGAAAAATTTTAGAAGCTATTGCCAAATTATAATTCTTATTCAATATTTTTCATTGCCTTTCTTCTCAGTAATAACTTTTCTTGTTTTTCATTCATTCTCTCTCTTTTTTTAAAAACATCATCTACTAAGACCATACTTAATGTTTGATTAGCTCTCTTGATAGTTTTGTAATCTCTAAACCAGTCACGCAAGCCATCTCTCCAATCTTCCCAGTCATTATAACACTGGTCAATAGAAAGGTCGTAAAGAAGCATTTCTTTGCGGGAAATCATTGCTCTCGGGGTAATATAGCCACTTTTCCGTTTCCATCTCTGTTGGGTCATAATGTTATAAACTTTGTACTATACAGAAATCACGTTTTCATGCTCTAACAAGTTCAGTTTTTCTGTTATCAGTTTATCATAGAGAAAAATTAATTGTTTCATCATCACATTCTCAGAATTAATCTTATAAAGAGTTGCCCTTCCTATTTTTCTCATTTTTATAATAATCCCTAATTCTAATAACTTTGGAACTAAACTATTTAATGTTCCCCAACTGACTCCGGCATTCAATAAATCAGTAAGAGTATAATCAAAATCACGACCTTCAATAAAGTGCTGTAAAATTCTCATACGTGGAGTATCTCCTACATAGTCTAGGAAAATTGAGTCTTCTTTCATATTTTTATTTGAAAGTAAGCTTATATTTAAATCTTTTGTTATTATATATTGATATACCATTTTCTCAGGAAAAGATTATCAATAAGTTACAATAAGTTTTCCACCAGTCTTTAGCGAACCGCAGTGAGCGCGACTGGTGGTGTAGTTAATATCTTAGTTCTGTTATCTATTTCTTACAGGCTTACGCTTTCATAGAAAGCAGTACGCGTACCACGCATACACCATTTGAACCCTATCCGTATAGCGTTAATGGTCTGAGACAACCTGTCGAAGCGATACGATCCGCGTACTCAAATTATTCTTAATAGCTTTAGCTTTAAAAAACTTTACAAAGGTGATTCTTATGAAAACAAATCCAACTAGATATAGCTCTGCAGTAGGCGAGGTGTGGATCATGCTCACACTCAAAGTGAAATATTGTCACAATATATTCGACAAAAAAGCCATCCGTGAGTACACGGATGCAGTGCTGACTGAAGCACTGCAACACTATGGAATCAAATGGAGAAAGAAAGGCTTTGATAGCAACCATGTTCATATCAATCTGTGCATGGGTATTTACAGTAAGCCAGAGATCGCAAAGAAACTCAAAGGTTTCACTGCAACAAAAATTCTGAAGGAATTTTGGTGGCTGAAAAGTTGGCTCTTCAGAGGAGGAGGTTTCTGGAATCCTGCCACCGATGGTAGAAGTGGTGATATGGATTTTTATGATCGCTACTTAGACCAGCAAAAATATGCTAAGACAAATCAAAAAACACTCTTTGCTTTTGCTTAAAACTGCGAGCGACCCGAGCCCGCAGGCGAGCATGCCACCAGTGTATAGTTCCACTGGTGGTGGTCGCTCGCGTTTGACATAAATATTTATTTTTGTGTTAAACATAAACTATTATCGAGGTAATTTAAAAATGACAGAAGATCTTACAACAAAAGTATTGAATACACATAGTATTGAATGTCGAGGAGTTCCAACTTACAATGGTCTTTGTCTTGCAGAACCGGTAGCAGCATTGTTAACCACGCGCGTAGATGGAACTGTAGAAGTAGCTTGTCCTTACTACGTAAAGTCTAATGAAGTGATAAATCGCTGGGACCATAGTTCGCTAACGGATAAAGGAACGTGTCGAGCTTCTGAAAGGGGTAGTCTCTCCTGTACCTACAGAAAAATAAAGCCAGACCAAATGGCTTAATTCTTTTTATTTCCTAATCCTTACGATCATTCCCCTATTCGCTCTTTGCAATTCTGTTGTCGCAATTTTAACCAGTGAATTCTCCGAACCGCCGCCGCTATATACCGCTTCTTTTTCCATCACTCGCGGATCGATCAAAAACGTTGCAGTATAGCCAAATGAAGGAGTTCCTCCACAAGGATAACCTGTTTTAATAAGGATTTCTTCTGGTCGGGCGATGCGTGGCATTTTAATATTCAGTGCTTTTCCAACATTCGTCGTACTAACCCGATCTTCACCTTTAACAATCCCAACAATAAGATTATTTTTCACATCAATAAGACAAATATTTTTCACAAACTCATCACTATCGGCGTGTGCCGTTTGTGCCGCTTCTTCAACGGAATGGCAGGACTTCTCAAAACTAAGATGTTCTGCATTGATCTTATTTTCACAGATGTACTGTTTTATTTTTTCTTCATATTGGTTCATGATTAGAATTATTTTTTAAAGATTATTTAAATTTGTTTAAGAATTTCAAACCTTTCTCGAATAATCAACATCCGTTGTAATCCTTCCCAATCGCTCCGTCAACCAGAACGCCGAAGGATCAAACAGGGCAGTTAATGCTAGGCGTTGTCGTGTCCGGCTGTCAACATCACCATACGATCCCGATGCTGCGGCATATTGCACATCGGCAATCGCTTTTTCAGCTTCTTCTTGTGTCATTGTTTCTGCTTCTTGCCGATCAAATATCCAGCCTTGCGGTTTTTTCTCCACTTCATCATCATTGGCAGCATAGGACGGTTTTTGTTCTTGATAGAATCCCGAAAGAGTGTAATGAACAGAAATACTATTATATAATGCTCCGGCGAGGATCTCTTCCGGAAGACCATATTCTATTTTTAACTCTTCTTCTTTTTTTTCCTCTTTATCGTCAGCTAGTTCTTCCCCACTCTCGATCGTCTCTAGAAAGGTCGTATTTTTACCCTCTTTCTGTTGAGAATCCTTCGTTTGCTTCTCTAGTGGAACAAGTTTTAATTTTCTTTTTTCCTCTGGATACAAAGAATCTACAACACGTTCTAAAGCAATTACCACCCCCTTGACAGAATGATCCTCTTTTATAAACTTTATTAATTGAAGATCAGTTAAATCTAGACATTAAACACATTCTTTGTTTTCACAACACTTATCAACTCCTTTCTGCTTTTATAGCACCATGAACATAACTTCAACACCCGTCAGCGTCTCTGGTCTTCGTCTCTTAATCCAGAGTGGGAAACAAGAAATTGCCCACGCTTTTCTTTATTTTCTTAAAAACAATCTTCACGACCAGCCTTTAGCGTATCTTGAAGATGTTTTTGTCAATGAAATGTTTCGTGGTCAAGGCTTTGGTCGAAAAATTGTTGAGAGAGCAATTGCCGAGGCAAAGAAAGCACAGTGTTACAAAGTCGTTGCCACTTCTCGTTTCTCCAATGAAACTGCGCAGAGTCTTTATACTTCCTGTGGTTTTGAAAAACATAGTCACGGATTCCGGCTGAATCTTGGTTTCTAAAATGACAGACTATGTCCTTCCATCTCCGCCGCTTTCTTAATATACTTTACTTCATCCTTCGCTACATCGTCAAAATTAAATTCCTCTCTTCGTCCGGGAATTTCCACCAGTTCCCATTTTAGTTCATCATTATCATCAATCAGCACCTTAACATAACGCTTGGGCATCGGTCGTAATTTCTTTGTTTCTGGATCAAGAAGATATTCATCTCTCCAAGTGCTGGGATGAATCAACACCGTTCCATCGCGTTCCTCCACATATTTATCATGGATATGTCCCAGAACGAGAACACGATTATTCTTCATTAACTTTTTTCTTTTCCGTTTAAATTTGTCAACGATGGCATCAACATCCCAATGAACTTTCTTGATTCTTCGATATAATTCTCGAACCATTTCTTTTGGAAAATTATAGGTTGGATCATAATAATGACGTAGCGGGAAGTAGAGAATACTTAATAAAAAGTATTTCAGAGAGTGCCAGCTTAATTTCTTGACCAATGATTGGTGATGTGAAAATAATAATGGCAGTGGTTTTATTCTTTCCAGAAAAGGATGCTCTTCTTTAATCACCATAAAGCGGCTGATTAACCCAAATGAAAGCCAGGGGATGTTAAGGATCTGTTTTTTTCCATAAGTATGAAACGGTTGATCTGGTTTAATCTTATTGAGGAAGTCATATTGCTGTCCATGTTCGGCGTAGACCTTGTGTTGGTGATAATTCAAGCGAAAATGAATATTCTTTTTCTTTCCCAGATATTCTTTTATTTTCTCTTGTACGGCAACAAAAAATAAATCGTGATCATGATTACCAATCGTAAAGTAGAGATGATTTTCCGTTTTCCCAACAAACTTTCTAAGCGCTTCAAAAACCAGTTCATGGGCTTTATGAATCTGCGTTAACTTAGACAAAGAAACTTCTTTTGAAATATGACGTGGATAGCTTCGTGTATCACCGATTATATATGGACACTTTAAGAAATCGAACGTATCACCGTTCAACACGAGATCAACAGAATGTTTTTTCTGTGCTAGTTCTGAAATAAGTTTAGCTAACGTCTTGTCGCTAATAAAATCATCCGTGAGCGTGCCGCCGCCCAGTTCAATGTCCCCCATGATGATGATTTCGCGTTTCATTGGTAAGAAGTCATCATTGGTAAAGGAAGAGATTATTTAAGGTTTTCTGGCGAGAATTATTTTCTTCTTTTTTTTCTCCCGCAAGAGTGAACAGAAAGCTATTTAAACTTTGAAGAGATCTCTCATTGCTATCAGGGTGTGGTAGAAAAAGAGGAATACTAACCGTCGTTTCCTCCATATCAAAAATAAATATTCAGCGTGAGCTATAATGGTTGAAAAAGAATTACGCAACATCCGACATGCTTTAGAAGAGCACTTATCCGCCATTAATGAGAACACTGAAGAGATCCAAAGTTTATTTGATTTTCTCAGTGAAGTAGAGATGAAGATTGATAAACTTTCTCAGCGCTTGGATAAGTTCCAATTAAGTATCGGTCAGCCTTCCGAGAAACCGCAGATTGCTCCATTAACTCAGGTTGAGCAGAAAGTCTTCCTTGTTCTCTATACAGAAGAAACTGCTCTCTCACAAAAAGAGATTATAGGCCGATCTGGTTTTTCTGCCGACTTTGTCCGTGAGTGTATTTCTTCATTGATCAAGAAAGGCATCCCGTTGCAGCGCTCGTTCTTCAATGAGCAGATTTTTATCCGTCTTGATCCGCAGTTTAAAGAACTGCAGGCCAAGGAGAATTTGATCAATTTGTCGTTGCAGAGTTTTATGGAATGATTTTTAGTGTTACTGGGAAGTGATAATTCTGACGAAAGGTTTATAAAGAATAGTTCTCATTAGCGGTCTATGGCAAGAACTAATATTATACCTAAGATTTGCAGTGATATTAGAGACAAACAGGATGTACTTCGTAAGAATCGTAATTACGGGCTGTTTGTTTCAAATCAGCATCAGGGAAGAGTCTTTCAACTTGCTAATCTCTATTCTTGGTGGTTAGAACACCCTGGAATCTACAATTCTGCATCGGCAAAAGAAAACCCGATTAGACTTGAGCGAGATATTCGGCAAATCAGTCGTGAAGGTAAATTTGTTATGAAAAATGCTTGGGACAGTCTTCGGGAGTATTCTCCTCTGTTAAAAACCATCGATCCACGCGTAGTAATTGCTACTGCTTCAGAAATTGACCCACGTAATCTGGGTTATAGAAGTGTACGCGTATCACTGTGTATGCCAACCTATGCTCCTCCCAATCCTTTAAAAGTACCCGATTTAATGGATGAAATGTTTGCGGAGTTAAGATCTATTGATGATCCCATTGAAGCTTCTTTTTATTTCCATTTACGTCTGGCTGGAATACAACCATTTATCGATGGAAATAAAAGAGTCGCCAGACTAATTCAAAATCGCATTTTATACGAGAATCAATTGCCGCCGCCAACTATTTCACCTGCTGACAGAAACCAATACATTACTCTTCTAGAGAATGCTCTCGTTGGATTTAATGATAATGATCTCAAGCCTGTCCGAGAATTCTATGGTTTTCTTGGCTCAAAAGTACAGCGTCATTTAGATGAAGCGCTTTATACATTATAACTAAATCAGTAGTATAATTATTAAATGGACTCCTAAATTCCCTTCCCCATGCCAACCGTTACCTTCGAAACATTGACCTTCCGTGCAGACGGCGAATTCGTCCACGTTGATCTTCTTCGCTCCTACACCACTAAAATCCCAAAAGAAGAACTCGCTGCCATCGCCCCATTTACCATCACCTCACCCCACGAAATCACGTTTGAAAATATTCCTATCAAAAGAGCAGAAACAAAATTCTTCTCCCTCCTTAGCAAATCATTTGAACATCTTAAAACAAAACTAACCGGCAATTCCGTAACCTATATTCACCGTAACTCTGATATTCCGTTAATCGGCAATGTTGCCTTCGGCATTGTCTATCGCAATTCTTCGATCATTGAAATCAAAACTAATAACGGCTGCAATCTTGATTGTGTTTATTGTTCCATTTCAGAAGGTCTCTCTTCCACGAAACACGATTTTGTTGTGGAAAAAGATTATCTTGTCGAAGAACTGCAGAAACTGCTTGATTTTGTCGAAGAATCGGTAGAAATTCACATCGGCGTGCAGGGCGAACCATTTCTCTACGGCGATATGGAAAACCTCATTGAAGACTTGCAACAGATCGAGCAAGTCCATACCATCTCCATTGACACAAATGGGACTCTTTTAAGTAAAACTATTATTGATCGTCTTGCTCATTGTAACAAGCTTCAACTCAATCTCTCCTTAGACGCCCTTGACAAAGAGAAAGCCCAGAAAATCGCTGGCGTCAAGAGTTACAATGTTGAGCACGTCAAAGAAATAATTGCCTATGCTTCACAAAAATTGAAAGTTATTGTTGCGCCTGTCCTCACCTCCGGCTTCAATGAGGAGGAAATGGAGAAGATTGTCTTGTTTGTCAAATCCCTTCCCGTACAGCCAATTCTTGGCATCCAGAATTTCTTGCGTTATAAAACGGGAAGAAATCCTGGGCAGGAACTACCTTGGGAAAAATTCTATACTCTCTTAGAAAATCTTGAACAGAAACACGATATTAAATTGCGTCTTGATAAAAACGATTTTGCCGTTCGTGAGACTAAAGAATTACCTAAACCATTTGTCGAAGGAGAGATAATTCAAGCAGTGATAAAATGTCCCGATCGCTTTCCTAATTCCGTCATCGCTGTTGCCCAAGACAGAACTATCTCTGTTCCTAGCTGTCAATTTCTGAAAGAGAAGAAGATTAATGTTAGGATTCAACGAGATAAACATAATATTTTTGTGGGAAAATTGCTATAATATTTTTTCTATATCTTCAATAAATTCTATCCTTTTTTAAAACAAGAATATACTTATTTTCCTCTTCTCGCCTTTTTAATTGAATCATACTCCATTCTCGCTTCCACTAAGCCGCTTCGTGATCGATAAACTAAGTCGGCTAAATCTTTTGCCGCAATGATATACAGCGGCTTTTCTTGGACTGCCAAATCGCTAGGAAGGGCTTGTTCAACCACCATCGTAATATCAATATTCTGATCTAAACAGTAGGCGATAACCTTTCGCCGCAGATCATCTTTTGTTGGATAAAATTTTTCATCATGAACTCCTTTTGATGAATCCTTCTTATCAATCTCCAGATGTTTGTAGTTCTTCAATTGATCGTGGGTTCGTATGTGGAGGAGGCGATCAAACAGCTGGTGAGCGCATCCTACTGCCGCTTCCGGCGCTTCTTCTTTCAAATATCCCCATTGCCTAATCGAGTTCAGTAAATTCCCCGCTTCTTCATAACCAATGTTGATATTCACTACTCTTTTCTTGGAGATTGAGAAACCACCATCTCTCCAGCGTGCATATCCCCACATCTCTGGGGAGGAAATCCGTATCGACAATGGTTTTGCATCCAGTGCTTGAGCGATGACGTTGTCAACTGCCTCCACACTTTTGATAAAATCAATGTAGGCATATCCAACATGTGTGATTTCAGCTATTCTCTCCAACCTCTTTCGTCCAACATCTTCAAAATGCTCGTTGGTGCCACTTTCCCATAAATAGGAAGCCGGAATAGCCATCGTCCGCCGATACAATGAGCGAAGAGCTAACCCCAACCTTGAACCGAGAGAATCATTCTTATCCGGCTCTCCTACCGCTTTCCATTTTTCCGCTTCTTTTTTCCTCAATTTTAAAGTTTCATTAATCTCTCTTCTTTTCATTTTAATCCATTTCTTTGATTCACGTCTCTCAGCTAAATGATCTTTCATTTTTTGAACATAGTCTGGATAAAGACGGACATCAAGAGTTGCTTTGACTCCTCGTCCAACAGATCTCGCGCTCGGCTCAAGGACTCTGTTATAAAGCCCAACAGTTGCACTGTAACCTGCAACTGCCGTGCCATACGCGATGCGATCGACGATTCCTTCCAGTTTTCTCTTATCCTGTTTCTCTGGATTAGTTCTCCATTCTCTAAACCGTTCAATTGCGCTCTGAAAGGGGATGCGAGCAGGAGATTTTTCTTCTGTCTTTGCCTTCTCATCTAATTTTTTTTGACGTGCGAGAGTATAAACCATCTGGACAAAGCCAATTCCAGATACAAAATATAAAAGAAGACCAAATGACTTTCCCGCTTCAACGAGATTCTCGAGATGATCTTCCAATACTCGGACATGATAAATCTCTCCGATATCACGGCGTGATTGTTCCATTAAATCGACGACAGCGCTGATCAGTGGATTGCTGTAGTCAACATCGTAATCTCCTTCGCGAGGACTTGAACAGCCAAAACCAACATCATTTTTAACATAGCGTAATTTCCGTTGGAGGTGTGCTTGGACGATGCTGTCAATTGAGAGACGCACATCTCGTTGTCGTAATTTCTTTTTAGGATACTGTTTTGGATACGATTTGCTGATTGCGCTCGCCCTACTCGCCCAACTGTTTTCATTTTCTCCTACTTCTCCTCCTGGTTTTCCTTCGGGATTAACTACGCCCTCCAGTCCTTCTCTTTCTTCTTCCACACGATCTTCTTCTCTTTTCCGAACGAGGTCCATTCTTTCTCGCAGCGTATATGGTTTCCATTCTGAGGCGTCGTCATCTCCATTGCTTTCATCGTTAACGTATTCAACTGCCGGAAGAATGTCTTTATTCATGATTTGAGAAAGAAACTGCTCCCGTTCCATTCGCGCCAGATATTTTCCTGAAATCTTACGCATTAATTTCTCTCTTTTACGATTTCTTTTTTCATCAACGTTATCATAGAAATCATAAGATTCTCGGAATGATGCTGCCACCTTTCTGAAGTACTCTCGCAGTCCGCCCTCATTTTTAATATCATCACGTAATTCTAGAATACCCTGAGTTAGCTTCACACCAATATAACCGGCGATCGTAAGAGTTAGTCCTCCCGCGATTACTTTGCCAACCGTCTTCACATTTTCTAATCCCAGATAGTGATAAAGCGCGATTGCCCCTTCTGCTAATCCATACGTTCCTGCGCCGAGAACAACTGTGCCCGCCGCAATTTGAGGGAGATGCTTTTTACTATAATTGTATCCAACCACGGCCGCTTCACCGATCAGTACACCAAGACCCGCCATTTTTTGTCCGACATAGACAAAACCTTTGCCGGTAGATTGTAATACTAATTCTCCAATATCAATTGCTTTCGATGCCGTCGCTGCCGTACGCATAATCGCCCTCTTTCTCCAAGAGTATTTTGCCGCTTCGATGTCTTTCATCGTCTTGAGATACTTCTCTCGAAAGATTGATCCAACTCGTTCGGCAATTCCATCTCCCGCTTCACTCATAATTTCTTCATCTTTCAAAATGACATCGAGAAAGAGACTTTGAAAGCCGCGATACATTCCATCAACGACGGCTGGCATATCCTCAGCAACAACATTATTTCTTCCTTTTGTAAGAGTCGCTGCTGCTGGAAGATCAACCCAGAAATCAATTCCGGCATTTGCCATCTGGCGGAGGAGAGCCGCATGGAGCGTGTTTTCATTAAACGGATCATCGCCGTCTTTAACGAATAATCCCCGCTGGGTGTAGCGAACATTTGCTCCTCTTGGTCTTCTGTGCACGAGTGGTATTAGCCCGCTATTTCCTTTGTTAACCTTGGCTGAGGCTACACTAAACAAGAGAGATGACTCTCTTCCCCCGATAACAACTGGGGTGGGAATCCCTGAACGATATTCGTTACGTACTGAGTTCACATTCAACGAGACAGTTTCATCGTGGTATTGAACCGATCCGAGAGTCGGATCGACCAGTCCGAGATAGAGATAAAGATGATCAATGAGATCAGTCTTTGTTGTTTGTTGAAGAGAAATATACCCTAGAACAGTTGTCCCTTTCCGTTTATCTTTATTTTCCTTATCTTTGTCTCCTTTATCTTTATCTCCCACTGCAATTGCCGCAACCCAATCATCATCTCGGCGATAAATCAGCGATGTTGTCATTCTACCATTTTTTGCAGAGATCGTGTCAACTTCAACTACGGTTGCAAGGTCGACAATTGAATACCAGCCGATACCGTGTTCACCAATTTTTGTTGGATCAAATTCTTTGCCGGAATTATAGGGGACTAACAGATTTCGCACTAATTCTCCTCGATCCATCCCGCAACCATGATCTTCTGCTCGGAGTGTAAGGTACGCCGCTTCTTCGCGAACAGAAAATGTCACCACTCTTTCTAAGTCCAGTGGTCCATAGGAATCTAATCCATTTTGTCCTTCTTCGCGAAGAGCCGCATGTTTTTCCCCAAATTGCGCTTCAATCGTCTTGCGCACGATACTCGGAAATAATTTTGGTGTAGTACATTTTGCTCTTGTCTCTTCAATCATCTGGCGCGCTCTGGTTATACCATCAGCATCATTTTCATTTATCAATGTGAGAAAAGAATCAAAATCGCCAACCATTTGCATCATCACAATATCGGAGATGGGAATAACCTGTGCTTGGGGGTGGCTTTCTAAAAATGTAGTGATGATTTTCTGCGGCCAACTATTCTCGAGCAACGTATTCTCTGGCAAATCATCTTCAGTTATACTTCTCCTATTTTTTCTTTGTTTCCTTCTCTTCATTTTGTTTCTTCCATTTTGATGATTTCTTCAGTCGTTGTTCTCGTTATTGGTAAAAGTCTCTCCAGTGATCGGTAGACAACATCTTCTGCCGCTTCACCCAAGCTGGTTATCAGCAAATTGTGTTTTTTTGATTCTATTTGTGCCTCTACTCTTGCGTCAAGCAGAGAGTAATAATCTGCAACAATCCCATAGGCTTTTAATGGATGGAAGGGACCAGAAACTAACGGATGAGCAATATTAACATACAATTCTTTATTTTGAATACTCTTTCTTCCCACAACCAAAACTGCTTTTTCTCCAAGCGGATCAACTTCCACTAAATGAACTCGCTGAAGAGAATGAGCCACTGTTTCCCGCACGAGTAATCGAAGATTGGGATAATAGGTCCCATCATCATGTATCGCCGCTGCCAGTTCGGGCTGAGTGTATGTTGCGATAACCCGAGGCACTTCGTCTAAGAACGTATCCCTCTTCTTTAACACATCTTCCAAAAATAATCTTGTTTTAATTGTCTGGCAGGGGACAACGTTTGATTGAAATATTTCTGTTCCAAAGAATGGAACAAATTCAGCAATCGTTGCCTCATCAAGAATATATTCTCTATCCCTAAACGCTTCTTTTTTTATTCTTTCAATGGTGGCAATCTTACTCGCCTTCTCAATGGAAATTAAGGGGGCGATGGTTGCAATCAGTTCTGCCACGATTGTCCCGTTCGTGATCGAAGGATGGATTTGAATATAGTTGAGAAGAGCTTCAAACACAGTCTGTGCGCTTTTTTCATAATTATTATCTTGTTTAAATTCATCACGTCCTTCGACTACTTTCACTGCCGGGGGAAACGCAACTTCTACCCTGAATGGAAGTGTTCCTTCTCTCGTTTGCACGGGTACTCCCTGAGATGTCAAAAAAATTTGTGAACTTCTGTAATGTTGTTCGAGTATGGGAACATCTTTCTCTCTCATCTTCGGCATTTTCAAACCTACTTCTTGATGCAGTGTTCCTCTCTCAGAAGCTAATGCCACGGGGACTGTAACCCAGAGCGCATTTCTCTCTTCATTAATTGCTGTTCCATTAATCTCGATGACTGCTTTATACGACGGAATACTGTGCAGTTGGCTAATAAGATAGTTTGTTATCTCTGTTCTGGAATGTTGTAATCGATGACGAACAGTTACTTGTGTCCCATTGCCCGAAAAAGATAAACCATACTTGGAGAGGATTTTTTTCTCATATTCTAAACGCATACGTAATTCTCCAACACTTGGACCAGTAGCATAGAATGCGGCGTTTAATTCCTCATCCCCTTTTCTCGTCGCAACTTCTACTCGACTCTTCATTGGCAAGGCGAGACAATATTGAAACAACGAGAATGCTCCGACACCAAACTGACCAATCGTTTCATCACCTGTTTTATTGGTGTTGAACGGGATATTGAGGAACAACAAAACTTCTTCTAAGCTCATCCCCGCTCCCTCATCGCGGCTGGAAAATAATTTTCTTTTTGCTCGAAGCGTGAGGCGATATTCTCCTTGATGCCCACTCGTTTTAGCATCGACACCATTTAATGCCGCTTCCACTAATGGACGGAGAGCATGACCAAATTGTTTCAGCGTTTCTTCCCGCAATATCTTTTCTAGATAGGCGCGGTTGCTTCCTCTTTCACTTTCCATTAATCTACTCTCAAGAGGAACATCTCGCCGTATTGAAGCAACCACAGAATCAAGACTATCGTGATGGAGACTCCAGCGAATCCAATCAACAAGAGGATAATCATAGACTGTGCTCATCTTAGACAACCCTCCGATAGACGTCTTTTGTAATGCGGATTGAGAGATTCATAAAATCCTCCATTGACGAAATCTGTAAGACGGGAATTCCACGTTCGATTAACGCCCGCGAGAATGGTGAGTGATTTCCCAATTGAAAAAGATATAACCCCACCCCGCCTTCATCTTTCATCGCATCGATTTCTGTTAATACTTCTTGTGTGTTTTTCTCCTCATTAAGGAACGTATCGCTGAGCATAAACGCCATCACATTATCTCTGCGTGTCGTTCTCATCGTTCTCAGAACGTTGACGTCGAGAGAAGTACTTCCACCCTGATACGCTAACGCCGTACGTAGAAAACGCTCTTTCTCTGGATACGAACACCACCCCGATGATTCTGTCTTCGTCGAGAAATTAATCACCTGGTAATTCAATAAATAGGCTACTCCTTGTTGTTCTAACCCTGCAAGCGTCCCATACACGGCGAGAGCAGCATAATCATAGTCGCCGCGTTTTCCTTCTGCCGCCAGTGGATTAAATTCTACGCTGCAGCTACTATCAATAATCCAACAAATATCCGGCGCTCCCATTGGCGTCTCAGCACCCATAAACGGCAGGCTAATTGGCATCGTTCTTTCCACTAGCGTCACAGCTCTGCGGCCATCTTCATCTCTCTGACCAATACGCGTTCCGCTCCAATCAATACGTGAAATATCAAATCGTCCTTCTACTTCTTGGCGTTCAAGTGGAAGTTCATAACCCTGTTCTTCGGCAAGAATTGGGATTCTTTCTGCCCTCTCACGGTAATAGTTGTCGAGGACGGGAAATGAAGTTCCTGGTTGTGTTCTCGAAGATGATAGACGAGGAGTGCCTTTAGTGTTATCTTTA
>Ga0209515_10001565_pt1 | contig 37739 bp, 29 predicted proteins | sample Subgroupgradi54m_FD_187454 | JGI IMG/M metagenome (GOLD analysis project Ga0209515, IMG submission 187454) | Subsurface groundwater microbial communities from S. Glens Falls, New York, USA - GMW60B uncontaminated upgradient, 5.4 m (SPAdes)... ... | reverse complement strand
AGCCGTTTTTACACTTTTATGTTTCCAATGGACGGCCTTTCCGTAAAAACAATTTTGCCGAATGATTCTGATTTTTCAAAAGCGCGTGACGCCTTAAAATTCTCTAAATTGCCAGAACCAAAACTGGGAAGCTCTCCCCTACTTCCGGAAAATTCCTTGAAAGAGTGGCTGGAGTTAAATGTTCCTGACAGAAAAATATCGGCGGATAAAACTACCGCGCTTTTTGTTGAAGACAACACAATCTATGTTTCGTGGATTTCTGAATCGGAACCGCCACCGCATTATTTTTGCGAAGAAAATCCTTGTAAGCTACGGATGGCCGTTACAGTTTCAAACCAGCCGATAAAGAGCGTTGATTTTTACAAAGGGCGAAACGACCTGATTTTGTTCGCTTCCGGAGGAGCGCTCTATGCCATTGAAGTTGACCGTGAAGGCACGCAAAATTTCCAACCGCTTTATAAAGGCACTGACCCTTATTTTGCGCAAACTCCCGCAGGCGTTCTTTATATCAAGGACGGCGGTTCTTTTTTAAGTGCGACTCTATAATGACAGTTTACGAAGTAACGAATGGGTTCCCGAATGGCTACGAATAAAACAACCTTGCCAAAACGCCCCGAGGTCTCCTAGAGGCAGAATTTCTCTGTTTCTATTTTGACTTTTAAGTTTTGAATTTTTAACTAATTTCCATGCGTTTAATTGAAGTCATTCCCATATCTCGCGGTATCAGCAAAGAAACTTTGTCCTATTTTGCCTCGGAAGACATTGCCCCCGGCTCGCTTGTTTCCGTACCGCTTCGCAAACGCGAAGTCAGCGCGCTTGTTCTTTCTTCGCGAGACGCGAAAGACGCCAAAACTGAAATTCGCAAGGCGGAATACGAAATGAAAAAAGTGCGAGAGTTTAAGTCCGAAAAGTTTCTTTCGGAAGCTTTTATGAAAGCCTCAGCCAAGCTTGCCGAGTATTCGGCAAGCGCGCTCGGCAGTGTCTTAAATCTTTTGATTCCCAAAGCCATTTTAGAGGCGCCGGCGTTCGGCGCCAAAGAAAAGTCCGATAAAAAATTCGCCACAGAGAAGAACGCGATTGTTTTTGACCGAGTTGTTCTCCAAGCCGATACCGAGGAAAGGTTCGCCAACTATCGCAGTCTAATTCGCGAGGAATTTGCCCGCAAGCATTCGGTTTTTTTCTGTTTGCCGACAGCCGAAGATGTTAAACGCCTTTCCGCCGTGCTTTCCAAAGGCATTGAAACTAGAACTTATTCGCTCTACGCTTCCCTGCCGAAGAAAAAAATGCGTTCAGTGTGGGAAAGCGCGGTAGCGGACGAGCATCCGATTTTGATTATTGCCACCGGCCTTTTCTTTTCAATCTGTCGGCCTGACATCGGCGCCATTATTTTGGAAAATGAAAGTTCTAGATTCTACAAACTTTTGGTAAGACCGTTTTTTGATGTGCGAACCTTCGCCGAATTTTTTGCCAAAGAAATCGGAGCGAAGTTTCTGGTTGGCGACACTTTGCTTCGCACGGAAACCATTTTTCGTTTTAAGCTCGGAGAATTTAGCGAGTTCGCGCCACTCAAATTTCGCTCGCTCTCCCCTGCCGAATGTTCCGTGGTTGATATGACGCTGGTTAAAAAAACTAAAACTGGCAAGTTTGAGGTTGTGAGTTTAGAACTGGAACAACTTGTCAAAAAAACTTTTTCCACCAACCAAAATCTTTTTATTTTTTCGGCAAGGCGAGGACTTTCTTCGCAAACCGTCTGCGGAGATTGCTCCACAATTGTCCGCTGTGGTCGTTGCCGTTCCCCCATTAACTTGCACAAAGCGCGCGCGGGCGACGGCAATCAAAATTTTTTCTTTTGCCACGGCTGTGGCGAAAAACGGTCATCTGAAGAACATTGCGCTCATTGCCAAAGTTGGAAGCTCGTCCCATTAGGCGTTGGCATTGAGCTTATTGAATCGGAATTGCGTCAAAAATTCCCCGACTTAAAAACTTTTAGAGTTGATAAAGATAAAACCCCGACAAGCAAACAGACTGAAAAAACCGTCGGCTCTTTTTACGCCTCGCCGGGTAGCGTCTTGCTTGGCACCGAAATGTCGCTGGCATTTCTGAATCGCAAAATTGACAATACCGCCGTGGCTTCGCTTGACGCGCTTTTTTCCCTGCCAGACTTTCGGATTCACGAAAGAATTTTCCAATTGCTTTTGAAAATCCGCGCGCTCACCTTAACCCGGTTTTTGGTACAAACCAGAGCGTCTGACGAGCGCGTGATAACTTCCGCGCTCAAAGGCAACCTGATTGATTTTTATCGGGAAGAAATCGCCTCACGAGAAACTTTTCGCTATCCGCCGTTTACGACTCTTATTAAAATTTCACTCGCTGGCACGCGCTCGGCTGTCAGTCGTGAAATGGAAAAACTTAAAGATTTTTTCAAACCTTTTGAAACGGAAACTTTTCCGGCGTTTATAGAAGAGTCGCGGGGCGCTTTTACCATGCACGCTCTTTTGCGCCTCCCGAGAGGCGCGTGGGTCAATCAAGAGCTTCTTAAAAAACTGCTCTCCCTTCCCCCCCAGTTCCGCGTGGCAGTTGAACCGGAGAGTTTGCTATAGAATATATCTATTTTTTTATTCTACCCTTCGGCCGAACCATTCCATAGATAAAAAACGAGGAGACGAGAAAAAGTTCCATATAACACCACTGTCTTCTAATTATTTACTTTGGTACCACTTTTGATCTTATCGTCAAAAATAATTTGGATATTCTTATAAGTATCATGAATCCTATATACCCTCACACTTGTAGTGCTTGAAGCTGTCGTTACAGAAACCTTTTGATTACCGACCCACTTAACTGAAAATGGGTAATCATTGTTTCCATAAGTTGTAGCCCTAAGAATAGTTTGTCCGTTAAGTTCAAGATTTTCTACGAATGCTGTGGTTGCTCCGCAGTCTCTTTCGTAATAATTTACTTCATACCTTGAGTCAGAAGATTGATACTTGCCAATTTGAGTATCTCCGCATAAACCCTTTGCGAAGAGGTAAAACAAGGCCATTATTCCTAATGCAATTAGAGCTAAAATTACCGCAATTATAATCAGAATTCTTTTAATCATAATTCCTAAATCTTAAACTCTACAACATCGCCGTCCTTCACCACATACTCCTTCCCTTCCGTCCGAAGCAAGCCTTTTTCGCGGGCGACGGCGTAAGAACCGCTTTGTAAAAGCGTATCCCAGCCGATAACTTCCGCCCGCACAAACTTATCTTTGAAATCGCCGTGAATGGCAGTTCCAGCCTCTGGCGCCGTCCATCCTTTTTTAATCGTCCAGGCACGAGTTTCGTCTTCACCTGTTGTGAAGTAAGTTATTAGGTTAAGCGTTTCGTAACCTTTTTTTATTAAGTTATCAATTCCATCGTCTTTGACACCGAAGTCAGTTCGCATTTGTTTTTTCTCTTCGCCTTCAAAATCTTTCAAATCGTGTTCAATTCCCGCGTCAACCACAACCCACGACGCTTTTTCTTTTTCCAAAAAAGCCATCAGCTTTTCCCACCTCTCGTCTTTCTCCCCATTCGTTGCATTCGCATCAATTCGTATATTGGCATTATACATGTCTAGGTTTTTCCCCCCAGCCTTTTTATTCAACACATACAGAATCGGCTTGGTGGTAAGCAAGTGAAGACTCTTGAGAAACAGCGACTCTTTTGAATCAATGGGAATGCTTGAAGCCAACTTCTCGTTTTCAAGAGTGGTTTTCAAACGAGCAAGCAAAGCGCCCTCGGCAACAGCATCCTTGTCGCCTCGTTTGATGTCCCGACCCAAATTTGTCAGGCGTTTGCTGACCGTCTGAAGGTCGGCCAAAATCAGTTCAAGGTTTACAACTTCAATATCACGGACAGGGTCAATTCCGCCCGATACATGAATCACTTTGTCGTCTTCAAAAATCCGCACCACTTCGGCAATGGCGTCCGTCTCTCTGATGTTTGAAAGAAATTGGTTGCCGAGTCCTTCGCCTTCAGACGCTCCCTTCACCAATCCAGCGATATCAACAAACTCCACTACTGCCGGAAGAGTTTTTTTTGAGCGCGAAAATGCGGAAAGTTTCCACAGTCTTTCATCCGGCACCGCAACAACGCCGACCGACGGGTCAATGGTGCAAAACGGATAATTCTCGCATGGCACGCTCTTTCTGGTCAAGGCGTTGAACAATGTGGACTTTCCCACATTTGGCAGACCGACGATGCCGATGGATAAACTCATACAGAAAGAGTATATAGTAAATAGCGGTTAGTATCTAGTCTTCAATAAAAATTTAATATGCGAATTTTAAGCATTGAAACTGGAAAGTGTACAGCTCCTGTAAGGAGCAAACGAGCGAAGCCAGAGAGAAATGCGCCAAACACGTAAGTCCTATGTGTAACAATTTTACCCCACACTATTTATATTACACGGTCATCAGGGTCATGGTATTATATCCTCCCTCAGTTTTTTATTCTACCCTTCGGCCGAACCATTCCATAGATAACAGAGGGTAATTAAATCACTTCAACACTCCAATCGCCTATCGCTGGAAAATTTTAATGTTAATGTGAGTTTATTGTGAAGGCGCGTCAATAAGCGCGGTAATTTTTTGTCCGGCCGAACTCATGTCATCGGCAAGGCGGTAATGCATCTCATACCCTCTCTGTTCCCTATCAACCAAGTCAACCCTAAACAAAATTGACAGGTGTTTTGACGCCGCTTTGTAAGAGCATTTCACTCCTTCCGAAATTTGTCCCACGGAAGCCGTCTTTTTCTTTTTCAATAATGAAATTATTTTGAGGCGGGTGATATTGCCGAAAGCCTTAAAGGTTTTTTCCAAATGTTTCATAAAATTGTTTTATTTTTAATCCACCCTTCGGCCGAACCATTCCATACATCATAGCATACATAACACATATATAACATCCGAAAAATAACATTGAGAATCACGCTTAAACCTTGCAAAATTTATTTTTTTAAGTAGTATTGTTAACAGACCAACAAGAGAACAAAAGAGAGTATCGTATGGCTACTGATTGTAAAAAATTGAGTCCGAACGCCCAAAAATTTTTTGAGCGTTTGAAATTCCACTTTCCCCCCGACCCATGGGGAAAGCCTCGTTGGCAAAAGAGGGGCAAGGTTAATGACAACGGTTGGTTTGACCTCCGAAAAAACAACGACCGAGACCGTCTAGAAAAAAATGTAACAAAATTTCTCGGCTATCTAGTCGGAATGGAGGCAAAAATTTATCAGAAGAAAAAAGGGTCTTTAGTTGGATTTGAGAACTGTCGTTTTTCATCAAAAATGTTTCGGTCGTATGCCGATATTTTGCTCACATTGGAAGAGCTTGACTACCAAATCCAAATGGAAACAATAGATTTGGTGGAAAGGTAAATGCAACATACCTGTTTATCTACGGAATGGTTCGGCCGAAAGGTAGAATAAAAAAAGCGATTCTGCCAAGAGTCGCTTGTTTTTTATAAACACAAAATGCGCCGAACAAACTTGCTTTTTAGCGGTTTGTTTGTAGTATAAGCGCTAGCGCATCTAAAGTGAGATGCAAGTTCAATGAAAACCAGTCAACAAAAGAAAGTTTATGGCTCATATTCCCTTGTCTGTTATCGCGAAACAACCGTTATTGCAGGACCTCAACTTGCGCAGTCGTGGCAAGGTTCGTGATTCTTACAACTTGCCAGATTATCCAAATAATATGCTCGTGGTGACTTCCGACCGATGCAGTATCTTTGACTTCGTCTTGTCGACTCTAGTGCCGATTAAAGGCGAAATTTTGACAGCGTTGAATCACTTCTGGACCAAAAATGTGATAGATGAAATCTGCAAAACCGATTTCGTCGCCTGTGGCGCTGAGATTGACAGGTACTTGCCGGAAAATCTACGCAACAATGTCGAACTTCAAAAGCGGGCAACTGTCGTAAAAATTGTTCCTGAACCTGATGTTGAAGATATCGTGCGTATTATTTTAACTGGAAGTGGCTTTACAAGCTACCAAAAAACACAAAGTATTTGCGGGCATAAATTGCCAGCGGGTCTTACAAATGGCGCACTGCTTCCCTACCCTATCTACACGCCGACCACAAAAGCTAAAGTTGGACATGACGAACATGTTACGGCCGACAGCGTGGCCAAGAAATACGGCCACCGCCGTGAGAGGTTGTCTCTGCAGGTGGCCCTCGCTATCGCCAGTTACGCGTCAAAGCGTAAAATTATCATGGCTGATACCAAGTTTGAATTCAGCCTTGATGACGGCACATTCGTCCTAGCCGACGAAAAAGGCACTCCCGATTCCAGCCGTTTCGTAGATAAAACAGCCTGGATAAAAGCTTTGGAAGGGGACCAGTTCCCGCCATCGCTAGACAAGCAGTATGTCCGCGAATGGGGTAAAGAATTTGGTATTGATAAACGCAATCCAGAAGTTGACAGAGACACCGCCTATGTGGATTGTCTGGAAGTTCCAGCTTTTGTCGTGAACATGACGACGCGCATCTACCGCTACATATTTTGGAGACTGACTGGCTTGCGGATTGAAGTTTACCAGAAGTCAAATATGGGCGTTGATGTCAAACCTCACTGGCGGAAGATTGAAATCATTGCGGGAAGTGAAAGCGACTTGCTACAAATAGAACACGGCCTTAATTATTTTCGTCACAGCAGGGCTGATGTTAGCGTAAGTGTCGTAAGTTGTCATCGCAATCCGAAGACACTCCGCGAATTTGCGCTGGACAAACTTGTTACGGCCGACATCGTCATTGCTGGCGCTGGAATGGCTGCGGCATTGCCGGGAATCGTCAAAAGCGAACTGTGCTTTCTAGGTCGCTTTGATATCCCCGTCATCGGCGTGGCTTTAAGGGGCAAGACAGAAAAGGAAAATCAAGCAGCCGTTCTCTCAATTGAATGTTTGCCTGGTCAGCCAGTTGAATTAGACCCGAAAGGCAATGCCTATTTTGGCGAAGAAGGTTTTGTTGACGCCTGTTTAGTGGCCCTTACGCATGAGTTTCTTCCGAGGGCGATTGAACAAAAACCGGCAAAGATTGGTTTCAAGCAGTTTCTATTGAAAGATGCTTGTCCATAGACCGCGTACCACCCGAAGCAATTCGGGTGTTTTTATAATCTTAAATTACAATATTGATCAACCTTCCCGGGACATAAATTACTTTGCGGATTGTTTTGCCTTCAATCCACTTTTTAATTTCGGGAAGCGCCAAGGCTTTTTCTTTCGCTAAAGCTTCTGTAAGTTCGCCTTCAATTTCAATATTGGCGCGCACTTTGCCATTGACTTGAATCACAAGAGTTTTACCGCCGGCGTTTGCAAGTTCTGCGTCATAGGTCGGCCACGGCTCAAGATGGATTGATTTAGGGTGTTTCAGAAGCGACCACAATTCTTCCGTGATGTGCGGAGCAAACGGCGCCAAGAGACGCAACAGAATTTCATAATGGTTTTTGGAAACTGCCGACACTTTTTCAAATTCATTTACCAAAACCATCATACTGCTCACGGCTGTATTAAACCGCATGGCTTCAATGTCCTCTGATACTTTTTTAATTGTCTTATGCGTCAATGTTTCCAATTTATGATTTGGTGCTTGTGATTTGTTTGAAAATTGAAAATTGAAAATTGATAATTCCGTTTTCTCGAAAAGTCTCCAGACCTTTTCGAGAAAACGGCGCGGTCCCACCATGCTCTCCGTATTCCAAACAATATGCTGGTCAAACGGCCCCATAAACATTTCGTAAAGCCTTAGAGTGTCCGCGCCGAATGTTTTTATAATGTCGTCGGGATTCACAACATTACCCTTTGATTTTGACATCTTCACTCCACCTTCGGCGAGAATTAAGCCATGCGAAGTGCGTTTTTGGTAAGGCTCGCTTGTCGGCACAAGCCCGAGGTCAAAAAGAAACTTGTGCCAAAAGCGCGAGTAAAGGAGGTGGAGTGTCGTGTGTTCCATTCCGCCGTTGTACCAGTCAACGAGGCCAGTCGGTAGTCGGTAGTTTTTAGTTTGTATATTTTTAGAAATGCCAGACCAAAATTCAAGTTTTTTTCTACTCGCGAATTCTTTTGTGTTTTTTGGGTCAATGTAACGCAGATAATACCATGAGGAACCAGCCCAGTTTGGCATGGTGTCGGTTTCGCGACGAGCCGGGCCTTTGCACACGGGACATTTTACATTTACCCACTTTGAAATGTTCGCAAGCGGAGACTCGCCGGTATCCGTCGGCTGGTAATTTTTCACATTCGGCAATTTAATCGGCAAGTCTTTTTCGGACACCGCAAACCATCCGGGATTTGTCAGTTCTCCGTTTGAAAATTTGTGATTTGTGATTTGTTTGGAATTTGGTGATTGGTGATTGGTTATTTCCGCTTGTATTTTGCACGCTTCGCAAAATACAAGCGGTATCGGTTCTCCCCAATAGCGTTGCCGTGAAAAAATCCAATCGCGGAGCTTGTAAGTCGTTATCATTTTCCCTCCGACAAACTCGGTGATTTTTTTCTTGGATTTTTCGGAATCAAGTCCGTCAAATTTGTCAGAATTACACAGCAGTCCATTGCTAATAACAGCTTCACTCCAGTCCAGTTCATTTTCGGGTATTTGCAAACTTCTGCCATGCGATTTCGCTTTTTCATTTTCCCCTGCAGTATAGATATCAAAAATCTTGTTTTTATAAATTATAAAGCGCGTGTTGCCGTGTGTGCTGGCGTAATAAGGGCCATCCTTTAGAAGAGATTGGGCAATCAGCAAAATTTTTTTAGTTTCTTCATCGGAAACATAAACTTCCAGTCCCCAGTCCTCCCTCATTTTCCATTTATAACCGTCAAGTTTAACCTTCCAATCCGACACTATTCCACGAGTTACAAAAAGCAAATATGTTTCAGGTCGTTCTCTGACAACAACTTTTATCGGCAAACCGAATTTTTGGGCAAAATCAAAATCCCTCTGGTCATGGGCTGGCACGGCCATAATCGCTCCTGTTCCGTAACTCGCAAGCACATAATCAGCGACGAAAACTGGAATCTCTTCTTGGTTCGCGGGATTTATCGCCACAATTCCTTCAAGCTTCACGCCAGTTTTTTCGTTCTTATCCGCCGTTCGTTCAATCTCATTTTTCTTTTTTGATAGTACGATATATCGTACTAATTCATCATGATTCTTGATTCGTAATTCTTGATTCTGCATGAGTTTGCTGACAAACTCATGCTCTGGCGCAAGCACAAGGTATGTCGCTCCAAAAATCGTATCTGGTCTTGTTGTAAAAATTTCCACTTCTCCCGCCTTTTCTTTTTTTGAAAATTGCCTGCCCGACAGTGCCAGTCTCTGGCAGGCGGGAAAATTGAAAATTGAAAATTTTATTTCCGCTCCTTCCGACCGTCCTATCCAATTCTTCTGCTGTATCTTTATTTTTTCAAGATAGTCCACCGTTCCTCGGCGCATTCTCGGAACAAATTTTTCTTTAAGAACGCCGATAACTTTTGCGTACCGAACGCTATCGGTTTGTTCCGACTTAAACATTCCGGTTGAAGCGTCTTTAAGCAAAGCCTCCGTCGGATACCCCGGCCAGTAACTCTTGGCTTGCTCGCCCTGTAAAATATAATCTTGCGGAACTTCATCAACTGCAATCGTTCCCGCTTCGTCGGTAAATGAAATGCCATAATGAAAATTGGCTCGGGATTGCCCGCCAACGGTTTTCAAGAAATTTTTGAAAAATAAAATGACCTCTTCGTCGGAAGCTCTGGGACTTTCGGCATTGGCGTGCTTTCGCACATGAACCATGAAGCCTTTATTTTCCGTCCATTTTTCAATCCACAAAATATGGTCGGTAGCGATTGTCGGTATGCCGGTTTTTTTGAAATAAAATTCCGATTTGCGTCGAGCGTTTTCCAAAAAGTCGTCGCCTTCGCGCAAGTCCGAATCGTCAACAACGGGAATGTCCTCAAGCATAACAAGTTCAATGCCTGAAACGCCGGCCAAACAAGCCTTTATCATTTTTACTTTTGCCGGATTTCGCGTGCCGATCAAAATTTTTCGCCCGTCTAAATCTTTATCCAAGCGGTCGGCGTATTTTGTGATGGCGAGCATCCACTGTTCCTTGTCGCGTTTTTCCACAGGCGTGCCACACCTTTCGCAACAGCCGACTTGCCCTGAACTTGTTGAACGGGTTACCACTTCTTCATTAGCCAAACCAATTTTATCTTTCGGACACCAGTTGATGGCCATTTTCTTTTTGTAGGCCAAACCTTTTTCAAAAAATTTCAAAAAAATCCACTGCGTCCATTTGTAGTAGGCGGGGTCGGAAGTGCTTATCTCTCTTGACCAATCAAAACTGAAACCGAGCGATTTAAGTTGGCGACGGAAAACCCTTACGGTATTTTTAACTATCAACGCCGGCGGTTTACCCGTCTTGATAGCAAAGTTTTCAATCGGCAAACCGAATGCGTCGTAGCCAATCGGATAGAGCACATTAAAACCTTCCGCTCGCCGTTTACGAGAAACAATATCCAAAGCTGTGTAGCTTCGGATATGTCCAACATGAAGTCCTTCGCCGGAAAGAAAGGGAAACTCAATCAGCCCGTAAAACTTTCTTAAAGACGCGGATTGACGCCGAGAAGATGCTGATTTACGCGGATTAGAGTCTAAGTCCTTGGCAACATTAAGCTTTTTGCGTTCCCAATATTTCTGCCACTTCGTTTCTATTTTTTTGTGGTCGTATTCCTTCATCCCGTTAGAAGTTTATGATTTATAAATGTTGATGTTATAGAAAAAGTGATTCTTTGTATACCCCATTTTCAGCGACAGATATTACCTGTACTTCTAACGGGATTCATTGTTAATGTTCATCATACAACAAGTCAGCACACTCTTCAAATAAAAGTTATTCCGAGACAGATTAAAGGCAACCTTCAATATTTTTCGGTATGATTGGCATATAAAAACTATATAAAAATAATGAATCATTTCCAATGATTTGTCTATCCCTTATTCTCACGAATAAGGGATATATGAAATTTTACGATAATACGATAATTGTAATTACATGACTGCATAGTTGCTGTAACACAACTCAAGCGTACGCTTGATATGAAATTTTACGATAATACGATAATTGTAATTACATGACTGCATAGTTGCTGTAACACAACTCAAGCGTACGCTTGAGTTGTGTTACAGCAACAAAAATCGTCTACAAATCTACAAATCTTTGTCTTGCTAATCTAAGCGATTCTTAGGCCTCAAATTTAGATTGTTACCGACTTTACATTTTTCATTATCGGATATCGTTCGGGATCAATCGTGCGGTCAAAACAAGTTCTGCCCGAGCCGTGGTTCCAAGTGTCAACATTTCCATACATATCCAAAATTGGCGCGTTTCCATAAGTTACGGAAACAGGACGAGCTATTTTTGCTTTGGGATTTTGATTATTTGCCTGTTCATTTGAAAGCTCAAATACAGCGCAGAGCTGGAAGAACATTTGGGCTGAAGACGAATACTCATACGGCAGAGAGGTCTTTGGGTCAACTGGCAATGCGTATCCAGAAATCGGGTCGTACAACTCCGACAAATCTTTTGGCAGTTTTCCTTTGGCCTGCCAGAAATTTATAATTTGACCTTGAATGTTCTGTAAATCATTTGCGCGGCGTTCGTCAAACAATCTCAAGCGTTCGGTAAACGGCGAGCCAATGACAAAAAAACCGAGGGCGATTGAAGTTAGAACAAGCAAACAAGCGAAGTAGGCGAACACTTTCAGCTTTGATGTGTCCGCCATATTTTTCTTCAAATCATAAATATGATAAGCGAATGTTGCTCCAACAACCACGAGCACCGCAAGCACTTTCCAAACGAAACGAGCTGTAATTTCTCCGCCTAAAAATGTGTTAATTAAAACAACCAAATCAATGACGATGGCCAAGCCCGCCAAAAAAAGCGTGAGGTATGTGAGCCACTTTCTGAAACCGAGATTTTTCTTTTCCGGCATTTCCTTATCCTGTTTATTTTGAAACCAAGAAATCAGAACGAAAATAGGAAAGAATATAAATAGACAAGCGATGGCCAAGCGAATGCCGGACGAGTAATATCCGGAATAATAGTAACCTTGCGTTAGGGCGTCTGGAAACAGGCGGTTGATTATTTCAAACAAAAGGTTTAGCAAACTGATGATGCTTACATAAAGCGCCACCGCGCCAGCCAGATTGATAAAAAAATCTTTTGGGGTCATTCGTACTGGTTGATCCATAATTATTTTGGTTAAACTGGTAAGCTTTAATTGTAACACTATTCGGCAAATGGCAAAATCATGGCGACGAATTCCAAAAGCATTTTCACGCTGGCCGAAGGGTCGGACATGTAGTCAAGGCACATTTCAATATCGGCCAAAATATTGTCTGGCAACTTCCCTTCCCGCTTAATTTTTTGGTAATAAACAGCTTCAATTTCTCGGAGAAAGGAAATGGCGTCGGCTTTGGTTTTTTTCTCGTCTTTAATATCATCGGCAAGTTTTTTGATGAGGGCGAGGCGTTTCGCGGGGGTAGAAGAGATAAATTCTTGCGGGGAACAGCCCCCGATTTCGGCCGCCGAAATCGGGGGCTGTTCCCCTCCCATCTCCATCTTCTCAAGTCTTGACGCCAGCGTCGGAATCAAATTTCTGACGCAATCGCCAATTAAAAAAAAGTGGCTGTTTGCCGTCGGCTCCTCAAACATTTTTAGGAGCGAGTTCTGGGCTTGAACTGTTATGGCGTCAGCTTCAATCACCAAAATTTTCTTGCCACCACCAAGCGATTTGTTTGTTTGAAATTCTTTGAGCAATCTGGCTTCGTCAACTGAAAGTGTTTCAAATTTTTGATACGAAAAATCAGGATTGCCTTTAATCTCAACCCCCCATCTCTTTTCCAAGTCATTAAAAAGTTTTTCACGAACTTGCTCCGCACGCCCGAAAATTGCGTAAGCATGATGAGGGTTCTCAAACATTCTTGAATCTTGATTCATGATTCTTGATTCTGTCCTTACCGCTTGGCGATAATGCTCTTTTTATAAGTGTCCAAATGCTCCAGCGCGATTCCCGTGCCAAGCGCCACACAATAAAGCGCGTCTTTGGCAAGCGTTGCCTTAACGCCAGTTCGGCGAAAAACCAGCTCCGGCAAATTTCGCAGCAGCGAAGACCCGCCTGTCATGGTAATGCCGCAATCAATAATGTCGGCAGCCAGTTCCGGCGGAGTTTCCTGCAAAACATCTTTGATGGCCTTAATCATCTCCCGCAATTCTTTGGAAATTGCTCGGACGATTTCATTGCTTTTCACTTCGGCCGTTCTCGGCAAACCGGTAATGAAATCTCGCCCCTTTATCGTCATCGTCAATTCCTCTTCAAGTGGCACGGCCGAGCCGATATTTATTTTTATATCCTCGGACATTTTGTCGCCGATGGCCAAGTTGAAAGTTTTTTTAATGTAATCGGCGATGGCCGCGTCAATTTTATTGCCGGCCACCTTGACCGAAGTTGAAGAAACAATTCCGCCGAGAGAAATCACCGCCACATCTGTCGTGCCCCCGCCAATGTCAACAATCATATGTCCAACCGCTTCTTGAATCGGAATGCCCGCGCCGATGGCGGCCAGAATCGGCTCTTTGACGACATAAGCGTTTTTAGCTCCAGCTTTGACGGCAGCTTCAATCACGGCTCGCCGTTCGGTTGATGTAACTCCGGCAGGAACTGAAATCATCACTTCAGGTTTCCAGATATTCCATTTGCCCAAAGCTTTGGTTATGAAATAGTGGAGCATGGCTTCGGTTACTCGGTAGTCGGCGATGACGCCGTCTTTCATTGGACGGTAGGCTGTGATTGAATCCGGCGTTTTGCCAATCATATTTTTGGCTTCAACACCGACGGCAAGAATTCTATTATCCTCTTCGGATACGGCAACAACCGAGGGCTCGTTTAGAACCACACCTTTGCCGGGCACGAAAACTAAAGTGTTCGCGGTGCCGAGGTCAATGCCGAGTTTTTTGGAAAATAAGGACATGTTGAGGAAAAATTAGGAATTAGGAATTAGGAATTAGGAATTATCTCCTATGGTAACACTATACTAAACTTTGCGCGATTAAAGGACATGTCAACCTGCCACGTTGACATGTCAGGTTGACGGGTAAATAGCCTTAAATTTCGTCGGAATTCTCACCATCTTCTCTAATAAAACCGCCCGCCTGCAAATTCCAAAGCTTGGTGTAGAGACTGCTATTGTTTTTGAGGAGTTCGTCGTGACTTCCCTCTTCAATAACTTTGCCTTTTTCAATAACAATAATCCTGTCCATTTTTCGGATAGTGGAAAGTCTGTGGGCGATGACAATAACAGTTTTGCCCGCCATCAATTTGTCCAAAGCGTCTTGAATCAGCGATTCGGAATGAGAGTCAAGACTTGAGGTAGCTTCGTCAAGCACCAGTATCGGCGCGTTCTTTAGAATCGCCCTAGCAATGGCCACTCGCTGTCGTTCCCCACCCGAAAGTTTGATGCCCCGCTCGCCAACGAAGGTGTCGTACTTCGTCGGAAGCGCCAAAGCAAATTCGTCACAGTGAGCCAATCTCGCCGCCTCACGCACCTCAGCGTCAGTAGCGGTGCGCTTACCGTAACGAATGTTTTCAAGAAGTGTTCGGTGAAAAAGAATCGGGTCTTGTGGAACCAAACTGACATTCTCGCGGAGGCTTTCTTGTTTCACTTCTCGAATATCTTGCCCGTCAATCATAATTTTCCCGGAGGTAACATCGTAAAGTCGCAACAAAAGTTTTACAAAGGTTGATTTGCCCGCGCCCGACGGTCCGATGAGAGCCACTTTTTCGCCCGGCCGAATCGTTAAGTTCAAATCATGTAGCACTGTTTGTTCGCCGGTAAAAGTAAAGCCGACATTTTCAAAGACAACCGAACCGTCCGGCGCGCGGAGCGCGCCGGCCTTCGGAAGGTCTTTAATATCGTGAGGCAATTTAATAATGTCCACCATTTCTTTGGCGTCCGCGAAAGATTCGTAAATATCTCGGACAACTTTGCTGAAATCCCAGAGACGACCGCCAATACCCACCAAGTAAATCTGAATCAAAGCGAATGTGCCTAAAGTTACCGCGCCAGTTTGCCAATATTTTATGGCAAAATAAAGCAGTAAAAATTCAATGACAAAAATCAATAGCGCCTGTAAAGCGTCCACTGTATTTTCAAGATTCCATACAAAGCGAGTTATCCGGGCTTGGTCTTCGGTCACAGAACGAAAATAATCGGCTTCCGACTTGGAACCTGTGAAAAGTTGAATGGTGCTTTGATTGGCGATAGCATCAGAGAGGACGCCTGTGGTAAATGAATCCGCAGAGGCGCGCTTGATGTCGTATTTCAATTTCCATAGCGCAAAAAAGTAATTGAAACCGACAAAAACCAAAACCCAAACGAGAAGCACCTCCGCAATAATGTGGCTGGTAAACCAGAGGACGATAATGACGCCGGTAATTTGAATTATCAGTGGAATGATATTATAGGTAACGCGGTCCATCAATCGTTCAAAAGCTCGCGCGAAGCGATTCACCCGCTGAACTAGAGAGCCCGTAAAATTATTGGCGTAAAAGGAATAGGAATGGTCAATCATGTACTCAAAAGATTGCTGGCGAAGTTTGGCCATTGCCATAGCTTGGAGATGGGCTCCCGCAAAACCCACCATACGATAGCCAACCCAGATTATCAGGTTGAAGCAAAAAATAATCACGATGGTGTTAATAAGCAGAGTGGTTTTGTCTCCAACGGAAAGTGAAAGACCTATTATGTCAAAAAAACGCTTGTAGAAAAGCGGGATTATAATATCCACGGCGCGAGCGATGCCGACACCTACGACGACCAAGACGAAAGCTGGTTTATAAAACCGAACCCCCCGCCAAAAAGCCTTGAGGACATCAAGCGTGGTGGCTTCACCCGCGCCTTTGTGTTTCGGTTTTCCGCTGAAAGAATGCATAGGTTTTCATTCTACCAGTGAAACGCCTCGCTGGCAAAAATTTAAGATTTTCAAAACTTGCTTTATTTATTGATTCATGTTATAAGAAGAGCAGAATGGAAACTTGAAAAAGTCAAAAATATGAACACAACCCAGCTCCAGACCAACCCCAACACCCAACCGAACAACGCTATCACATTCACATTCAAGGATGCCAGAAACCCTGAAAATGTGGAGAGGAACTCAAAAGGCATGGAACGGATGCTCCGCCTGCTCTTTCGCAAAGCGGGACTTTCGGGACACTTCACTGTACTGCTCGTTAACACTAATCCGGATATGTTACGCGAGAAAGGGGTGAAAGTCGTCTCGTTCGATAGAAACTCCTTGTGCTTAAAAATTTGGGCAGAATACGAACCCTTCATCACCACTGTTTTTAGCCCTTTGGGAGCCGAACAGACCTACAATAAGTTGGTCGCGGTGATAAACGAAAAACGATTCATATCCGCCCAAAATCTTTATCGTGACGACAAGCCATTGCAAAACGGTATTGTTATCCCCGAGGTCGCCGAGCCAGCTCAAAGACAGGACGCGGAGCCGAAAGAGCAGCTACCCTCCACCCCAGAATTGACTACAGATGAAACGATGGAAACACGAGAGATTCCGAACAAGTTCAAAGGCCTGAAGCACAATATTGAAGATAAAGCCTTCATTTTGGACGCGCTTCGTAAAAAAGTTGGGCCTGACCGCATCTCAACGGCGAAACAGAGGGCGGGGGTTATCAAAGAACTCTACAAAATGAACCATGTTAAGTTTGGGGTACTCGGTACGGTTACTAAAGTCCTCAAAAACGAGGGCTACTTAGAAACAACAGAGGTTCTGTTCAGTTATCGTTTATCAACGCTCGCGGATATGTTTCTTGTACGACAGGGACTTCTTAATGAAAGTGAGGCGGTTACCGATCTCCCACCACTTCCCCCAATTCCCGAAACAGATTCAAAACCAGAACACTCGGAGCGTCGTGGTAGGAAGGCGGAGCCGAAACCAGCCGAGCTGGCAGTGGCGGTTGGTGTCGGTAAACTTCAAGCGATCCTCGCCGAAATGGATTCGCTCGTCATGGCTGTTGGCGCTTGCGAACAAGCGCTTAGGGAACTTGACGAAAGGCGACAAGCTTTGGACAAGGAAACTGCGGAAGTCAAAACGCGTTTGGAGAATTTCCAAAAATCGTTAAGCGACCCGAAGTACACCAAGGCCAAGCAGGTCTGGGATGATTTGAAAGCGTTTGAGTGACACCAATCACTCTCACTTTGTAAAGCAGGAATCTTTCTAGATTCTTGCTTTTTTTATTATCTTATGTTATGGTGCTACCAGTCTTCTTTGACAAGGAAAACGACAAAAAAACAAACCTCGGAGTCCGAAAACTTATGAAAAAACTGAACGATTTGGTGCGCGAGTACCTCCAAAATGGAGATGCGGACGCTTTCCATAAATATGTTGGAGCGACAAAGTCCTCCTACTTTCGCTGGCGGAAAGGTGAAAATGTGACCACCGGCTACCACCGAGTGCGGGCAATGTATTTCCTTAAAAAACAGGGTTTCCCCTGCGAAGAGCTACTGGCTCTTCCGGATCAAGTTCGACTTTTGGGAGAACTCATTGCCGAAGGCACGGTGAAAGCCGAAACCGCTGTTAAAGCGGTCGGTCTATTAAATGTTCACAGTATGCTTGATGTGTTGCTTGGACGGAAGTCCTGCAATTTCGAGCGACTTGGGAAAATTGACGCTCTTGTCGCCAAACAAAGCAATGTCCTTGAAAAAGGACAGGAAGAACGTGACGCGGTAAGCAAGCGCTTTTGCGAACTGATCGGCGAAGCGATTCCTCTGCTTACGCAAATACGCTCCACCGATTTTTCGGATGGAGAACGCGCGATGGTCAGAAAAAAAATTGGGGAATTTAGTCTCTTTAATTTCTCAAACGACTTGGACAAGCTCTGCGGTGGCAAAGGATTACTGCAAGGCCAATCAGAAAAATTCTAACGACAGAAAACCAAAAAAGATTATGGAAAAAAATGTTGCGATAGACTTCGGACACAAAGGGACGATGCTCGGCCTGGTCGCAGGCACCTACCCTTCAGTTCTCAAATCCTTAGGCGAATATGTTCAAAATGCCTTGGATGTTGATGCCACCGTAGTTCGTATTTCGGTAAATCTCAAAACCCGAAATATCAGTATCCGTGACAACGGTTGCGGAATCAACGAAGAGGAATTTCGGAATGCCCTTCTCAATGTGTGTGTTACGCAGAAAAAGTTTGGCAAACTCGGACGCTACGGATTGGGACTGGTATCAGCTTTAGGTAAATGTCGCGACTTCATTTTTGTCTCGCATCGCGCTGGCGACAAACGAGCGGGGTTTCTGGAGTGGCAATTTGATAGCAGATATATTCTCGGCCAAAAGGATATATCAATTCCTCTTCGGTCTCGGCCAGACTTGACCGACGAAAAATCGAAGGAGGGCAAAGGCATCACCTTTGTTGAATGGCGCACCGAGGTGAGCATCCACGGCATTACCGACAACGCGCTTATCAATCGCCTGACACTAGATATGCTCACGGAGCATCTGATTGGTCAGTACAACAAAGCGCTTCAGAAAACTGGAGCTCGCATCTTCATTCGGTTCACGAATGAATCTGGGCACGAAGAAGAGGAACGAGAGGTAAGTTATCGTTCATGCACTGGCGCGCCGATTCCAGAATATCGTCACAAAAACACGAAAGGCGATGGCCAAACCGTTTTTCAGCTCTTTCTGGCTAAGTCTTTTGGTGGCAAACGCAACGGCAAAGTCCAAGTCGGGGAAACAAATAACCCCTTTCGGTTCTCGTGGAACGACTTTGCTACAAGCGCTGTGGATTGGCTGGACGACGACGCGGTATCACTCCTCAAGAGTGCTATCTTTGAGGGGGAAATCACCGACAATAAGGTCAAACTTCATGCAAGAAGAGATCAATTTGTCCAGAACCCAGACATGGTTAACTTCTGCAATGCGGTTAATCACTGGACGAAAGAAATCGGCTTAAAGTTGCAACAGGAGGTTGAAGAAGACCGGACTGACGATAGGTTTCAGCGAATCGCCTTGGAAAGCCTGTCAAGGATTGAAGCACTCATAAAAGGAACCAATGATGTTGACCTTTGCCGGGTGCTGGAATCTTTCAAACGGGGCAGTATCGGGAGAGGCCATTTGCTAAACCCAAATGATGTCCTTGGTACGCAAGAGGAACGCTCGCTTTCAGTTGACGGTGGAGTTGAAGGTGAGAGAGATTCTTCAAGGGGTGGGAACGGAGATGGTCGTGAAGACACCACAAAAACTCTCCCTAGCCACACACCTTATACGGCGAGTGGCCCTCGCGGTACTCGGCGGAAAATCGTTCGGCATGACAGTTTGGGCATTCATCTGGAGCATTCAAACATGCCGGGCTCCTCGGAACTTTGGGTGTTTGATGGCAAAACAGGCATTGTCCAAATCAACAAGCGACATCCGCATTTCGTCGCCTGTCTGGGGGACGACAAATGGCTGAAGCGACTTGAGGAGCATATTCTCATCAGCGCCCTGCGAGTGCAAGCCACCCCAGAGGACTGGAGGGATTTCGCCAAAATGTTCATAGAGAACATGACGGGCGATGTTGTTTTTCTTCTCACAAACACTTCCATTCCCAAACTGCCCTCAAAAGCGGTAAAGGAAAAGCGGAAGTAATTTGGTCTTTCGTTTACACTAGACTCGTTCCACGGAACGAGTCTTTTTTATATCAATGATTTATTTGTGTATCACAAGTCACTAAGTATATTTCTTCGCAAAGTCTCGCAATATACACAAGTGCTTGCGACCCCGGCTCGTGGTTTCGTCAGCAGACGAAACACACTCTGCCCTCCACATTATCTCGACAGCTTAGGTGGACCCTACCGGGCTCGAACCGGTTACCTCCACATTGCAAATGTGGCGCTCTACCAGATGAGCTAAGGGCCCACCTAAACTGTCGCGGATCCGCGATTATGATTTTCAAATGTTTTTATCAACTCCTCAATTTTTTGTCGTTTTTTCCAAGATTTGATTTGCAGTTCACGAAAACGCGCGAGTTTTAAGTTTTCATAAGTTTCCGTGTGAACCAACTCCCAAGGCGCGTATCGTTTTGTTGATCTTACCATTAACGCATTATGTAAAGATAAGCGTTTGTAAACATTTTTGCAACTGCCAACATAGTAAGAGTTGTTATTTTTCGATTTTAATATGTATGTATAAAACATTTGAAAATCATAATCGGGACAAATGTGGCGCTCTACTCCCGAAAAAGTTTACTTTTTCGCGGATTCACGATTTTTCTATAACCCTAAGGTTATGAAAATCGGAACAGATGAGCTAACGGCCCTTGGTAGCAAGAGCATACCCTATTTTCCAGAAAGAGCCAACACCAAAACATGATTCAAGAAATCTCCAAGTGAAGCGCCTACTGCGTTAAGTGATTCAACATAAGAGGAATCGGACGCTAGGTCTGGAAGACTGTTTACTTCCAAAAAATAAACACCGCGAGAAGGACTGACAATGAAATCGGAACGGGAATAATGCCGTAGGCCTAAAATTTTGTGAGCAAGACGCGAAGCATTTTGAATCTCGTATTTTTCCATGGCGGAAAATCGGCCGGGGTGAATTGTGTTTGAGCCAACGCCATACTTCGCGTCATAATCAAAAAAGTCCGAACTTGAAGGTGGAATAATTTCAACTGGAAGCAAGGCGTAATTTTCTTCCCCCCGAAACGAATCAATAATGCCACAAGTCGCTTCCCTGCCGGAAATGTATTCTTCAATCATCACGAAGGGTGAATGGGCGAAGGCGATTTCAAGAGCTTTTTCAAATTCCGAAAAATTTTTCGCGACCGACACGCCGATTGACGAGCCCAACGCTACGGGTTTTATAACCGACGGATTCGGAAAAGTCCGAAACAGCTCGGCAATTTTTTCCGAACTCGTTTCTTCTTTCCTTAAAATTTTGCCGTAGGGCGATTTGATGCCGTGTCGGGACAGAATTTTTTTGCTGTGGCCTTTGTGCATGGCAAAAGCTGAAGCCAGTCTGCCAGAGCCAGTGTACGGCATGGAAAATAAATCAAGAAAGTGTTGCGCTTGACCGTCTTCGCCGTATTCTCCGTGTAGCGCGTTAAAACAAACATCAACTTTTCTCAAAATTTTTTCAGGAGCGCGCGGAATGCCGTGAACATGCCAAACCCCTTCCTTATCAATAAAAATATCAATCGGAAAGTAATTTTCCGGCATGTTTTTCAAAACGGTTTGCCCTGATTTGAGGGAAATTTCATGTTCTCGCGACGGCCCACCACGCAAAACGCCTACTTTAATCTTTGAAGCCATAGCCATTACTATATTGTAACATAATTAAAATCCCCAGTTACTCATTCTGCGTTTTCTGTGGAAACCAATGGCAAAGCGGTGCGCTTCATTGTTGGCCAGAAGAATTGCCCGCTCGTGAGCTTTAATAAGCGCGTTGTCCCCCAAAATTTTCTCCGGGCGGTGCCGTTCATTTTTGGTTACTGCCACAACAGGAATGCTAACCCCCAAAGCTTGCAGAGCTTTCTCAATCATTTCTTTCTGCGACGCTCCGCCGTCGGCGACAAAAAGCGATGGCAATAGCCACTCGTCATGCGCTAGGCGACGGTCAATAACCTCTTTCAAACTTGCAACGTCGTTGTTGCCAAAACCGCCTTTGATTTTGAACTTTCTGTAATCCGATTTTTCAGGCATACCGTCCTCTAAAACAACCATCGCCCCAACAACATCCGTGCCGGAAATGTGGGCGATGTCGTAAGCTTCAATTCGGTAAGAAGTCGGTAGTAAGTAGTCAGTAGTAGATATTTTTTCAGATTTGATAAGAGCAATGTCTTGGATATGTTCAAGCGAGAAAAGAGTTTTTTTAATTTCGCCCGCGCGTTCAAAGTTTTGAAGTTTTACCGCGTCGTTCATTTCCCGTTTTAAGTTTTTCAAAATTTGGCCTTTCTTGCCGGAAAAGAAAAGTTTTAGATTTTGAATTGTGCGAGCGTAGTCTTTTTTTGAAATTTCTCCAGTACAAACGCCGGGACACAAACCGATTTGACGATTGAAACAGGCTTTGTTTCTTATTCTGATGTTCTCAAGAACATCAGAATGAGAGGGAGGATTGCAACGGTCACGAAAGGGGAAAATTTTGCGAATGATTTTAAGCGCGTCTTTGAGTTGAGAGCCGCTGGGGAAAGGACCGAAAATAATTTTCAATTTACCCGCCCCGCCTTGCGGGGCGGGCAGGCAATTATCAATTTTCAAACTAGAGAAATCAATATCTTTTTTGCGGACAATTAAGACGCGTGGGAAATCTTCGTCGGTGATGACGACACAATTAAAACTTTTGTCGCTTTTTTCTTTGGTATTAAAATACGGCTGAAATTTTTTGATTAAATCGGCTTCAAGCAGAATCGCTTCAAGCACCGAGTCCGTGGCGCGGAAGTCAATTGAAACAGTTTCCTCCACCATCTGAACAATTAACGGCCCGCGCGCGTCAGCGAGGTCGTTTTTGAAATAACTGGCAACTCTGTCCCGCAAAGATGTGGCCTTGCCTATGTATAGAATCTTTTTATTGCGTCCAAGAAAAAAATACACGCCGGGCGTGTCGGGAAGCTTTAGTTTGTGAAATCCTTGACTTTTCATGGCTAGTATTATACTATGCGCAACAGTAAACAGCAACGAGAACAAAAAAACAACTGACTGAAAAATGAATAAAGGTATCAAGATACTAGTGGCCGATGATGATGAGTATATCCCGGCACTCCTAATCCAACTGTTGGCCAAAATAGGATTGACAAATGTTGATGTAGCCCACAACGGCACTGAGGCTATCAACTGCCTCTCCGAAGAAAATTACGACCTAGTCATCACGGACATTGAGATGCCCGGCCATAACGGGTTTACAGTGCTCACAACCACCAGACAACTTTACCCTGAAGCGAAGGTAATCATGATGTCTGGGAGGATTGGTTCTGACCCTGAAATGGACGCGAGGGTTTCCGAGGCTCAACCTGACGCTTCGTTGAGCAAACCCGGTGGGATGGCGAGTCTCCAAGAAACTGTCCGCCGAGTTTTGAAAGCTTAAGTTTTTTCCGAGGCCACCGAACACAAACGGTGGCCATTTCTTTTTTTACAAAACCCTTTTCAAATAAGAACCCGTGTAAGATTTTTTAACTTCCGCCACCCCAGTAGTAGAAAAATCAGAATTTTTCACCTCCGGGGCAGGCTTCCTCTTTACCCCAGCACCTTGAATGCCCTGCGCTTGTGCGCAGGGTTCGGGCGGCCTTGCCCCCACACCAAACATTCGTTTGGTGTGGGGGCTTGCCACAGGGTTAACGCCCTGCGGTCAAGGTGCGGGTTTAATTCAGTTCTACAAAAGCTTTTTTAGATATTGCCCAGTATAACTTTTTTGGTTATTTGCGATTTCTTCCGGCGTACCTTTCGCTACCAAATTGCCTCCGCCCTCCCCGCCCTCCGGGCCGATATCAATCAAATAGTCTGCCGATTTTATAATATCCAAGTTGTGCTCAATAACCACCACCGTGTTGCCTTTATCCGCCAGTTTTTGGAGAATTTCAATCAACTTTTTCACATCTTCATAGTGAAGACCGATGGTCGGCTCGTCCAAAAGATAAATGGTTTTTTGCAAATGCGGACGATACAGTTCGGAAGAAATTTTCACTCGTTGGGCTTCCCCGCCGGAAAGGGTGGTAGCCGATTGGCCAAGCGAAAGGTAACCGAGTCCCACTTCATCAAGGGTTTTCAAACGGTCGGAAATTGACGGAATGTCTTCAAAGAATTTTAAGGCTTCTTCAATCGTCATACTTAAAACCTGAAAAATATTCTTTTTCTTGTACGAGACTTCAAGTGTTTCTTTCATAAAGCGTTTGCCTCCGCAAACTTCGCACGGCACGAAAACCGTCGGCAGAAAATGCATTTCAACGGCGATTTCCCCGTTGCCCTGGCAGGCTTCGCAACGACCGCCTTTAACATTGAAAGAAAAACGATTGGCCTTCCAGCCTCGCACTCGCGCCTCGGAGGTGAAGGCAAACAATTCTCTTATGAAAGTAAACGCTCCCGTGTAAGTTGCCGGGTTTGAGCGTGGCGTTCTGCCAATCGGGCTTTGGTCAATCAAAATGGCGCGTGAAAGGTATTCTGTGCCGGTAAAACTCGCGCAATTAAAAACATCAGCCGTTCGGTATCGTCTTTCAAACCGCGCTTGCAAATTTTTGTGGAGAATTTCGTAGAGAAGCGAGGACTTTCCACTACCCGAAACGCCGGTAATACCGACTATCCTGCCCAAAGGAATTTCAACATTGAGATTTTTAATGTTGAAAATTTTGCCACCGCGAATTTTAAGCGAGCCTTTGTCTTTGTCCCGTCGAGTTTCCGGCATTGCGATTTTTTTGTCGCCCCGCAGGTAATCAAGAGTTACCGATTTGGATTCGTTTTTCTTGGTTGCCAAAAGTTTCTCCAAATACCCCGCGACGACAATTTCCCCGCCGTGCTCTCCGGCGCCCGGACCGATGTCCACAATGTAATCCGAAGAAAAAATCGTCTCTTCATCGTGTTCAACCACGATAATGGTGTTGCCGATGTCGCGCAGATGAAACAATGTTTTAATCAGGCGGTTGTTGTCGCGCGAGTGAAGGCCGATGGTAGGTTCGTCCAAAACATAAAGCGCGCCGACAAGTCCCGAGCCGAGCTGGGACGCGAGCCTGATGCGTTGGGCTTCGCCACCGGAGAGCGTGTGCGCCCTGCGGTCAAGCGTCAAGTATTCAATGCCGACATTTATCATAAAATCCAATCGCGATTCAATTTCTTTCAAGACCACGAAGGCGATGTCTCGCTCTGTCGCCGTCAATTTTAGTTTGCGGAAAAATTCTCGGGCGTTTTTGATTGACAAACCCACAAGCTCGGTGATGTTTATTCCTCCGTTCTCCGGCGCGCCGCCAAAAAACACATGGAGCGCTTCTTCGCGCAATCTCTGTCCTTGGCATTTTGGACAAACCTCGTCGCCAAAAAAATGTCGGGTGCCGAGGCCATTGCACTCCGAACAAGCGCCGTAAGGCGAATTGAAGGAAAAAAGTCTCGGCTCAATTTCGGGATAGGAAAAACCGTCGTAAGGACACATGAATTTTGCCGAGATGAGTTTTTCCGTTCCGCCCGCTTCAATTTTTATAAGACCGGATGATTCAACAAGCGCCCGCTCCACGGATTCACTCAGGCGTTGCGAGGCGCCAGATTTTTTATCCTTGAGTTCGGTTAGAAAAAATTCGTCAACCAAAACATCAATATCGTGCTTCTTGTTTTTGGAAAGAATAATTTGTTCGCGCAGTTTTTTAATTTCGCCGTCAACTTTCACCACGCTATAACCTTTGCCAAGCAAATCGTAAAGCAGTTGGTAATACTCGCCTTTTCGGCCAACCACCAACGGAGCAAAAATTTTGAGCTTCAAAGCGCTGGCGGAGGCGTCCACCCCGTTAGAGACAGAGGGTCGCTGCGAGCCCTCGCGGTCTCTAACGGGGTCAAATTTCTCCACAGTTTCCAAAATTGTGGCGATGATTTCCTCTTGAGAAAGTCTTTTGATTGGCCGATTGCAAATGAGACAATGCGGAACGCCGACGCGAGCGTAAAGAATGCGAAGGTAATCGTAAATTTCGGTGATGGTTGCGACAGTTGAACGGGGATTGTTGGAGCGGGATTTTTGGTCAATGGAAATGGCGGGTGAAAGGCCGACAATTTCGTCAACATCGGGCTTTTGCATCTGGCGAAGAAATTGTCTAGCGTATGAAGAAAGCGATTCAATGTAACGCCGTTGGCCTTCGGCAAAAATAGTGTCAAACGCCAAAGAGGACTTGCCACTGCCGGAAAGTCCTGTGAACACAATCATTTTATTGCGGGGCATCTCAACTGTAATATTTTTGAGGTTGTGGGTGCGCGCGCCTTTTACTATAAGTTTGCCTGCCCCGTTAGAGTTTTCACTTTCCTTTTGCATGACTGATTAAAAATTGATGTGAATAAAATCTAAACTAGTGCTCATTACTTACCCCCTTAAAAACTCTTTCGGGGTCATTCATAACAGTTATGCCCCATGGATTATCCATAGGGTTAGATGCGAAATACTATAGCAGAATGGGAACGAAAAGAGAAGTACGAAACTAATTTTCAAATTGAAAATTATTAAATTTCGGGCTCTGATTGAAAATTGGAAATTGAAAATTGATAATTATTCAATCCCTTTTATCAAGTTCCGCTTTAATTTTGGCAACCACTTCACTCGGCTGAAACTGCGCCTTAACGAGATACTCTTTTACGCCCAAAGATAAAAGCTTGCTGGATTCAACCGACTGTTCCGTGTTGGAAATGATAATGACCGGAATATCTTTAATCGCGGGGTCTTTAACTTTCGCTTCAAGAATGTCATAACCATTCATGTGAGGCAACATGATGTCAAGAAGAACCAAATCTGGTTTCCATTCTGAAATTTTTTTCAAACCCGCGATGCCGTCTAGGGAAAGCGCCACTTCATACGAAGAATGTTTGAGCTTTTGGATCAAAGTGTCTCCCAAAAAAGCATCGTCCTCAATAATTAAAACCTTTTTTAACATAAAAAGTACAACAACATTATACGCTATAGACAAAACAATCCAAAATTTTTAGCAGTGGATAAGAGTTACTGACAAAATCTAATGTACTCTGGCATTGTTGTCTAAGCGGTCCTGCCAAAAATAACTGATTTTACTTCACTAATAATCTCATCAAGCGTTACCGCGGCTTTTACAAGGAAACAAGTAGCGCCGAGATTTCGTCCTTTTTCAATATCAGTTTTTTCTCCAAGATTTGAGAGAAGAATTACCGGAATGTGCTTTGTCTTCTCATTAGCCTTGAGACGAGAGAGAACTTCAAAACCGTCAATACCCGGCAGAAGAATATCAAGAAGAATAATATCCGGAAGCTCCTTTTCCGCCAGGCCGATTGCGTCTTCTCCGTTGGTAGTGTAAATAAGCGCGCACTTCTCACGCGAAAACTTGCGAGAGATAATATCGCTTAAAAATTTGTCGTCCTCAACCCACATAATTTTCTTGCCCTCAAGCGAAAATTCGTCTGATTGTTTACCGCAGGTTTCGGTTTTTTCCTTGCTTAATTCGGTTTTGACTTTAGCTAAAACATCATTCGGGTCAAACTGCGCTTTAACCAGATAATCTTTCACGCCAAGCGAAAGCACTCGGCTGATTTCAACCGGTTGGCCTGAATTTGAAATCACAATGACTGGGATATCCTTGATTTTGTCGTCTTTGAGTTTTGCCTCAAGAATTTCATAGCCGTTCATAGACGGCAGAATAATATCCAGAAGCACTAAATCAGGCATAAAATCCTTTATCATTCTTAAACCTTCTTTGCCATCGCGACTCAAAAGAACATCATATGATTCGTTCTTGAGTTTTTTCAACAAAACATCTCCCAAAAAAGCATCGTCTTCAATTATGAGAATCTTTTTTGCCATAATCTTAAAATTAACATGATACGAATGAAGGGGCGAATAAAATGTAGTTTTTTACACTCATGCTATTAGTTCTCATTTCGTGGATTGGTGTTGAGTTATATTTTAAGGGTAAAATAAAACGCCGTACCTTTATTTTCCTCGCTTTCAAACCAAATCTTCCCGCCGTGCATCTCTATTATACTCTTAACAATAAATAAACCAAGTCCGTTGCCGTCGGTTTCAACCTTGATAGCGTTTCGAGCTCGGAAAAAGCGCGAAAAAATCAAAGTCTGCTGTTCTTTCGGAATACCAATGCCGTTATCTTGAACCATAAATTCAACCGCATCGGGAAAACGCCGCACATCAATTAAAACTGCGCCGCCCGGCCGAGTATACTTTATGGCATTATCAAGAAGGTTTTGAAACACTGCCCGCATTTTTTCTTGGTCAACATTTAGCCGAGGTATGACAACATCTGGGCGATGAAATTCAATCTTCACCTGCCTTTTTGTCGCATCCGGCAACATCTCATAGAGAACATTGTCAATAATATCCAAAACTTGTGTGCTCACGGGCTTGAAATCATATTTTCCGGCATCTATCCGGTCGGCGCGGAGCATATCTTCAATTAGCATAATCATCCGGTCGTTGCTTTCGTAACTTTTCATGAGAAAGACTTTTTGGTCGTTAGAAATCTCTCCCAGTTCGCCATTTAAGATCATATTAAGCGTCCACTTGATGGCGGAGAGCGGTGTGCGGAGCTGGTGGGCGGCAACCGACAAAAATTCTGATTTGCGCTGGTCAAGTTCATGAAGTTTTTCGTTGGCTTTCGTCAACTCAAGGTCGCGCCGCACAAGAAGCTTGGCGCTCTGAGCTTGCTCCGAAAGAAGTTTACGAAGTTCCGCCGTTCGCTCGGCGATTTTATTTTCAAGCTCCTGATTTAACTGGCGCGTTTTATCCATATAGTGAATCTACTCGCCCAGCACGGCAATAACGACTGTTTCGTTGTGGAAAGCCGGATTGCATTTATTAATATTCAGAACCTCCCCGCCAAGTGGCGCTTGCTCGCCGTAGGTGTAAAAACCGATCAGAGGCACGCTTGCGCCAACCGCTTCCTGAATAGCCGTAATTTCCTCGCCAGCGCGGTCGCCGAAAAGTTTGCTACGGGCAATGCAATTGAAAATCACCACAGCCTTTGGTTTGCCACCAAGCTCCGCTATGGCTTTCTCCCCAGCTTCTTTGGCGACTTTGACCGCCTCCTCTCGCGAGCCTATCATAAGTTGGACTTCAGAACCTTCAGGAATTTCGGCCGCGCAGGTAATTGAACCTTTTTCATCAACAGTTATCGGGTCGCGAATAAGCATTTCCTCGCTTCCCTTCGTTCTGATACCTAAGGGATAGGTGATGGCAAGTTTCGCGAGAGTTTCCGTTTTAAGCTGGGCGGCGGTTTCTACGCCAAAATAATCTTCGTAAATTGAAATCGCTGGCTTACCGTCAAGCTCGTGGAGAACCGAACCTTTGGACTTGGTAACTTTAAGTGGCAGGCCGATAGGTATCCAGCCGTGTTTGACGCCGATACCGATTTTCAAATTGCCGGTAAAACCTAGGCCAACAACAGCTCCCGAGTACGCCTTGTCGTTGAGGTATTGATAGGTTTTCTTAAATTCAAAATCGTCGCCAGACGCGCCGCCAACCACCAGAGAATGTTCGCCTAAAGAATCCAAAACTCCGCGAACGATATCCGCGCCATTGCCCACCAGCACATCGGGGAACATCATAAAAGCTTTCAAGGGTTCTTTTGTTTGTCGCTTCACTGCCTCTGCCACATGTTTGCCCGCCTTTCTGGCATCGGTGGCAATGTTTTCTCCCACCCCGGCGTAAAATTGTATGTCAGGGGAAGCAATGGCCATAACCGCCACCGAGTGGCGTTTAGCGGGACCTGTAGTGGTAATTTCTCCGGCAGTGGACGAACCGACAAGAAGAGCGCCCGGAGCGACAGAACGGATACCGGCAAGCACCTTCGCTTGGTCATAGTGAGTAGAGGCGAAAGCTAAAATCAGATTTGGCGCGTCGCCATTAAGTTGCGTAACCGCGCTTTGGCACGCGGTAACGCCAACGGCGTATGAATCTTCACCATAAGATAAACCGACAGATGATTGTAGTGACATATAAATAATTTATAACTAATAATCAAACGACAATGAAAGTATATCAAAGTTTAAACCTTTATGCTTGTGGAGAACGAAAAACCCCGTGTCGTATATACGACCCGGGGTGTTAAGAACGCTTGCGCGCCCTCCTCAAACAGTTGACCAAACCACCCGGAAGCTTCCCGGCTTCCTAAAAAATAGGTGATATGACCTCAACTCTCGGACTTTTGCAGGGTCCTTGAGCATTTGTGAGTTTCAGTGAGCCGAGGCTCAAATCTCTCTGGGGTCACCCCGCGGGAAACGGGATGTTCCGAACCGCACTCATTTTCCTCTAACGCACGGCCGCTCAAACGGCGACCGGGTCAGGTCAGAAAATTTTGGTTCTAATGGGATTCATGAATCCCGATTAGGTGTTTGGCCAACTGTTTATATATGGCCACACCAGTCTGACCTCTAAAAAGTTAAAAGGCAGATTGGTACGGCCGTTATGTAATGAACTCTCTGCCAGATAGCTTAGCATACCTTAAAAATTTGTCAAGCAATTTTTCATTTTTCCCTCTGCTATGTCAAAATAGCCTTATTTTAAGGCACTTTTTGGCAATGCGAATAGTTTTTCAAGCTCTTTAATCTCATCTCGCAGAATCGCCGCAGTTTCAAAATCCAAAATTTTGACGGCGGAATTCATCTGTCTTTCCTTTTCGCGAATCAGTTTGTCGCGATTTTTGGGGTTGCCAGCAAGGTCAATGGCCACTAGGGCTTTAACGGTTTTCTTGTGCAAATCTAACTCTTCGGTGATGTCGCGAATTTGTTTGATGATGGTTTTCGGCGTGATGCCATGTTTTTTGTTGTAAGCCACTTGAATGGCGCGACGGCGATTGGTTTCGGCGATTGCCCTTTCCATTGAACCCGTTACAGTGTCGGCGTAAAGAATCACTCGGCCGTTAATATTGCGCGCGGCTCGGCCGATAATTTGAATGAGTGAAGTTTGACTGCGCAAAAAACCTTCTTTGTCGGCGTCAAGAATGCCGATAAGCGCCAGCTCGGGAAGGTCAAGGCCTTCGCGCAAAAGATTGACACCGACAATACAATCAAACTTGCCACGGCGAAACTCCGTCAAAATTTCAATGCGGTCAATGGTTTTAATATCGCTGTGAAGATACTCGGCCTTGATGCCTTTTTCTTTCAGAAAAACGCTCAAGTCTTCGGCCATTTTTTTGGTGAGAGTTGTGGCAATGACTCGCTCACCTCCCTTAATAACTTTTTCCGCCTCGCTGATAAAATCAAAAATTTGCCCGCTATATTTCCGCGTTTGTCCGCGTCCAGTCTGCGTAAGTCTGCGGTCCGACCCACTTCTTATGGGTCGGACAAGAATCTCCGGATCAACGAGACCTGTCGGCCGAATCACTTGCTCAACTATTTTTTCACTTTTCTCCAATTCAAAAGGCCCCGGCGTTGCCGAAGTGTAAAGAGTCTGGCCAACCTTTTTTTCAAATTCGTTAAATTTAAGCGGTCGGTTGTCGCGCGCCGAAGGCAATCTGAAACCGAAATCAATTAGCGATTGTTTACGCGAAGCGTCGCCCGCGTACATCGCGCCGATTTGCGAAACCGTAACATGCGATTCGTCAATGACAGTCAGAAAATCGGCCGAGCCGTCGGCCTTGCGCGGAAAATATGAAAGCAAAGAATCGGGCGGTTCGCCGGAGAGCTTGCCCGAAAAATGCCGTGAATAATTTTCAATGCCGTTGCAATAACCGACTTCGCGAATAAGAGCGAGGTCGTAATTCGTTCGCCGCTTGAGGCGTTCCGCCTCAAGCGGCCTTTTCGCCTTTTCTAATTCTTTCAATCTTTCTTTCAATTCAAATTTGATGCTTAGTAACGCCGATTTTACTCGCTCGCTTCCGGTAACAAAGTGTTTCGCTGGAAACAAAAAGAAATTTTGTTTTTCCGACAAATGCTTCCTGGAAATAGCGTCAATGGCGCTGATTGAATCCACCAAACCATTTTCAATCGCTATGCGATAAACAACTTTCTCGTTCACGGGCATAATTTCAACGGCATTGCCGAGAGCGCGGAATTGTCCGGGCGAGAGGTCGGCGTTCGTTCTTTCAAAATGAATGTTGATGAGCGCGCGCAAAAAATCGCCCCGCGAAATTGCCGAGCCTACTTCAATTTTCATATTCTCTTTTTCATATTCCTCCGGACTGCCCAAACCATAAATGCAAGAAACCGACGCCACGATGATGACATCGCGCCGAGTAAGTAAAGCTTGAGTTGAAGCGTGTCGCAAACGATCAATCTCTTTATTTATCATCGCCTCCTTTTCAATGTAAGTGTCGGTTATCGGCATGTAGGCTTCCGGCTGGTAATAGTCGTAATAGGAAACGAAATAGTGAACGGCGTTGTCGGGAAAAAATTCGCGGTATTCCTGCGCGAGCTGTGCCGCCAGAGTTTTATTGTGCGCGATGACGAGCGTCGGTTTTTGAACCGATTGAATAACATTGGCCACGGTGAAAGTTTTGCCAGAACCCGTGACGCCTAAAAGCGTTTGGTGTCGCATACCCTTTTTCAACCCTTCCACAAGCGCAGAAATAGCCTTTGGTTGATCCCCCGCCGGATTAAATTGAGATTTGAGTTTGAATTTTTCATCCATAACAGACACACTATATCCTAAATTTCTTAAAAAGAAAAAACTCGGAGAATATCCCCGAGCTACAAACAACTTACGAGAAACTAAGAGACAATCTCAAGTGTGAAATCCTCCATGATAGGATTGACCTCGGTTTTACAGGCTTCCCTAATCTGTTCCAGTCGCTCCTCAACGGAAAGAGAATCGTCCATTTCAATTTCAAGATATTTCCCGACGCGGACTGATTTAATGTTGTCAAAACCCATTTGGCGCAAACAATCTAATACGACTTTGTCTTGCGAATTTACGGTCTGCGGTTTTTGCGTTATTTTTACTTTGATTTTCATACAGAAAAGGAACCTAATCAATCTCCTCACACCTTATCACACAGTGAACTGCTCTACAAACAAAACCGCAGTTAAACAATAAAAAAGCTACAGCGCTGGCTGTAGCTTTTGCGACTGAAAAAGGTTTACTCAAGTTCTGTGCGAACCCATTGCCCAGGGCCCAAACAAGTTACCGCAACAAAATATCCCTCCATTCTGTCCCCCAACCAAACATAGCCCGTGTTCCCCACTTTGTCTTCCGCATAAGGCAGGTTTACGGCCTGCTCGTCATAGGCATAAGTGAAAACTTCGGTCGTAACGGTTTCCATTGCTGTACTACTCATTTGGTCTCCTTCCTTTTTTGTTGTTAGTTTGTACATTCCGGTACCACGCCGGATTAAAAAGAGCTCCGAAGTTTTTGTTTCCAGAGCTCATTTTTATGATTTTAGAAATTGGATTCGTAACATCACAAAAATCAGCCTTGGAAAAACTTCCTAGTGTCTTGCTTGGTCTGATTATTCCACTGCCCGTTGTTCATCTCGTAAGTATAGGTCAGAGCTAAAAGTTGTCAACCGCGCCTGTGAATAATAAAAACCGCCCCGATGGACATCGTGGCGGTGGAATTTTGACAGTTAATGTTTCTTTTCAGAGAATTGCGTCATATGCACTATCAACTTTTCGGAAAAAGTTAGGGAAGTCTTAAGATTTTCAGACCCAATGTGTTTTTGATTGGCCAAAAAATCTCGGCGGTAGCTTCCCATATCGGATTGCCTAACTCTTTTAACATAGCGATTGAATTCTTTTTGGAACAAGCGCAATGTCTTAAGAGCAAATGGATTAGACATCGGAATTCCTCCGTACAGTTCTGCCGATTGCGCAAACATCCGCGCCATCTGCACAGCGGTAAGTTTGTAAACAGGGCTTGCGACTTTGAAAAGTTTTGAAGAATCCAATCGCAATTTTCGCATCACTGACGCTTTCAGGTAAGTGCACATGTGTTCCAACAATTGGTCAACAGTGCGTTCAAGGTCGTGTTGTTTTGGACTCATCTCTTCAATGTTGGCTTCTGTCGCCAAGAGAAATTCGTCTACCCAACTTTTCCAGCCTAAAACCCTGGCATAGTTTACAAAAATTGTCTGGCCCTTAAATGTGCCGAGTTTTGGTGGCGCGCAAAGCGGGTGGAGTCCCACAACTTCTGCGTATGCCTTGAGCATTGCTTTCACTGGCAGAACTTTTGTTGAAGTTATGTCCATCAACAATTGGTCTGGGCGAAAAAACGGAGCGAGTGATTTTATAACTCCAACCGTTTTCATTAGTGTAACAGCAACGATAACCACATCAGCCCACTTCACTACTCTCTCGTTATTGGGATTCGTGGCAATATCCGAAACTTGGACCAAGCAACCTCTTTTTCTGAAAAAATCAGCCAAAAAAGCGCCATAACGGCCATTTCCAACAATTCCCACTTTCTTTCGTTCCATATTGTTCCTTTGTGCTTTTATACAATGTCCAGTTTCAATTTTTTCTTTAGACATAGTAACCTTCCTTTAGCTTTTTGCAAGCTTTCTTACAAATTTTTCAGCTCGGACAAAAATCTCGGCGCTACCCGCGGTTATTGATAGGTTCGTAAAAATTCCTCCTTGTCCTTGTCAAATGTTCCGTCCAAAATTCCCTGTCGCATGCTTTTTACCAGATTGACAATGAAATAAAGATTGTGAATGGACGCCAAAGTGTAAGCCAAAAATTCCCTAGCGCGGAAAAGATAACCGAGATAGCTTCTAGTAAAATTTTTGCAAGTGTAGCACTGACAAGCATCAATCACGGGTGAAAAATCGTTTCGGTAAGGCGCGTTTGTGATATGAACCAAGCCGTGAGAACTGTAGAGTGTGCCGTGTCTAGCGATGCGAGTCGGCGCCACGCAATCAAATAAATCGGAGCCTTCTTCCACAGCGTCAAACAAATCAAGCGGGTCGCCGATACCTAGGAGATGTCTTGGTTTTTCTTCCGGCAATATTTTGTTTACCCAACCAACGGCAGTGTTCATATCTTTTTTTTCAAACGACCCGCCGATGCCGAAACCGTCAAAACCCATCGCGCCGATTATCTTCGCGCTTTGTTTTCGCAAATCGGGAAAGCGTCCGCCTTGCACGATGCCAAACAAAGCTTGAGGACTTCTGTCCCCTCCTTTTAACTTTTCACTTTCAACTTGTAACTCACGATGCTTTCTTAAGCATCGTGTTGCCCACTGGTGTGTGCGAGCCATTGCCTCTTTTTGATACTCGTATGGTGCAATCGGCGAGGTGCATTCGTCAAAAGCGAAAATTATGTCCGCGCCGATAGCATGTTGAATTTCAATTGACCGCTCTGGCGTAAAAAAATGGGTGCTACCGTCAAGAACCGATTTGAACTCAACGCCATCGTCGGTAATTTTTGCCAGCTTCGCCACCCCACCCCGCTCATCAATCGTATTTTCTTGTTTGACTTCGGCGAGCTTGTTCATTTTTTTGCCGAAGGCGGCGCCTAAAGAAAACGCCTGAAATCCGCCGGAGTCGGTCATTGTCGGTCCTGACCAATTCATAAATTTGCCGATACCGCCGGCTTTCCCTAGAATTTCTTCGCCGGGCTGTAAATACAAATGATAGGTGTTGGACAGAACTACCTGCGCGCCTAAATCTTTAACTTGTTCTGGTGTAAGAGACTTCACGCTTCCTTTGGTGCCTACCGTCGCAAAAGCCGGCGTTTGAATTGCGCCGTGCGGAGTGCTTAAAATCCCCGCTCGGCCGAGCTTGTTTTTCAGCTTCTTTTCAACTTTGAATTCAATCGGTTTCATTTCGTCAAGCATAGCAGAAATTGGCGCTGACACAAACAAAATTTCTCTCATAGCCCCACTGCTTAAATTGTACGCTACAGTGAAAAATTTAAATGAAGACATAAAGTTAAAAAGTTAAAAACGACAAGCCGACTTTTGTATATACCCCTTATTCGTACGAATAAGGGGTATATACAAAACTTAAAAAGTATTTCAAAGAATATCAAAAGATAAACCGAAATTTTAAAAACTGATAAGCCGACGCGGAATGCGTCGGCTGGGAAATTATTGATGAGGCGAGGGTAAAAGTGGGAATGATTTAGTTGTAATCGCTTTTTCTGATACGCCCATCAAAACCTGCGCAGTGTTGAAAGTCGCCACTAAGGTGTTTTCAAAACTGCTAAAAAGACGAGGAACGAAAAGTTGAAAGATTATGATTATCAACCCCAACCCTATTGCCCTTAAAATTGGCATAATGGTTAAATTAAAAAGAGGGCTGAACGCGTTTCGCGGACAAGCGAAACACTGTTGGTAATCCAACAACCCTCCTCTTCAATCAAAACGGCGCGCAAAAGCGAAAAGCGCGTTGATGGAAGAAGAGAGTTGTTTTTCATCTTTCAAAAACCTTGGCCACTTATTAAAACGACAATATAATAAAAAATGTTACAAGAAAAGCCACTTCAAACTATTGCTTTTGTAAATACGCCAATGTACAATCATGTTACCTTAACTAAAAGGGGTCAGGTATGCTCTGTAGAAAACCCCTTACCCAAAGAATCATGGTATTGTGGGTAATCACTTTGAGCATCATCTCGCGAATTTGCGCTTGATAACTCTTGGCGAACAATTCTTCACGCAAATTGCGCTTAATCATACTCATCACCGTTTCAACTTGCCAACGCTGACCATAGGTACTTTTATCAAAGCGTTCTACCATCTCCCTTCGGTATTTACCCGACGGAGGTTTCTTTGTCGGTCTTCCGATTCTTGGGGGAATAATACTGTGAATACCAAGCTCTTCTCTCACATAGCGATGGGACTCCTCTGCATCATACCCCGCGTCAGCAAGTAGGGTGTCTGTTGGATAAGCCGTCTCTGATTCAAAAGCCAGTTTTTTGAAGTGAACAACATCTGGTGATGGCCCTTTCATGCCAAGAGCGGTCGTGATGATGTGGCTCAGAGCATTACACACGAGGGCAAGTTTGGGGAAACGCTTGTATGTCGTAGTTTGGTAACAATCTTTCTGTCCCTTCTCTCGCCGTCTGATGAAATACCTGCTTGTATGTCCCGCTTCCAATCCAGTTGAGTCAATGGCCGAGAGCTTTGTCTTTTGGTTTAGAATTCCAGACGCTTCGGCAAGGCGGATTGTCTCCTTGAGAAGTTTTCTGACTTTTGGTTTTGCAAATATCTCTTTTGAGGCTTTTTGAATGGTGGTAAAGTGCGGTACGGCGGACAACTCAAGGATACTCCGCAGATCGCTTGAGTCTTTAATGATTTCCACGATACCGCGGTAGTCTGTGGTGAAAAATTCTTTCAATATCAGCACGGCTGCCAGTTGGTGCTGGGTAAATACATGGGGTGAATACTTGTGCCGATACGCGGGAAGGGAGAGCTTTGCCAGAAGGATAGCGGTTCGAGCTACTTCGTTGGGTGATTTTGAGGTTTTCATATACCTACAGTATACCAGAATATGGTAGGTTTTCTACAGAGCATACCTGACCCCTTTCGGGATATGAATGAAGATAGATTTTAATTAATACCGACCAACTCCACATCAAATATCAGCGTTGAATTCGGCGGAATCTGACCAACTTGTCTCACACCATACCCGAGCTCTGGCGGAATTGTCAGAGTTTTTTTCTCGCCTACTTTCATGCCGACAACGCCTTGGTCAAAACCTTTAATGACTTCCCCTCCGCCCACGGTAAATGTAATCGGATCTCCGCGGTCGTAGGAACTGTCAAACTGCGTGCCGTCCGTCAACGACCCGACATAATGAACGGAAACAGTATCCCCGGCCTTTACCATTACATTAGTATTTTGGGCATTTTGCTTATTCGCCATCTTTCGCATCGGCGCTTGTGTCAGCTCCGAAAGCAACTGGCCAAAAAATAATAGCCCGAATGTCGCAACAAGCGCCACACCAACCGCCACCCCTTCGTTTTTAGATAATTTTTTCATCCCGTTTAGAGACAGGTCTCGGTCAACCCGCGCCCTGTATAATTATTGTTAATTTGATAATGATAATCCATATTACAAATTTAGTTTTTCTTAAACCGTGACCG
>Ga0209515_10001564_pt1 | contig 37746 bp, 33 predicted proteins | sample Subgroupgradi54m_FD_187454 | JGI IMG/M metagenome (GOLD analysis project Ga0209515, IMG submission 187454) | Subsurface groundwater microbial communities from S. Glens Falls, New York, USA - GMW60B uncontaminated upgradient, 5.4 m (SPAdes)... ... | reverse complement strand
TTCGCGTTCGCCGCGTGCAGGACCTTTGTGATCGCCGCGGTCAGCGTGGTCTTGCCGTGGTCGATGTGCCCGATGGTCCCGATGTTCATGTGCTCTTTCGTCCGCTCGAACTTCGCCTTGGCCATAGATAACTCCTTTAGATACGAAACCGAATCCGACTACCGTCCGCCGCGCCGCCCACCCATACGGGCCACAATCTCCCCAGCAATACTGGATGGGACAGGCTCGTACCGCGAAAACTGCATTGTGTGGGAGGCCCGACCCTGGGTCGCTGAACGTAGGTCAGTGGCATACCCAAACATCTCGGAAAGCGGCACATCCGCTTGAATCACCTGGGCGACAGATCTGGCCTCGATCCCAATCACCCGACCTCGACGCGAGTTCAGATTGCCGATAACCTCCCCAAGAAAGGCCTCCGGCGTCGAGACATCGACCCGCATGATCGGTTCCAGCAGCACCGGCTTCGCCCGACTGGTCGCCTCTTTGAAAGCCATTGAGCCAGCGATCTTGAACGACATCTCCGAGGAGTCCACCTCGTGATAGGATCCGTCAAAGAGGGTGACCTTCATATCGATGACGGGGTAGCCGGCCACCACCCCGGTATGCAATGCCTCCTTAATTCCTTTCTCCACCGCGGGGATATACTCTTTGGGCACCGCGCCACCCACGATCTTATTGACAAATTCGAAACCCGATAGAGCAGGGGAGGGTTCCACCTTGATCCAGACGTGTCCGTACTGTCCACGCCCGCCGGTTTGCCGCACGTACCGGCCCTCAGCCTCGGCCGAGGTCGTCACGGTTTCACGATAGGCCACCTCGGGCTTGCCGACATTGGCCTCGACCCGAAACTCCCGCATGAGCCTGTCGACAATAATCTCGAGATGCAGTTCTCCCATCCCGGAGATAATCGTCTGGCCAGTCTCTTCGTCCGTGGCAGCGCGAAAGGTCGGATCCTCATTAGCCAATGCTTGAAGCCCCACCGCAAGCCGATCCTGTCCTTCTTTCGTCTTCGGCTCAATGGCCACAGAGATTACCGGATCAGGAAACTCGATCGATTCTAGAACGATCTGGTTGACCTCGTCACACAGGGTGTCGCCCGTTTTGGCGCCCTTGAGTCCTACGGCAGCGGCAATGTCACCGGCAAAGACCTCTTTAATCTCCTCGCGCTTGTTGGCGTGCATCTGCAGCAGTCGCCCGACCCGCTCCCGACTGCCGCGCGAAGAGTTATATACGTGGCCCCCTGAGGCGAGGGTGCCTGAATAGACCCTAAAGAAGGCCAGTTGTCCCACATAGGGATCCGTCATGATCTTAAACACTAAGGCTGCGAAGGGTTCGCTTGCCTTCGGGACCCGCACCACAGATTTCGCGGCTGTCGAATCGAGACCCTCAATGGGCGGCAGGTCAGCTGGGGATGGAAGATAGTCCACCACAGCATCGAGTAATAACTGGACACCCTTGTTCTTGAACGAGGCGCCAGCGAGGACCGGGACCAGCAGGAGCTTGAGCGTTGCGCTGCGAATCGCGGCTTTGATCTCCTCCGGTCCAACCGCGAGGCCATCCACATATCGGACGAGGAAGCTATCGTCCACTTCAGCGATGGTCTCCAGCAGCCGCTCGCGAGCCTCCTGAGCCCGTGAACGCATCTCCTCGGAAATCTCATCCTCCCGGTAGTTCGCCCCCAGTGTCTCATCGTCCCAGATCACCGCCTTCATCCGGATCAGGTCCACGACACCCTCGAAATGATCCTCTCGGCCAATGGGAAGCTGCACAACCAATGGAACAGCCCCCAGACGCTCGGCGATCATTCGAACACACATATCAAAATTGGCTCCCATGCGATCCATCTTATTGACGAAGGCGATACGGGGAACACCGTACTTGTCCGCTTGGCGCCACACCGTCTCAGACTGGGGCTCTACGCCGGCTACCGCGTCGAAGAGGGCTACGGCCCCATCGAGGACCCGAAGCGACCGCTCAACCTCAACCGTGAAATCGACGTGTCCTGGTGTGTCGATAATGTTGATCCGATGATCCCGCCAGAAGCAGGTGGTGGTGGCGGAGGTGATCGTAATCCCCCGCTCGCGCTCCTGCTCCATCCAGTCCATCTCGGTGGAACCCTCGTGCACCTCCCCGATCTTATAGGTCTTGCCGGTGTAGTACAGGATCCGCTCGGTGGTGGTGGTCTTCCCCGCGTCGATGTGGGCCATGATCCCGATGTTTCGGACCGCCTCTATTGGATATGTGTCAGCCATGCCAGTGTTCCGAGTTCTGGGTTTCGGGTTTCGAGTCTCGGGTTTCGGGTCCCGAGCGGCGCATGCCAACTCGAAACTCCGGACGCGAAACTTGAAACTGGTGATTACCAGCGATAATGGGCAAACGCCTTATTCGCCTCCGCCATCTTGTGCGTATCTTCCTTCTTCTTCACCGAGCTTCCCCGGTTAGCCGCCGCTTCGATCAGCTCAGCAGCCAGCCGCTCTGTCATCGTCTTCTCCGTACGCTTTCTGGAGAAGCCAATGATCCAACGAAACGCCAGGGAGGTTCGGCGCTCCGCTCGGACCTCCACCGGCACCTGATAGGTCGCACCTCCTACCCGACGCGACTTGACTTCAAGTACCGGTTTGACGTTGTCAACAGCTTGTTTGAACATGCGCAGCGGGTCGGTTTTCGCCCGATCCTCAATGATCTTCATTGACCCGTAGACAATCGACTCGGCAACGCTTTTCTTACCTTGGACCATGATGGTATTGATAAACTTCGTAACCATTCGGTTGCTATATACCGGATCAGCGAGGGTCTCTCGTTTCTCAATTACTTTTCGTCTGGGCATTGAGCGTTCTCCGAAACAGTAAGTCTTACACGCAACCAGAAAATTAAAATCGGCGCTTCAGGCAAGGTCCGTGAAGAACCGATTTTCTGTACCGAAGGTCGTTAACCGATCTTTGGTCTCTTGGCACCGTAACGGGATCGTCCCTGTTTGCGATCCTGGACCCCTGCCGTATCGAGGGCGCCGCGAATCACGTGATAGCGGACGCCTGGCAGGTCTTTGACGCGACCTCCCCGAATCAGAATAATGGAGTGCTCCTGCAGATTGTGCCCGACTCCGGGAATATACGTTGTCACCTCAATCCCATTACTGAGGCGGACCCTGGTCACCTTTCGAAGGGCTGAATTCGGTTTCTTTGGGGTGGTCGTATAGACACGAATGCAGACCCCACGTCGCTGCGGACACCCCTGTAGCGCCGGCGTCTTGGCCTTCTTGACGGCTGCAGATCGACCCTTACGAACCAACTGGTGAATGGTAGGCACCGGCTCCTCCCTCTCTTAGGCAATCTAGCTATTGTACAGACTCAATGTCCATTGTCAAGCTTTTTGATTACTCATTTAATTATCAAGCGGCGTGTTCAGATCGTCTGGTCTCTCGTCAACTGCCACGCTCGCCCCCGTTAAGGCCCCCTTCGACAGCGCCACCTCCGGCGTGGCAATCGTCGTCTCTCGGTACCACCTCATCCCTGTGCCAGCCGGAATCAGCCGCCCCATAATGACGTTCTCTTTCAGACCACGCAATTCATCCCTCGCCCCATTGATGGCTGCCTCTGTCAAGACCTTCGTGGTTTCCTGAAATGAGGCGGCAGAGATGAAACTATCAGTGGAGAGTGACGCCTTAGTAATCCCCAAGAGAAGAGGCTTGCCGGTGGCCGGAGTCCCTCCTGAGGCCATTGCCCGCTGGTTCTCTTCGAGGAAGACGGCCTTATCAACATGCTCGCCGACCAAGAAGTTAGCATCGCCAGACGCCTCGACCTGCACTCGCTTGAGCATCTGCCTGACGATCACTTCAATATGCTTGTCGTTGATCTGTACCCCCTGGAGCCGGTAGACTTCTTGGATTTCATTCACCAGATACTTCTGGAGTTCCTGTTCGCCCAACACGTCCAGGATATCATGCGGGTTAATGGGGCCGTCCATAAAGGGTTCGCCAGCCTTGACCTCATCCCCCTCCAACACATTGATATGCCGGCGTCGAGCAATCAAGTATTCTCTGAGGTCGCCGTGCTCGTCCCTGACAGAAAGCTTGCGCATGCCCTTGACGATCCCACCCAATTCTACACGACCGTCGATCTCGGAGATGACAGCAGCATCCTTTGGCCTACGTGCCTCGAATAGCTCAGCCACCCGGGGGAGACCACCCGTGATGTCCTTGGTTTTCATCGTCTCCCGCGGGATCTTCGAAACGCTGTCTCCAGCCGACACCATCTGCCCCTCACTCACCATGAGGTGAGCACTGACAGGCAGCAGGCAGCGGAAGACGGTCGCGCCATGCTCATCCTTAATCGAGACCCGAGGTTGCAAGTCCTCCCGTCCGTGCTCCACCACGACGCGCTGGGATAGGCCGGTGACCTCATCTACTTCCTCCCGAATGGTCACCCCCTCGACGACATCCCGAAAGTGCACCATTCCACCGTGCTCTGCCAAGATCGCATTCGTAAAGGGATCCCACTCCATCAACACCTGCCCCGCCTTTACCGTCGCGCCATCCTCCACTTTCAGGTGAGCGCCGTAGACCGCCTGGTAGCTTTCTTTCTTGCGGCCCTTCTCATCGATGACGCTGATCGCGCCATTCCGGTTCATCACCACGTAGTCGCCCTTGGCGGCCTTAACCGTACGCACCTTCGCGAACCTGACGATCCCCGCTCCCTTACATTCGAGAGTACTCTGCTCGACAGTACGGCTCGCAGTACCCCCTATATGGAAAGTCCGCATGGTCAACTGGGTCCCAGGCTCACCGATAGACTGCGCCGCCAGGACACCGCACGCCTCTCCCAATTCCACCAGCCTGCCGGTAGCAAGGTTACGACCGTAGCACTTGACGCAGATGCCTCGTCGCGCCTCGCAGGTGAGGACAGAGCGGATTTTGACCCTATCGATGCCGGCATTTTCGATCTTGCTGGCCAGCACCTCCTCGATCTCCTGATTGGCCCCCACCAGCCCCTCTCCCGTGAAGGGATCAAGGATATCATCCAGGGCTACCCGACCGAGGATTCGGTCACGCAGGGGCTGGATGACCTCGCCCCCTTCGATGAGGGGGGTGACCCATATCCCATTGGGCGTGCCGCAATCCACCTCGGCCACAATGACATCCTGCGCTACGTCCACCAGTCGGCGCGTGAGATAGCCGGAATCGGCCGTCTTCAAGGCCGTGTCTGCCAGACCCTTTCGCGCCCCGTGAGTTGAGATAAAGTACTGAAGAACAGTGAGCCCCTCCCGAAAGTTCGCGGTGATGGGGGTCTCGATGATCTCTCCGGAGGGTTTGGCCATCAAGCCGCGCATGCCTGCCAACTGCCTGATCTGCTGCCGACTGCCTCTCGCGCCAGAGTCGGCCATCATGAAGACCGGGTTGAACTCCCCCTTCTCCTCAGCCTCGATCTCTCGGAACATCTCATCCGACACGCGTTCGGTTACGTGGGTCCAGATGTCGATAATCTTGTTGTAACGCTCGCCTTTGGTGATCAGACCATCCTGATATTCACGCTCGATCTTGACGATCTCCTTATGGGCCTCGTCGATCAACTTGCCTTTGGTGGAGGGGATATGCATGTCTTCGATGCCCATCGAGATACCGGCGAGCGTGGCGTACCTGAACCCGAGGTCCTTCAGGTTGTCCAGGAGCTTTACCGTTTCCGCATTCCCGAGAAGGTAGCAGCACTGCGCGACGAGACGGGCCAGCTCCCGTCTATTCATCTCTTGGTTGACGAACCGGAGCGTCTCTGGCAAGTGCTCATTGAAGATGCAGCGCCCGACGGTGGTCTCGATCATTTCGCCTTCGACGCGGACCTTGACCCAAGCCAGCAGACCCACTTCCTCGGCGTCATAGGCCGCCCGGGCCTCGTCCAGATCTCTGAACACTAGGCCCTCGCCCTTCTCGCCAACTTTGCTCCGGGTCAGATAGTAGCAACCCAGCACGATATCCTGGCTGGGGGTAACGACTGGTAAACCGTTTGCCGGAGAAAGGATATTATGGGAAGCCAGCATCAGAACCGAGGCCTCGATCTGGGCCTCCGGCGACAGAGGCACATGGACGGCCATCTGGTCGCCGTCAAAGTCAGCATTGAACGCTGCGCAGACCATGGGATGGATCTTGATCGCTTCCCCTTCCACCAGTACGGGTTCAAAGGCCTGCACGCCCAGCCGATGCAGCGTCGGGGCGCGGTTCAGGAGGATCGGGTGCTCGTGAATCACCTCCTCCAGGGCGTCCCACACCTCAGTCTTACCCTTTTCTACCAGCTTCTTGGCACTCTTGATGGTGGTTACAACGCCGTCCTTGAGGAGCTTCCTGAAGATAAAGGGTTTGAATAGCTCAAGGGCCATCTTCTTTGGCAGGCCACACTGGTGCAGCTTCAATTCGGGTCCCACCACGATCACCGATCGCCCGGAGTAGTCTACCCTTTTCCCAAGCAGGTTCTGGCGGAAGCGCCCCTGCTTTCCCTTCAGCATTTCAGAAAGGGACTTGAGAGGACGGTTGTTCTGTCCCTTCAGCGCGCGGCCACGACGGCCATTATCGAATAGGGCGTCAACCGCTTCTTGCAACATCCGCTTCTCGTTACGGACGATGATATCAGGCGCCCGGAGTTCAATGAGACGCCTGAGTCGGTTGTTGCGATTGATCACCCGCCGATAGAGATCGTTTAGGTCCGATGTGGCAAAACGCCCCCCGTCAAGGGGGACCAGCGGCCGAAGCTCAGGCGGTAGGACCGGAATCGCGTCCAGAATCATCCATTCCGGCCTATTGCCGGAATTAATGAAGGCCTCCACGATTCGCAGCCGCTTGGTGATCTTCTTACGATTCTGCTGAGAGGTCTCTTGGGGCATCTGCGCGTGGAGGCCTTCCGCCAGCTCACGAAGGTTCATCCGCTTCAACAGATCCCGAATAGCCCCTGCGCCCATCCCCGCCTTAAAGCTGTCCCCGTACTCTTCACAGGCCAGGCGATGTTCATCCTCGGTCAAGAGCTGGTTCAAGGAGAGGGGAGTCTTGCCCGGGTTCACCACCACATACGCTTCGAAATAGAGGACCCTCTCAAGGTCCCGGAGGGATATATCGAGGAGATAGCCGATCCGACTGGGTACGCCTTTGTAGAACCAGACGTGGACCACCGGGGAGACCAGCTCGATGTGGCCCAGCCGCTGTCGTCGCGCTTTACTCCTGATCACCTCGACGCCGCACTTGTCGCAGACAACCCCCTTATGCTTGATACCCTTGTACTTACCGCAGTTGCACTCCCAATCCTTTGTCGGACCGAAGATCTTGGAACAGAAGAGCCCGTCCCGCTCCGGCTTGAACGTCCGGTAGTTAATGGTCTCCGGCTTCCTCACCTCTCCGAAGGACCACGACCGAATCTTCTCCGGGGAAGCGAGTCCGATCCGGATAGCCTTGAAGCTGGTGGGATCGATGGTCTTTTCGTCGTAGAACCCGAAAAACTTATCCAACGCTACCACCTCCACATGCCCTGCCGATTGCGGAATTCCGCACTCCGCAGGGCTACTCCTTTTTCAGCTCAACATCCAGCGCCAGGCTTTGTAGCTCCTTGACCAGGACATTGAAGGATTCCGGGAGCCCCGGCTCGAGGGTGCAGTCGCCTCTGACAATTGACTCGTACATCTTGGTTCGCCCCACCACATCGTCTGACTTCACGGTCAGGATCTCTTGGAGGGTATGGGCGGCCCCGTACGCCTCCAGGGCCCACACCTCCATCTCTCCGAATCGCTGTCCGCCGAATTGGGCCTTGCCCCCCAGGGGCTGCTGAGTGATCAACGAGTAGGGACCAATGGAGCGAGCGTGAATTTTGTCATCCACAAGATGGGCCAGCTTCATGAGGTAGATATAGCCAACCGTCACCTCCTGATGGAACGGCTTCCCGGTTCGTCCGTCGTAGAGGACGGTCTTCCCCGTGACGGGGAGACCGGCTCGCTTGAGCCAGGTCTTGATCTCCTTCTCCGTAGCTCCATCAAAGACCGGTGAGGCGACCCGCAGCCCCAGAACCCTGGCCGCCCAGCCCAGGTGGGTCTCTAGGACCTGGCCCACGTTCATCCTGGAAGGCACGCCCAGAGGATTCAGGACCACCTCGACAGGCGTCCCGTCGGGTAGATAGGGCATATCCTCCTCGGGCAGGACCTTCGCGATCACACCCTTGTTCCCATGTCGACCAGCCATCTTATCGCCGACGGAGAGCTTTCGTTTCATGGCCACGTAGACCTTGACCATCTTGAAGACTCCAGGGGCGAGCTCATCACCTCGGGTCACTCTGCTGATTCGCTCCTCCAAGAGCGTCTGCAGGACGTGGACCTGGTTATCGGCCGCGTCACCGATCCTGCTCGCCTTCCGACCCAACTCTTCGTCCAATCGCCCTGCGAGATCCACCAGGTTCTCATGAGACAGCGTATCCAGAGTCTCGCCAGTCAACTTCTTGCCCTTGGGAACCATAACCTTGCGCGTGAGCCTGCTCCGGACCTCCTTACTGACACTTAGGCCCTCGAGGAGGGAGCGCAGCTTCCTATCCCGATCTGCGGCGATGATGCTGATCTCGTCTTCGAAGTCCTTGCGGAGTCGACTGACCTCTTCGTCCTCGATCGACTTGGCCCGCTCGTCCTTCTCGATCCCTTTTCGGGAGAAGACCTTAACATCGACGACGGTGCCGCAAATCCCAGGCGGGACATAGAGCGAGGCGTCCCGTACATCCTCGGCCTTCTCGCCAAAGATAGCTCGCAACAGTCGCTCTTCTGGAGTGAGCACTGTTTCACCTTTGGGGGTGACCTTTCCCACCAGGATATCCCCGGGCTTCACCTCGGCTCCGATCCGAACGATCCCACTCTCGTCGAGATCTTTGAGCGCGTCCTCGCCCACGTTCGGGGTGTCTCGCGTGATCTCCTCCTTCCCCAGCTTGGTCTCGCGAGCTTCGATCTCGAACTCCTCGATGTGAATAGAGGTATAGCGGTCTTCCTTGATTAGCCGCTCGCTGATCAGGATCGCGTCCTCAAAGTTATACCCACCCCATACCATGAAGGCCGTCAGGACATTCTGCCCGAGCGCCAGTTCGCCGTTCTGGGTCGCCGGACCATCGGCGATCACCTGGCCCTTGGCGATCCGCTCTCCCTTGCTCACGATCGGCTTCTGCGTGATACAGGTATTCTGGTTGCTACGGCGAAACTTCACCAGAGCGTAGATGTCTACTCCTGAATCGTCCCCGCCGTCTTCACTTTTTCCGTCAGAGGAGCGGACGATGATCCGGTCAGCGGTCACCGATTCGACGATCCCTCCACGCTGGGCCACTACGACCGCCCCAGAGTCCTTCGCCGCGGGATGTTCCATCCCGGTTCCGACCACTGGAGCCTCCGGCCGCAGGAGGGGGACCGCCTGGCGTTGCATGTTGGCGCCCATCAGGGCACGATTGGCGTCATCGTGTTCGAGGAATGGGACAAGCGAAGTAGAGACTCCAACAAGTTGCTTCGGGGCGACATCCATGTACTCGACATTGGCTGGGGGAACCGTGACAAAGTTACCACCGGATCGTGCCGAGACCCGATCTGATGTGAAGCGTCCCCGTCCGTCTAACTCCGCGTTGGCCTGTGCGATAGTGTACTTCTCCTCTTCATCGGCCGTCAGGTACTCGATCTTGTCGGTCACGACCCTACCCCGGACCTTGCGATAAGGTGTCTCGATGAAGCCAAAATCGTTGACGCGGGCATAGGTGGAGAGACTGGCGATAAGGCCGACGTTGGGGCCTTCCGGCGTTTCGATGGGACACATCCGACCGTAGTGTGTCGGGTGCACGTCCCGGACCTCGAACCCTGCCCGCTCCCGCGACAGCCCTCCAGGGCCCAAGGCTGACAGCCGCCGCTTGTGGGTCAGCTCAGCCAGTGGGTTAGTCTGGTCCATGAACTGGGAGAGCTGGGAGCTGCCAAAGAACTCCTTCAGCGCTGCCGTAACCGGCTTGGCGTTCACCAGGTCGTGCGGCATCAGGGTCTCCAACTCCTGTGTACTCATTCGCTCTCGGACCGCCCGCTCCATTCGAGCCAATCCGATCCGGAACTGTTCTTCCAGAAGCTCCCCAGCCGACCGGATCCGGCGATTGCCCAGATGGTCGATGTCATCTACGGAGGTCCCGGCCTCCCCGTGCTTCAGCCTGAGGAGGTATCGGATGGCCTCTACAATATCGTCTACCTGGCCTATCCGCCCCTCCATACCGGCAGGCCGATATCGGCGGCACATGAGGGTATGAACCTCAAGCGGCACCTCAAGGCCAAGCTTGCGATTGATCTTCAGGCGCCCGACCTTGGAAAGATCGTAGCGCTTCGGATTAAAGAAGATGGATTCAAGGAACGCCTTAGTCGCTTCCTCGTTGGGCGGATCCCCCGGTCGCATTCTCCGGTAAATCTCGGTTAGGGCCTCCTTTTCAGAGCGAGTCGAGTCGCGGATGATGTTCTCCCGAATCTCGAACATATCCCGACCATCGAGTCTGGCAAGCACGGCGAAGCTGCTCAGTCCGCTGTTGAAGACCCGTTCCAGCGTTTCTTCTGTGATCTCCTGCGCACATTCAAGGATCACCTCGCCGCTCTTTGTATCCGCAATATCAGCGGCCAGAATCCGGCCGATGAGATCCTCTTTATACAGGGGTACCTCCGTGATCTTCAAAGCCTGCAGTCGCTTCTGGGCCACCTTCGTGATGCGCTTGGTCGCCCCAAGAATCAGTTGCTTGGTGCGAGGATCGGGAATATCCCTGCTCACCCGGAAGCTGGTTGCGCCAGGTGAACCCACATGAAGCAGGATCTCCTTCCCCTTCTCTATGCGCAACACATCCCGCTTATAAAAGAGGTTCAGGATCTCCTCATTACTCCCGTAGCCGATCGCCCGCAGCAGGATCGACGTTAGAAACCTCCGTCTTCGGTCCACTCGGACATGGAGCACATCATTCCCATCAAACTCGAATTCCAGCCAAGAGCCTCGGTACGGAATGAGGCGAGCAGAGAAGAGGGTCTTGCCGCTCGGGTGAGTCTTACCGCCGTCATGGTCGAAGAAGACCCCTGGGGAGCGGTGGAGTTGGCTGACCACCACCCGCTCCGTCCCATTGATAATGAAGGTACCCTGCGGCGTCATCAAGGGCATCTCTCCCAAGTAGACCTCTTGCTCTTTAATGTCCCTGATGCTGCTGGCCTCTGAGCTGACTGGCTTATCCCAGACCATCAGGCGAAGGGTCACCTTGAGCGGAACGGAGTAAGTCATCCCCTTCTCCAGGGATTCCTCTGCACCGTACTTGGGCACCCCGAACTCGTACTTGACAAAGCCCAGGGACGCCGAACTGTCATAATTGAAAATCGGGAAGATGCTGGCGAATGCCCCCTGAAGGCCGATCTCCTCTCGCGCGTGCGGAGGAACCTTCATTTGCAGAAACTGATCGAAGGATCGCCGCTGGATCTCAATAAGATTAGGAATAGAGATCACCTCTTTGATCTTGCTGAAATTCCAGCGCTCGGCAGCCACGCTCTTCTTCACGAGGGCCATACGTCCTTGACTCCTTTTCTTCCTGCTTTACTTAAGTTCTGCAGTCGCGCCAGTCGCCTCGATCTTCGCTTTGATCGCCTCAGCCTCAGCCTTCGACAGTCCTTCCTTCACCGGCTTAGGAGCGCCCTCGACCAGGTCCTTTGCCTCTTTCAGACCAAGTCCGGTGATTGCCCTCACCTCCTTGATCACCTGAATCTTCTTTTCCCCCACAGAAGCGAGGATGACCGAGAATTCCGTCTTTTCCTCAGTTGGTGGCGCTGCAGCAACGGAAGCCCCTCCTTGGCCAACCGCCATCGCAGGCATCATCGCCGTTGCAGAGACGCCAAACTTTTCCTCAACCCCCTTCACCAGTTTGTTGAGGTCTAAGACAGTCCACTGCTCAATCGAGTCCAACACGTCATCAACTGTGACCTTTGCCATCGTCACTCCTCTCCTTGACTGCGTAGTAACACATGTGTCGACAATGCCCAAGCCGCTTGAGGGCCAGGGCCGGTCCCTACCCTTTCTGCTGTCTCACCGCCTCCAGGACCATCAGGAGGGAACGAAGCGGCCCAGAAAGTACAGCCACGAGGCCGCGAAGGGGGGATTGCAGAATACCAGCGAGCCTAGCCGCAAGCACCTCACGTGGAGGGAGATCGGCGAGCGCCATTGCCTCTTGCCCGGCCAGCACCCTTCCCTCCGCGAAACCGGCTTTGATTTGGAAGGTCGATTTCGTCTTGATGAAAGGGGCTAAGAGCTTGGCTGGCGCGGTAGGATCACCTTTCCCATGGACAATCGCTGTCGGGCCGACAAGATAAGGCTTAAGCTCCTGGAGTTCCGTCCCCGTGATGGCCAATCTGGCGAGGGTGTTCTTGACGACCCGGAGAGCCACCCCCTGCTGCCGGAGCAGTTTTCTCAGTTCAGTCAACTCACTTACACTGATGCCCCGAGGATCTGCCAACATGGCGACCGTCGCCCCTGCCAGCTCGGCCTTAAGTTCATCAACTACCGCTGCTTTTTCCGCCTGCTTCACTGTCCCCTCCCTGCAAGGCAAGGTGGCTGTCCTAGCTCTTTGCCAACCCCACCAAGGTGTCAAGCTCCACCTTTACACCCGGCCCCATTGTCGACGATATAGTGACCCCATTAAGGTATCGACCCTTGCTGGAGGCCGGCTTGGCCCGGAGCAACGCCCCCAGCAACGCCACGGCATTCTCACAGAGATGGTTCGCCGTAAAGGAGGCCTTGCCGAAAGGCGCATGCACGATCCCTGCCTTCTCCGTGCGATACTCAATCTTTCCACCCTTAAACTCCCTGACCGCTCTTCCAACATCGAAGGTGACAGTGCCGGTCTTAGGGTTGGGCATCAATCCCCGAGGCCCGAGAACCTTTCCGAGGCGTCCCACCAGACCCATGACGTTCGGGGTAGCGATTGCCCGATCGAACTCAAGCCATCCCTGTTGAATCTTCTCTATCAGGTCTTCACAGCCAACATAATCGGCACCAGCCTCACGAGCATCTTTCTCTTGTTCGCCCTTTATGAAGACCAGCACCCGAACATTCTTCCCTGTTCCATGGGGTAACACAACCGTGCCCCTCACCATCTGATCAGCATGCTTCGGATCAACCCCCAGGCGGACAGCAATTTCCATGGTCTCATCAAACTTCGCGCCGGCATTCGACTTCACCGTCTCTATCGCCTTAGCCAAGTCGCACGAGCCCACCCGTGTCACCGCTTCAGTAGCCACCCCGTAGCGTTTACCGGCCTTCGACATATTCCCACCCCACTTCAACAGATAGCGTCTAGAATAGCGTACAGGGTTTAGAAAATCCGCCCACGTTTGTTCTTCCTAGACCCTAACCCCCCTATACCCTGCACCCTCGTTTTTAGACTACCTCGATCCCCATGGTCTTCGCCGTTCCCTCGATAATCCTGACAGCCGACTCAAGTGATAGCGCATTCAAGTCCGGCATCTTCGTTCGCGCAATCTCCTCCACCTGCTTCCTGGTCACCTTTCCTACCTTCGTACGGTTCGGTTCCTTCGAGGCCTTCGCGATTCCAACAGCTTGCTTTAACAGAATTGCCGCTGGGGGAGTCTTGGTGATGAAACTGAAAGACCGGTCCCCGTAGATAGTGATGACAACGGGGATCACCAGGCCCTCTTCCGATGCTGTCTGTGCATTGAAGGCCTTGCAGAACTCCATGATGTTGACGCCATGCTGTCCGAGTGCAGGGCCGACCGGCGGCGCTGGGTTGGCCTTGCCGGCGGGGACCTGAAGCTTTACGATCGCTGTAACTTTTTTCGCCATAAGGACCTCAAATGCAGAAGCTGTTAGCTGTTCTTTCAGACCTTTTCAACCTGTAGGAACTCAAGGTCCACCGGGGTCGGCCTTCCGAAGATGCTGACCATCACCTTTAACCGCCCCTTTTCGGGCTTAACCTCATCAACGAGGCCAGTGAAGTTGGCGAACGGACCATCGATAACCCGAACACTTTCTCCACGAAGGAACATGACCCTATGTTTCGGTCGCTCGGCCCCCTCCTCTACTTGCTGCAGGATGGTTTGTACCTGTTCCTCTGGAACCGGAGTTGGTTGCGTAGCTGGGCCAACAAAGCCAGTCACTTTCGGGGTATTCTTGACGAGATACCAAATCTCCTCCGACATCTCCGCCTTGATCAGGACGTACCCCGGAAGGAATTTCCGCGAGGTTACCATTCGTTTTCCCTTCTTGAGCTCGACCACGTCTTCGGTGGGAATGATGACCTGGGAGATTTTATCCGACAGCCCCATGGCAGCAGCCCGCTGCTCAATACTCCCCTTCACCTTGTTCTCAAAACCCGAATACGTATGGATTACATACCAACTTTGCGACATAGTCTGACCTACTGGCATCGGCTGATCCGGCTACCCGACTACCAAAGTGAGCAGCCTCTGCAATATGACGTCTATAGCCCCGAGAAAGAACGAGACAATAAAGACCGACACGATGACAACGACAGTAGAACCCACAACCTCTTTCCTTCTGGGCCAATTGACCTTTTTCAGCTCAATCCTGACCTCTTGTAAGAATTGAACCAGCTGCTGCCACCGTTCCCTCATCGTCGTCTTTCTGCTCCTCCCGCTCTCCGACTTCGGTGGAAATCTCACTCCAATTCTAAAAACCTTACACACAGATCTGAGATCTTAGGCGGGTGAATCTGATACCACCGACCCGCTGCCGAAAATTTCCCCTCTGGAATTGCGAAAGATTCTCACGCCATCACATGGCAGGCCAGGAGGGATTTGAACCCCCAACACCCGGATTTGGAGTCCGGTGCTCTGCCGTTAGAGCTACTGGCCTCTGAAAGGTTCCGGGTTTTGAGTTTTTGAGTTTCAGGTTGTTGCAATCCCCGCCATCAACGTCGAACTCGAAACTCGAAACTCGAAATAGTTTACTTGGCTTCCTTATGGGCGGTGTGCTTGCGGCACCAACGACAGTACTTGCTCAGTTCGACCCTATCAGGCGTATTCTGTTTATTCTTCGTCGTTGTGTAATTTCGCCTTTTGCATTCACCACAGGCTAATGTAATTATCTCACGCATCAATGCTCCGTACGCTCCCTACTCTATCTTTAAGGAAAGGCTCTCGCCACCTGTAAGCCGCAAACCCCGCTCCAAACCCTACCCCCTACTCCACGACCTCGCTCACCACGCCGGCCCCAACAGTGCGGCCCCCCTCGCGGATCGCGAATCGCAGTTCTTTCTCCATGGCGATCGGCTGGATCAGTTCGACCGTGAGGCTCACGTTGTCCCCCGGCATGACCATCTCGGTCCCTGCGGGGAGCGTGCAGACGCCGGTCACGTCTGTCGTTCGGAAGTAGAACTGGGGCCGGTAGCCGTTGAAGAAGGGGGTGTGACGGCCGCCCTCTTCCTTGGTGAGGATGTACGCCTCGGCCTTAAAGCGCAGGTGGGGAGGGATGGAGCCTGGCTTCGCCACCACCTGGCCACGCTCGACCTCCTCGCGCTTGGTCCCCCGCAGCAGGAGCCCGACGTTGTCTCCCGCCTGGCCCTGGTCGAGGAGCTTGCGGAACATCTCGACGCCGGTCACGACAGTCCGCTGGGTGTCCCGGATGCCGACGAGCTCCACCTCGTCAGCGACCTTGATGATGCCGCGTTCGATGCGGCCGGTGACGACGGTCCCGCGCCCGGAGATCGAGAAGACGTCCTCGATAGGCATCAGGAACGGCTTGTCGAGAACCCGGATGGGCATGGGGAAGAAGCTGTCCACGGCGTCCATGAGCTCGAAGATGGGCACGGAGTTGGGGTCGGTGCGCAGACCAGTGCCAGCCTCCAGCGCTTTCAGCGCGCTGCCGCGGATGATCGGGGTCTCGTCCCCGGGGAAGTTGTAGAGCGTCAGCAACTCACGGACCTCCAGCTCGACGAGCTCGATCAGTTCGGGATCATCGACCAGGTCGACCTTGTTCAGGAAGACGACGAGGTTCGGGACGTTGACCTGGCGAGCGAGGAGGATGTGCTCGCGCGTCTGGGGCATGGGTCCCTCGGAGGCGGCGACGACCAGGATCGCGCCGTCCATCTGGGCGGCGCCGGTGATCATGTTCTTGATGTAGTCGGCGTGGCCTGGGCAGTCGACGTGGGCATAGTGGCGCTTGGCCGTCTCGTACTCGACGTGGGCGATATTGATGGTAATCCCCCGCTCCTTCTCCTCCGGCGCCTTGTCGATCTGATCGAAGGGGACGAAGTCGACCTTCGCGTTCGCCGCGTGCAGGACCTTTGTGATCGCCGCGGTCAGCGTGGTCTTGCCGTGGTCGATGTGCCCGATGGTCCCGATGTTCATGTGCTCTTTCGTCCGCTCGAACTTCGCCTTGGCCATAGCATCTCCCAGCCTGAAGGGCGATTCCCTTTTTTCCCTTCCGGCACTCATCCGCCGAGGGCGGATTCAGTCCCTGTCGAGTCGATACCAAGAAGACTATCTGGAGCCCACGACCAGGATTGAACTGGTGACCTCATCCTTACCAAGGATGTGCTCTGCCAACTGAGCTACGTGGGCTGGCCTACCGAGGTCCCAATCCACAATGGGATAACTCACGCACATTGGGTAGTTACGCGACTCTTTCTCTCCGACTCCTCCGAACATACACTATCGCTCGAGGGCTCACCCCTACCCGATGCTCGAGCCTTCTGTTTTCCCTTTCACCCGCAAGCGAGAAAAGGAACAACGGTCGAGAAGCAAGCCGGCGCGAATGACAAATTAATACACTCTCTGGAGCGGGAAACGGGATTCGAACCCGCGACCCTCAGCTTGGAAGGCTGACGCTCTAGCCAACTGAGCTATTCCCGCCTACGCTTGTAGTAGTTGCCCCAGGCGTTGGAGAATCTTGTAGAGGGAGACCCTCACCTCAGGTCTGGCGCCCCCTGCACGAGTCCGTTACGATGGTGGGGAGAGGAGGGTTCGAACCTCCGAAGGCAACGCCAGCAGATTTACAGTCTGCCCCCTTTGGCCGCTTGGGTATCTCCCCACATCTCCCTTCGAAATCTCCCCGGATGCTAGCTCTCCGTGGAGCTGGCGAAGGGATTTGAACCCCTGACCGGCTGATTACAAATCAGCTGCTCTGCCAGCTGAGCTACGCCAGCACACAAACTCTTAGACTATGAATAATTTGAGAGACGCGCAAGGCAAATATAAAGATGCCGTAAGCAAAAAGCAAGCAATAATTTCTATTGAGGGCATTTATGAGAAACAATCGCAGTTTCTTGTCAATTCACTGAGAGCTTCTTCACGATACTATGTTGCCGACGGATCTCAAACAGGAAGACGGCAGCAGCAGCAGCAGCATTGAGAGAGTCCACACGACCATGCGTGGGGATTCGCGCGAGCAGATCGCACCGCTGTCGTACTAACACTGTCAGCCCCCGGTGTTCTCCCCCGATGACCACGCCCATTGAAGCGCTCAAATCGATCTCGTAGAGGGACTGTACAGCACTTGGATCAGCCCCGAGAATCCAGACACCCTGATCTTTCAGCCACGCGAGAAACGCCGGCAGACCCGCGACTCTCGCCACAGGTAGATGCTCCACAGCACCGGCAGAGGCCTTTGCGACCGCCGGAGTGATCCCGACAGCGCGATGTTTCGAGATGAAGAGCCCGTCTGCTCCTGCAGCCTCCGCAGTGCGAATGATCGCTCCGAGGTTCTGAGGGTCCTGCACTCCATCAAGCAGCAGCAATAACGGCAGCGGGGTGGCAGCCCTGATTCGAGTAACCAGCGCGAAAGGGTCGTCGTAGCCCACCTCGCTGACAACGGCCAGGACTCCTTGGTGTGTAACCCCCTTGGCCAATTCGTCAAGCCGTTCCCGTTTCTCCTGTGTAGAGGGCACGCCCAAGTCGCGGGCGCGCTTCACAATCTCGGCGATCCTGGGATCATACCGTTCCCTCGCCAGATAAATCCGATCGACGTGACGTCGCCTCGCCCGAAGCGCCTCTAGCACAGCATGAGGACCAACGAGTATGTGCTCCGTCATGGCCGCTGTGTCTTTACGTGCGTGGCCTTCATGTGCCAGCGGACCCCGTCGCCGGTATCGTCCACGACCACCCCTAGGTCCGCCAACCAGGCCCGAATCGTGTCGGCAGTTGCCCAGTCCTTCTTATCACGGCATAGGACCCGGTATTCTACGATAGTCTTGATCGCGTCCGCTGGCGGGGATTGACCCGAGACAACTGCCGTGCGGACTCGCTCTTGAGCCACCACGAAGTCTTGCACTGTGATTTGGAGGTCAGGTTTGGCCCTGGTAACCTCTACCGCGCCAGCATCAGATATTCCGACGCGATCGCCCACGGTGATCTCCCGCATCCTGCTATAGTCCGCCTCGTCCTCAACCCCCTCAAGCAAGCTGCCCAACACCGACCCCAACCTACGCAACGTCTCTCCCGCTAGGCCCAGGGCGTTCACCAGCGATTGCTCCAGTGGCCCATCGGCACCTCTCAAGGCAATGTTCATATCCCTGGTCAGGTTAAACAATGCGGCCAGCGCGCGCGGCGTATTAAAATCATCATCCATCGCATCCGTGAACTCTTTCTCCGCCTCGCGAATCTGGTCAGAAAGAGGCAGTGGATCAATAGGTGAAGCGTCAGCCTGCAGGGTCGGGGTATCCCGGACATGCTGAACCCCGACCAGTACATTACGGAATCGATCCTCTGCAGCCATAGCGCTGATCAGCGCATCCTCCGAAAAATCTAAAGGTGCCCGGTGATGGGTGCCTATCAGAAATAGCTTGAGCGCACAGGGGCTGATGCGCCCGAGGAGCTCTCGGACCGTCAGGACATTGCCCAGCGACTTCGACATCTTTTCGGCGCGGATGTTAACAAATCCGTTATGGACCCAGTAGCGGGCAAACGACTTGCCGGTGGCGCACTCTGCCTGCGCGATCTCGTTCTCGTGATGGGGAAAGATCAGATCAGCCCCCCCACCGTGGATGTCGAAGGTCTCACCGAGGTATTTCATCGACATGGCCGAGCACTCGATATGCCAGCCTGGCCTGCCGGGGCCCCATGGGCTCTTCCACGCAGGCTCTCCTGGCCGCGATGCCTTCCACAAGGCAAAATCGAGGGGATCGCGCTTTCGCGGATCCACCTCCACCCTTGCCCCTACTCGCAACTCGTCGAGGTCTCGATGTGAGAGCTTCCCATAGTCGGGCGATCGCCTGACTTCGAAATAGACATCGCCATTTACGGAATAAGCGACTCCCTTCACCATCAAGACATGGATGAGCTCGATCATCTCCCGGATATGCTGCGTGGCCCGAGGCTCCTCCGTCGGCGTCCTGAGGCCCAGAGCTCGCATATCCTGGCGATAGGCCTCGATCTGCTCCTCGGCCAGTAACTCATACGACTGCCCCCGCTCCGCGGCCCGTTGGATGATCTTATCGTCCACATCCGTATAATTACGCACGTAGAGGACCTTGTACCCTCGGAACTCCAAGTAGCGCCAGATCACATCGAAGGTCAGAGCAGCGCGCGCGTGACCGATGTGGGCATGATCGTACACGGTCGGTCCGCAGGCGTACATCCGGACCTCGCCGGGTACGAACGGTTCAAACACCTCTTTTTTCTGGCTCAGGGTATTGTAGATGGCTAGCGCCATATGACTATCCCCGTCATGCTACGGCCGTATCCGATGGCGTTGGAGGGACGCAATGGCGAGACAAGCAATACCGTGACCTGCCCCAAGCGCGCCCACCCGATTCGCCGTCGCCGCCTTGACGCTCACTCCTTCGACCGGGGTTCCGATGCTTTCTGCCAGGTTAGCCCGCATCTGCGCAATATACGGCGTAAGCTTTGGGGCTTCTGCGATGATGGTCGCGTCGATGTGACTCACCGCATAGCCAAGGGCCTGCACTCGCTGGAAGGCCTCCCTGAGGAGTAAGAGACTCGACACATCCTTATATCGAGGATCGTCCGTCCCAAAGCAGGATCCGATATCGCCGGCGCACGCCGCACCAAGTATGGCGTCGATCACCGCATGGGCCAGGGCATCCGCATCCGAGTGGCCCTCAAGGCCTTTCTCGAATGGGATCTCCACCCCACCCAGGACAAGGCGCCGACCGGGCACTAATGGGTGCGTGTCGAACCCGATGCCAACTGTCATTGGACTACCCACCGCCTCAGGATCAGGTCGGCGAGGGGCAAATCTTCTTCGCTCGTAATTTTGAGGTTCTCGTAACTTCCTCTCACAACCTTGACCATTCCCCCTATTCGCTCCACCAGCGCGGCATCATCGGTGGCAACAATCCCGCGCTCCCGGATCGCCCGGTGAGCTTGCATCAAGAGTGCGTAACGGAAGACCTGAGGAGTCTGGACCGACCAGAGCTGTCCCCTCTGTAGCGTCTCTACCACGAAGCCGTCGGTATCTACTCGCTTGATGGTATCAATAACGGGCACGGCCGCGATCGCCGCACCCCATTCTTTCGCGGCTTCTACGGTAGCCAGCACAACCTCACGCGAAACGAAAGGGCGAACGCCGTCGTGGATCAATACGAGATCCGTCTCCGCCTTCGCCCTCTGCAAACCGATATAGACTGAATCCTGCCGTGCCTGTCCCCCTGGGACCACCTCCGTCTCTAGATCAATTCTGGCCAGCTCCAGCGCCTCTCGACCTCTTAACTCTTCCCCGGGAGGAACCACAACGATGATGGACGCAAGCGCCTTGGATGCCGCAAGCGCTCGTAATGTGTGGCTGAGTATCGGAAGACCATTCAGCGCGATAAACTGTTTCTTGACCGCTCCCCCGAATCGAATCCCCGCTCCCGCCGCGGGAACAATTGCGGTAACAATCATAAGCTATAGCGTCTAGGGTGCAGAGTCTAGGGTCTAAAATCTCTCGGGCGTACGTTTCCGCCCAGACCCTAAACCCTCTGCCCTCGACCCTGTTCTTCAGGCGGCCTCGGCCTCTTCCTTCAGGCGTGAGAAGATCATGCGCCCAGCTGTCGTCGGCAGCACCGTGGTAACGCGCACATCGACAGTCTGGCCGATATGTCGACGGCCGCTATCGACTACTACCATCGTCCCATCATCAAGGTAGGCAATGCCTTGGTTGTACTCCTTGCCTTCTTTAAGGACGTAGACCTGCATTTCCTCCCCAGGTAGGACAACAGGTTTTAGCGCACTGGTCAACTCGTTGATGTTTAATACCCCGATCCCGTGCAACTCTGCCACCTTATTCAGATTGAAATCGTTTGTCACGACCTTGGCATTACAGGTCTTGGCTAGTGCGACCAATTTCGCGTCCACCTCACGAATCTCCGGGAAGTCCACATCGCTGATCTCGACATGCGCATCGACATTCTTCTGCATCTTTTGCAAAATATCCAGTCCACGACGGCCACGGTTTCGTTTCAGCGGATCCGATGAGTCGGCAACCTGCTGTAACTCCCGCAAGACAAACTGAGGAACGAGAAGCGTCCCCTCAACAAACCCCGTCTCGCAGATGTCAGCAATGCGGCCATCAATGATCACTGAGGTATCAAGGATCTTATAGCTCTTACCCCGCGGCTTTTCCTTGAAAAGCCGAACCAGATCCAACATGCTGAACCCTCGGCTCTTCTCGATCGCGATGGCAGCCCCTAGATACGCAGCCCCGATGGTGACAATGATCCGCATGGTCATAGCGATGTAAGAAGGAATGAAGTCCAGAAAGCTAGAGATAGAGCTAAATAAGAGTTCGGCCAAGCCAAGACCCAAGGCAAAACCGATGATTCCGCTGACGATAACTTGCAAGGAAGCCTGATGAAACTTTCGCTGAAGGACCATCACAGCAACGCCGCACGAGGCCCCTAGAAGGAGGCCGGCCATCCCAAGCGGCCATTGGTAAGGACCTGCTCCGGCCTGGAAGGCCAGATAAAATCCGATGGCCGCCCCTCCAATACTGATCGGGAGACCAACGCGATAGGTGTTCAAGCCGATCGCCCCCTTTCATAAGCTTCGATGGCCTTACGCATAGCCATCATCAGTGGTTACCCACCGCCTGCTCAACAAGCGCTCTTGCTCTCTCCTGGTCAATCCCGGAGGCGTGCGAAATCTCGCTGACAACCAACCTCCGGACATTCTCCAGCATCGTCTTCTCGCCAAACGACAGGCTCCGTTCCTTCTGGAACAGAACCAACTTTCGCAGGACCAGAGCAACCTCAAAGAGCGATCCTGTCCTGATCCGCTCTAAGTTATCCTTAAACCGGCGGTTCCAATTCGAACTGATTTCCAGGTTATTCTTCTTCAAAATGGCAAGAACCTTTGGAATCTCCGAGGGTTCGATGACCTCTCGAAGGCCGACCCGTTTTGCGTTCTGCGTAGGGACCAGAATAGTCATTCCGTTCCCGATGATGCGAACTATGTAGAAAGACTGCAGCCCACCTGCAGCCTCTTTTTTTTCGATGGCTTCAATTAACCCAACTCCATGGGTGGGATAGACTACTTTTGTCCCAGTACTATACATTATTTACTACGGATTATGACAGGGATTCTCTAGCTGGTCAAGAGATTTTGCTGCCTGCCGTGTCTCTAGCTTCTCCATCAGCTCCTCCAGGGTGCATAGCCCACTAACCCGTAAAGAGAAAAAGTCAGGCTGGGTCCGATCGAGGTTGTGTCGGGGCATCAAACAATGGGACAACCCTAGGCGGGCGGCCTCCTCGAGCCGTCGCTCCGCCATCGGCACCGCCCGCACCTCACCTGCCAGACCGATCTCGCCGAACACGCAGAGCCCAGGGTCGAGTAGAAGGTTCCTGGCGCTTGAGAGGATCGCCGCGGCCATGCCAAGATCGGCGGCGGTCTCTCCTACTCTGACGCCCCCCACAACGTTTACGTAGACATCGCACGCGCTGAGCGGCAGGCCGAGCCGCTTTTCCAGCACAGCCAGCAGCAGGACGCCTCGGTTGCTGTCCACCCCATTGAACACCCGTCTGGGAATTGCGGCGCTTGGTGCCGCCACCAACGCCTGTAGCTCCACGAGAAGTGGCCGGCTCCCCTCCAGGGTCGGAATGACAACTGAGCCCGACGCCCCCGAGGGGCGCTGGGAGAGAAAGACCTCCGACGGGTTTGCGAGTTCTTGCAGTCCGGCCGCCGTCATCTCGAGCACACCGACCTCGGGAGTAGGGCCAAAACGATTCTTCACGGCTCGCAGCAGACGATGGATCTGATGCCCCTCCCCCTCCATGAATACGACCGCGTCTACGAGGTGCTCCATCGCCTTCGGACCCGCGATGGCCCCTTCCTTCGTGATATGGCCGATGACAACGGTACTGATCCCCTTCTTCTTGGCCAGCGCCATCAGCCGAACGGCAGCTTCGCGAACCTGACTGAAACTACCTGGGGGGGACTCCAGTTCTTCCGAGGCAATAGTCTGGATGGAATCGATCACCAGGATGGTCGGCCGAATTCGGTCGGTCTGATCCAGAATCACCTGGAGGGAGGTCTCAGCGAGAAGCAGAAGGCGATCGGAGAGGGGGCCCAACCTGCTCGCCCTGGATCGGGTCTGCTCAAGCGATTCCTCGCCAGAGACATACAGGACTATCCCCTCCCCCTGCGCGATCTGCATTGATGCCTGAAGGAGCAGGGTTGACTTCCCGATCCCCGGATCACCGCTCAAGAGCACGAACGAGCCAGGAACAATCCCACCCCCCAACACCCGATCCAACTCTGCCAGACCGGTACTCACCCGATGGAGTGCCCTGATATCCACGGCGGTGATCGGTGTCGCAAGATGTAGAACCGAGGACGCCCCGTCGCCAGGGCCGCGATGCCGCTCGCTCGTGACGCGCTCCTCCAGCAAGCTTCCCCACTCTCCGCAGTCGGGGCAGCGACCCATCCAGCGAGCGGTCTGATAGCCGCAGCTCTGACACAGGTAGCGGCTCAGGCTTTTAGCCATCGCTCCTCTCTACCCGAGGTAGACACGCCGAACTGTTCAACGCGCAATGTTCAACCTCGAACCCTGAACGTTCAACGTTGAGCCTTGAGCCTTGAACATCGAGCATTGAACCGCAGCCCATCACATCTCCTCTGCTTCATCCGGCCCTTGATGGACGAGGTCAAGAGCGCCGAACTTGACGTACTCCCTGAGGAAGGCCATCTCCACGGTCCCGGTCGGGCCATTCCGTTGCTTGGCGATGATGATCTCGGTCTTGGTGTCCCGCTCCGGATCCGGGGCCCCGGCCTTTCTGACCTGATAGTAGCTAGGCCGGTACAGGAAGATCACGACATCCGAGTCCTGCTCAATGGCCCCGGATTCCCGGAGGTCCGATAGCTGTGGGCGCTCCCGCTCCTCGGTTCGCCGCGCGAGCTGCGACAGCGCCACCACCGGGACCTTCAGCTCCTTGGCCATCGCCTTCAGGCTCCGACAGATCTCTGAGACCTCCTGCTGGCGATTCTCGGACCGGGAACGACCCGAGATAAGCTGGAGGTAGTCAATCACCACCATCCCGATGTTATGCTCGGCTTTCAGCCTCCGCGCCTTCGCCCGCAACTCGATGGCAGAGATGGTGGCTGAGTCATCAATGAAGATTGGCGCCTCTGAGAGGTGGCCAGCCGCGTTGGTCAGCTTCGGCCAGTCGCTCTCACGTAACCACCCTGTTCTGATCCTGTTGGAGTCGACCTCGGCCTCGGAGGAGAGCAGTCGCTGGACCACCTGTTCCTTCGACATCTCCAGGCTGAAGATCCCGACCGGTATCCGTTCATCGATGGCGGCGTTTCTCGCGATATTGAGGGCGAAGCTCGTTTTCCCCATCGAGGGGCGGCCCGCGATGATGATCAGCTCTGACGGCTGAAAGCCGGCGGTTTTCATGTCGAGATCTGAAAACCCAGTGGGCACCCCGGTGACCTGCATCTTCCGGTCAAATAGCTTCTCCACCTGTTCAAAGGCATCCTTCAGGATCGACTTCAACGGGAGGAAGGCGCGCCGCACCCGATCCTCCGCCAGTTCGAAAATCCGCTGCTCGGCTTGTTCAAGCACCTGGTCCGCCTCCTCCTGGTCGGCGAAGCCGAGCCCGACGATGTCGGTGGCTACATCGATCAACTGACGCAGAAGCGCCTTGTCCCGAATGATCCGCGCATGGTAGGTGACATTCGCTGAGGTGGGGACGGCCTCCACCAGTGAGGCGAGGAAGGCCGCGGAGCCCGCCTCGTCGAGTTCGCCGCGGCGGCGAAGCTCATTGGTGATAGTGATGAGATCAACCGGCTCGCCCCCCCCAAATAGTGCGGAGGCTGCGGCGAAGATCTTGCGATGAGCGTCCCGGTAGAAGTGCTCGGGTCGCAGCATCTCAAGGCACTTCAGGAAGGCCTCGTTGCTCTGCAGGATCGCCCCGAGGACCGACATCTCGGCCTCCAGGTTCTGCGGCGGAACCCGCTCCCCGGCCTTCTCACGCCGATCGAGGGCCGACTCCCGCCTGATTCGTTGCCCCATCGGCTTAGCCCTCCGCGTGCTCTACCGTGAGCCTGAGTTCGGCAACGACCTCGGGGTGTAAGCGGATGAGGATGGTGTAACTGCCAAGCGCCTTGATCGGCTCCTGCAGGAGGATCTTTCGCCGATCCACCTCAAGTCCCTGGATAGCCATGGCGGCGCAGATGTCCTGGTTGGTGACAGAACCGAAGAGCCGATCCTGCTCGCCACCCCGGCGCTTAATCACGCAGTGGAGCCCTGTGATCCGGCCCGCCATCGTCTCCGCCGCATGACGAAGCCTCTCCTCGCGCCCCGTGTTCTGCCGAAGCAGGTGATCCAGCGACTTGATGTTCGCGGATGTCGCCGCCACCGCCTTGCGCTGCGGGATCAGGAAATTCCGTGCGAAGCCATCCGCCACCTCCACCTGGTCACCAGCAGATCCCACCTTTTCCACCCGTTCCAAGAGAATGAGCTTCATCAATGCGCTACCTCCTCCGTACGACCTCACCTGTAGCGCTCTACGCGCCGGGGAGCCTCGGAAGCGAATGCCGACGAAAAACAACCCAGATATCGAATAGCCCAACCAACGTCAAGAGGAGCAACAGCAGGGGTTGAATAAGCAACAGCACGACACCCAAGATTCCCACCAACGGCGAAAGCTGTAGCCTCCGGATCCAGAAAGTGGCAATCGCCAGACCCTGCAGAAAATACAGCGTCATCATGACGAGTAGCCCGTTGAGACCGATCTCTTTCGCAATCGGCAGGCCACTCAGCAACAAGGCAGCAGACCCGATGAACACCCACACCAGCGAGTCCGGAACTCTCCAGGCAAACCCTGACTTCGAACCACCGGGTGCAGCGGCATGAGCCGATCCCCTCCTTGCCAGGAAGAAGTTGGCTGATGTGCTGAGTAGCGCCGCCGTCATGAAGAGGCCGGGTGAGGTTGTGAGCAGAAAACTTCGCACCTCTTCGCCCGACCTGAACAGCGTCTCAACCTCGTCTGGAGAAACGCCCACCTTGCTGTACAACTCCACCGCTTCTCGCACAGCGATGTCGAGACGATGCTTCAGGAGATCCAGCATCGACCCGCCTGCACTCCAAGACAGGATGAAGAGGCCGCCCAGGCCGCCAACGAGGACAGTCAGACTCCCTGCGGCCACCGATATCTCCGGAGCCCACTGGCGGCGGATAGCCTCCGCCAGCACAATCGCAGGTAGGCCGAATTCAATGTAGAAGATCCAGGCGTGCCCTGAACCCAGGAGGCCGACAAGGCAGGTCCCCACGGCAACCACTCCAAGCAGAGCGATGACTCGGCCTTGTTTCAATGACAGGAGAATAAGCGGCAGGGGAGTCAGCAGACCGAAAAAGATCCCGGCGATCGGGATCGTCCCGCCGGCCAGCGCGAGCGTGAGAGACGCAAGGCAGAGAGCAGCGCCCCGTACAAACGTCTTGGCCGATCCCTCTTTCATCGAACGTGTTTCGTCAACCCCGCCGTAGCGATCCGCCAAGTCCCTCGCTCAGGGCAGATCGGCGGCGAATGGGAGCAATGCGATACTGCGAGCCCTCTTGATGGCTCCGCCCACCTGGCGCTGATGGCTCGCGCAGTTACCGGAAATCCGGCGCGGAATGATCTTCCCTCGATCCGTAATAAAGCTCCTGAGCCTCTTGGCGTCCTTGAAATCGACCGCCTCGACCTTATCAACGCACCACTTGCAGACCTTTTGCCTCCGAAAGCTTCGCCGCTTAGTCAGCATCCGCCATCACCCCCTGAGCGTCATCGCGTTTCAAAATGGTACCTCCTCCTCGCTGGACCGATCCCCGCTTAAAGCATGCGGGGACAGGGGCGGTTCCTCCTCGGAGACCGCTGTGTCCTTTCGCCCACCGATAAATTGCACCCGCTCTGCAACCACTTCGTATTTGCTCCGCTTCTGGCCATCTGGCGTATCCCATGACCGTTGCTGAAGCCGACCTTCGACCAGTGCCTGGCGCCCCTTGCTCAGAAACTCGGCGCAGGACTGCGCCTGCTTATCCCAGACGACCACTGTAATGAAACAAACCTCCTCTCGCCGCTCGCCATCCTTCGCTGTAAAAGAGCGATTGACCGCTAAGTCAAAGTTACACACGGCCATGCCGGACGGCGTATGTCGAAGTTCCGGGTCCCGTGTCAGGTTCCCCAGCAAAATCACTTTATTGAAGCTCACCATCCCCGACCTCCTGGGTAGTTGTCACGGTACTACTCTCGATCGTGGCTTGCGACTTCGCCTTGAAGCGCCTTCTCCGGGGCTCCTCAGCCCTGAAGACCATCCCTTTCAGGATGGCCTCAGTGATCCGAAAATGCCGTTCGAGATCGGCCACGACTCCGCCCATGTCACCCACTTTCATCATGACGTACTGGCCCTCCCGCCGCTTTTTCACCTCGTAGGCCAGTCGCTTTTTCCCCCACTTCTGAACCTCCAGCACCTCCCCCCCCTTCTTGGCGGCGATTGCGCGAAGTCCGCTGATCTCCGTCTCGACACCATCCTCCGTGAGGGCTGGGTCCAGAATGATAATTACCTCGTGCTGGTTCACTCTCTTCACCTCCTCCAGATTACGCCATGCGAGCCTGACGGGCGCCTCGGACGTTGTATCGGTTCATCGCCGCCTCGAGACTTTCCTGCAACAGTACCCCTACAGCATCGGCGGCCCGTTGTACCACCACCTGTATCGCGTCACACTCACGTTCCTCGAAAGGCTCGATCACATGCTTTACCGCATCCTGTCCCTCCCGAGGCCGTCCGATTCCTACCTTGACTCGTAAAAAGTCAGCGCTGCCAATCGCCTCCAGGATGGAACGGACACCCCTATGGCCCCCGTGACCGCCGCCAACCTTGATCCGTAACTGAGAGGTAGGCAGGTCCAGGTCGTCATGAACCACAATAATCCGACTGGGCTCAAGGCGTAAGGCCTGTTGCCACCTAGAGACAGTGAAGCCGCTGTCGTTCATAAAGGTCAAGGGCTTGACCAGCAGAACCTGCACCCCATGCAGGGAGCCCCTCACGAAAAGCGAACGATATCGGCAACGCTTGAGGGCCATGCCGACCCGGCCGGCCAACGTTTCCACCACCTGAAATCCCACATTGTGGCGACTAGCTTCATACTCCGGACCGGGATTGCCGAGGCCCACCACCATCCACAACGAGGTACCCCGCTAGGCGGTCTTACCGCCCTCCTGCTTACCCTCTTTCGCTTCCTTCTTACCAACCACCTCCGGCTCAGCCGATTTCTCCTCCGCTGCAGCCGCAGCCTCCTCCACCGCCACCCGCTGAACCAGCACCGCAACTACGGGCCTGGCGGGATCATCAAGCACCCTGATGTCTCCCCCCACGGTAAGCTCGCGGACGTGAATGGCGTGGCCAAGATCAAGGTGACTGACATCCACCTGGATGTGACTGGGAATCGCCCCTGGCAGGCACTCAACACTCACCTCGCGTAGATGCTGCTCCAAAATGCCTGCTTTCATCTTGACACCGATGGCCTCCCCCACTAGCCTGAGCGGGATCTGAACCCTGATTTTTCGCTTCATGGAGATCTCGAGGAAATCGGCGTGCAGCGGCCCCCCTCGCACAGGGTCTCGCTGTAACTCCTTCAGAATTACAGTCTTCGATCGCTCACCATCCCCCTCAAGGGAGAGGGTAATCAGGGCATTCTCACCCGCCCCGGTCCCCAGGAGCTTCAGCATTTCAAGGGGATTGACTGTCACCGCCATCGGCCCGGAGGTACCGCCATACACAACGGCCGGAATCAGCCGCTGCTGCCGAAGTTTTCTCGCGGCCCCCTTGCCAACCCGCGTCCGGACCTGCCCTTTCAGCACCGCTTCTGCCATTGCACCCTCCTTCTCGCGAGGCACAGGTGGAACCCCCTCCTCGTACCTACGCACCAGATCTACCATCCTCACCGTCAGACGAAAAGACAGCTCACGGATTCCTCTTTGTGGATGCGGCTGATAGCCTCCCCCAGGAGGGGCGCCACGGAGAGGATGGTCAGTTTTTTAGACATTCTGCCCTCGGGAAGCGGGATGGTGTTCGTGACGACCACCTCTTCGAGGACTGATCCATCGATCCGCTCCACCGCCGGGCCCGAGAGAACTGGATGCGTACAGCTCGCGAAGATCCGCTTCGCTCCCTTTTCAAGAAGCGCCGGGACCGCCTGCGTGAGGGTTCCACCGGTGTCGATCATGTCATCCACGATGATCACGTCCCGACCCTCGACGTCTCCAACGATATGCATCACCTTCGCCTCATTGGGCCGTGTCCGACGCTTGTCGATAAATGCCAGGGGGCTCCCCAGGCGCTTGGCGAATGCACGGGCTCGCTCCACACCGCCTGCATCCGGAGAGACCACCACCGTATCCCCCAACCTCCGCTCCTCGAAATACCGGAGTAGAACCGGAGCGGCATAAAGATGATCGACGGGGGTCGTGAAGAAACCCTGGATCTGTCCGGCGTGAAGATCCATCGTCAAGACCCGATGTACCCCAGCCGCCGTGAGCAGGTCAGCCACCAATTTCGCGGTAATGGGCACGCGAGGTTGAACCTTTCGATCCTGCCGTCCATAGCCGTAGTAAGGCATGACGGCTGTAATCCGCCAGGCCGATGCCCGCTTCAAGGCATCGATGATCACCAGCAGTTCCATCAGGTTCTCGTTGACGGGCCGGCAAGTGGGCTGGACCACGAAGACGTCGGCGCCCCTGACATTCTCACAAATCTGGACCAGGATCTCGTCATCAGCAAAGCGTGACACCTCGGCGTCACCCAGCGGGACGCCCAGATAGTCCGCAATCTCTTGTGACAAGACTCGATTGGCGTTGCCAGAGAAAAGGATTAACCGGTCAGTCATCAGACGTTCTCCGAATACCGCATAGTTCCTCCTGCCCCTATACACTCGACGGCGGCCTGCCGCCACCTGCTGGCTGGGGGGCGAGGACTCGAACCTCGATGTGCAGATCCAAAGTCTGCCGGATTACCCTTATCCGACCCCCCAAGGACTGACTCTGCTCGCTGGATAAAGGAACGGGGCATACAGTCCCCAGGCACACTACTTACCCGTCATGAACAGAGGGTTCCTCTCCAGGGTGCGGCAGGCAACAGCGGCAATTCCGCTCTCTACCAAACTCGATGCTACCCGCTTGGCCGTCTCGGCCTCTCGCATGACGCCGAAGACAGTTGGCCCGCTCCCGCTGACCAGGACCGGACTTGCGCCCAACAGCAACAACCGCTGTTTGAGGTTGGCAACCGACGGATATGCCTCAAGAACCACGTCTTCCAGCCGGTTGAAGCAATGCGAAAGCGCAGCCTCCTCCTGGCCAGACTCAAACAAACCGCGCATTGTAACCCCGGTTTTCTCAGATGTCAATGGCAATCTCAGACGGCGGTAGACCGAGGCCGTAAGGATCTCGATCCCGGGATTGGCAATCACGAGCCATCGTGGCGTCAGCGCAGCCAACTCTTCTACCCGCTCCCCTCGCCCCATTACAAAGGCGGCCTCCCGACAAAAGAAAAGGGGAACATCGGAGCCCAGCGCAGATCCGAGACTTATCAACTCTTCGCGAGGCCACCCAAGGTCGTACAACAGGTTCAGCCCCCACAGGGTCGCCGCAGCGTTGCTCGATCCTCCCCCCATCCCTCCAGCGATAGGAATCTGCTTCTCAATCCGAATGCTCACTCCGCCGTGTGTACCGCTGTGTCGCAGCAGCAGATCGGCCGCCCGGTGGCACAGGTTATCAGGTCCAGACGGAACCTTGGGATCCCTGGCCAAGATTGTAATCCCGCTCGTACGGCGTTCCAAGGTGATGGTATCGCTTAGCTCGGTCAGGACCACGATCGAGCAGATCTCATGGTATCCATCGTCGCGCCGCCCCAGAACCTCTAGAAAGAGGTTAATCTTAGAAGGAGAAGTTAGCGTGACCTGCTTCATGTCTCAAGGGAACCTGAGCAATGGGGCTAACCCTGCGTCCAGGTTCACCACCTGCGCCCCTTGGGCCGGCTGCGGGATTCGAAACAGCTCACGAGGCAACTCGGGATTCAGATTGTAGGACCGGTACGATACCTCCACCGCCATCTGCTTCAAGGGCTCCTCCAAGAGGAGCGAACGCAACTCGTAGCTCGCAGGAGAGTATCGAAACTTTAGGCGAAGTGATTGTCGGTCGTACAGCTCCCCCCTCAGAAGGCTCAGATCGTCATCGGATAACCAGAGGCGCTGCGTGAAGGACGATTCCTGCTCTCGCAGCAGGTAAGCGTGATCGTCATCCGGGCCATAGAGTTCTGTCTTCTCAACCTGAATAGAAAGGGGCGGTAATCCAAGCAGTAGCCGCACCAGATGGGCTGGCGCCACGCGCAGTCCCGTAACCGCGGCAACATTATCAGGTGTCGCACTTCCCTCTGCGAATATGTTCTGCAGTAGTGCATGCGCGACCAGTCGGCGTCCGTCGCTCATTACAACCAATGACGTGAACCCACCCCAGCCGATGCTCTCCAGTCGAATCAGATCGGGCCGCTCGATGGCGACCACCTCCTGACGATACTCTCGCGTCCCCCCATGCCGCACTGTGAGGTCGAGCACGGCTTGCAGACTTGTGACCGTGGCCTCGCGCCCCTGTAAGGTACGGAGAATCTCCTGTGCAACCGGCCGCGAAGGGCGTGGAAGGTCCTTTTCCTCTGCAACGAGATCAAGAGCATAGGCGCATCCACTCAACGCTAGTCCTGTTATGAGCGCCAGGAGACGGGAGAGTGGGCGACCGGTCATCCACCCTCCAGAGAGAGCACGCCCAGGGCCTTTCTAAGCTTGTGCTGGACTGCCTCGTTGCTGCTGTCGATGGCAAGGGATCGTTCCCACTCCCTGATCGCCTCACGGACCATCTGCTTCCTGAAGTAGACGTCCCCGAGGTGTTCAAAGATGGTGGGGTCCTCCTTCTTGGCGAGTTCCACGGCACGCTTCAGTTCCACTAGGGCTTCGTCCACCATTCCCTTCTTATAGTAGGCCCAGCCCAGGCTGTCTACGAAGGCCCCGTTATCGGGCTGAAGCTCTAAAGCCTTCCTGACCAGGACGATCGACTCGTCGAGTTTGATCCCCTCATCGGCAAACATGAAGCCCAAGTAGTTGTACGCATCCGCATTCTTCGGATCGACAATCAAGAGCTCGCGAAAGATCATTTCGGCCTTGTCAATGTGACGACTCCGTTCAAAGGCTGAGCCGAGTTGATAGAGGTAGGCGGCATTACTCGGTTCCAGGCCGAGAGCGCGCTCAAGTTGCGCGATGGCCCGAGCATAGCTTTTTTGCTGGAAATAGATCAGACCCATCAGGTACGGAATGTTGCCCTCGTTCGGCCTGAGGGCTCCCGCCGTAGAGAGCAGGTCGCTGGCCTCGGCATACCGTTCCTTCTGGCTGAGGATGTACCCGCGGTGGAACAGCGCGTCGGGATAGCGTGGACTGTCCTTGGGAATCTGCACCAGTTCTTCGAGGGCCTCATCGAGGCGCTTGTCATCCTCAAGGGTCAGCCCCAGATAGTAGCGGACATCGTAGTTGCTCGGTTCTTCTTTGAGGATATCCCGAAAGACCCTCATGGCCTCGGCGTATGCCTTCTTTTCATAGTAGATAAATCCAACCCGCAGCTCGAATGAGCGGTTACTCGGCTCCAGATCGAGCAGCCGCCGATACTCAATAAGGGCGGCGTCCAGGTCCTTCTGTCTCAAGTGAAGCTGAGCCAAACGCTCCCGAAGCTCGCCATTCCTGGGATCGCTCTCGATCGCACGTTGGTACATCTCCCTGGCCTCGTCAAATCTCCCCTGCGCCTCGAGGCTCATCCCGAGCGCCGCCAACGCAGGATCGAAGTCTGAATCGCGCTCCAGGATCTCTTGGAAGAGTCGGCTGGCCTGCTCCGGCTGGCCCTCCTCCAGGTAGAGACGACCCAGGTTATAGCGGGCAACCAGCGAACCCGGATCAACGTCCAGCGCTCTCTGGTATACAGCGATCGCCTCCTGCACTCGCTTGACCTCCGCATAGAGGGCCGCGAGTTGCAGATACGTCTCGGTCCGGCTGGGGTTCAGGTCGACCGCCTCGCGGAGATAACGTTCGGCGGCCGGAAGGTTATGCAGGTTCTGATAGACGGCAGCCAAGAGCAGGTGAGCTGGAAGGTTCTTCGGATCAAGGGCGAGCGCATCCTCTCCCGTGTTAATCGCACTTCGAGCGTCGCCTCGCTTCATGTGCAGGGAGGCCAGGTGATTGTGCATGACAACAGAGCGGGGGTCGACGTGCAGTGCTCCCTTCTGCCATGTGATCGCTACCTGATAATCCCCCGCTTGCTCTGCCAGCAGGCTCCTCATGAATCGGTAATAGGCCTCAGCATTCCCCGCCCGCTCGGTCCGTTCGGCCACAGAAGTGACGGCAGCCAGGGGCGCCCTACCGTTCCCTGTAGCTTCAGGCTCTACCGTCTGTGCGGCCACGTACCCCTGACCAAACAAGACAAGCCCCAACAATCCGCAGAGACCCTCTCGGACCCGCCATGACCTGATTCTACTCATCTAGCTCTTCACGCCTCCTACGGTGGCAGGCAGCTCTCACCGCTCCGCAACATCCGATCTGAGCCTAGCAGGTCTGCAGGTCGGAGTCAACGCCGAACACCTCGGGTCAGGTCGCTTTTGCGCACAGCCACCGATGATGGCCAGCAACGATTCTCGACCCTCCTCAGACTTCGCAGAAAACGGGATGATCTCCCGAGGATCACTCAAGCCCAAGGCGTGGGCGGCATCGCGGATCTGCGCGTCGCGGCCCGTCCGCCGAAGCTTATCGATCTTGGTGAGAACGGGGACCCAGCCGATGGAGAAATCGTCCAGTAATCGCTTCATCTGAAGGTCCTTCTCCGTGGCCCCTTGTCGCGCATCAATAAGCACAATGACAGCCCTGAGGTCGCGACCCGCAGCAAGATACCCCTCGACCAGTGGTCCCCACGCCCGCCGAATCGATTCAGGCACCTTTGCGTAGCCGTAGCCAGGAAGATCAACCAGATAGAAGTCCTGGTTCACCAGGAAGAAATTAAGAAGCTGCGTTCGGCCTGGCACGGCACTGACGCGGGCAAGCCCACGGCGGCGCAGCAGGCAGTTGATCAACGAGGACTTGCCAACATTGGAGCGGCCCACGACCGCGATCTCCGCTCGTTGCTCACGCGGGAGCTGAGCGAGCGACGATGCGCTTGTGACGAACTCGGCAGAGACGATCTTTATCATGTCAAGTATTATACACTATCGAAGATCAGACCCGATCGACATCGAGGGGAGAGGATCGAGGATGAGCCAGGGTGAGGTGAATGGAAAAGGTGAATGGAAAAACTTGACACCACCAAGGGCCCATGATAGGAAGACACCATAGATGCCGGCCAAGACCATCCTGTTTGCAGTGGAGGGGGGGATGACCTACACGACTCAGGGCCGCGGTGCGAACAACCAGAATGGAGGAGCCACGGCCAGGCGACTCAGCCGGCTCCCAGGTCTGCTTGTCGGGCTCACGCTCGTCGTGGGCGTCCTGAGCGCAGGGGCAGCAGAGCGAAAGATCGAGGGGCGCGTGCCAGCCCTGAGGTCTGAGGAGGGACAAGGACTTCCCATTGGTCGCCCACTCGCGCTCGCCCAAGCGAAGGGTGAGATGAAGCGGCTGTACGTTGCGACCCAGACCGGACTCTTCGCGAGTCACGATGGCGGTCGCTCATGGCGATCGTTTGAGAGGCTTCCAGCAGGCAGCTCAGAGATCCTCGCTCTCGCAGTCGATCCGCAGCATGAGGCGCACCTGTATGTGGGCGGGCGTGGGGGACTGTGGCGCAGTCTGGATGGGGGTACCACCTGGACACCCCTCGCGACCCCTCGTAAAGCCGCCTCGGCCATCCGCGCCATTGCGCTCGCCCCTAGCAGATCAGAGACCCTCTACATGAGTACTGACAGGGAAGGCGTCTTCCGAAGCTCGGACAGCGGGAGCTCCTGGGGTCCGGTAAGCAAGGGGTTGCCGAAGGCCCTCAGCGGTGAGGGGGTCGCGACCGTCCGAAACCTTGCCGTCCATCCCCTGAATCCCGACGTGGCCTATGCCGCGACTGAGCTCGACGGCCTCTACCGAACGACCGATGGGGGGGGCTCGTGGGACCCGATCAACCGGGGATTAGGCTCCTTCCCCTTGCGGTGGCGGGCCGGCAGCCCCAGCCTGCTGATCGACTCCATTGAGCCCGGACAGGTGATGGTAATGCTCATCAGGCCGCTCCACTCCCATGCGATCAAGACCGCCGTCTCGCAAAGCAGCGATGGTGGTGCACACTGGGTTGCGCGGGAGGTGGAGCTTCTGCCGGGCGAGCAGGGGGTGGCGCTGACCGAGGATCCCGACGATCCCAAGGGGGTCCTTCTCTTCACCACGAAGCGCACGCTTCAGATCCCGTGGCGGTCGATCGAAGGGATCGCCCCCGCAGAGGAGAAACGGTGAGGGTGCAACCGTGGAAACGGTACACCAGGGCTCTCCTGGTGACGGTCTCGCTCACAGTCCCGTTCGCAATCCCCGTCCAGGCCGATGTCGATTCTGGCGACATCGCCGTCGTGGAAACCGACGCTACCATCCTGCAGCCTGGCAAAGAGTTCGATCTGACTGGCCATACGGTGATCTTCACTCCCAAGTCCGGCGGGGGGTATACCATCTCGCTCTCCTCAGGGACCATCGATACCCGCCTCGGTACCAACCTCGCCCTGACCGATGATGCCTCGTCCACAGCCCAGACGCTCGGCTTCACCTTCCCCTTCTTCGGCGTGAGCTACAGCAGCGTCTTTGTCAACTCCAACGGCTACGCGACCTTCGGTTCTTCGAGCAGCTTCGTCACCTTCAACTCCCCTAGCGCGACCGATCTTAGCACCGTCCTGGATCGGATGGCCGAAGGGCTTCCGCGAATCGCTCCCCTCTGGAACGACCTCAACCCGTTGGCTGGTGGCGGGGTCTTCTTCAATGCGCTCTCCGATCAGGCGCTCATCACCTGGAACGAGGTCCCGCGGTTCGGTACCAGCACCCCCAACACCTTCCAGATCGCCCTCTTTCCGAGCGGCGCCATCCATTTCACCTACGGCAGCATCGGTCCGGCCTCGACCAATGCGATCTTTGGAGGGTTCCTGGTCGGCATCTCGCCTAGCAATGCCAACCAGTTCTTCGTCACCACCCTCGACTTCTTTACCGGAAGCGGCGGCTCCAGCTCGAACTTCCCGAATCAAGAGCCACTGGTGCAGGTTTTCGGCGGCATGTCGAATCCGCTCATCCATGTCCCTGCTGTCGCCCGCCGATTCCTCAATAACCACACAGACACCGTGGACCAACTGGTCCTCTTCGCCAACTTCGATAACGCCATGGGCAGCGCATTCGCCTTCGAGATCTCAAGCCGGATCTCCATGAGCGGGACAGGGCAGTCTTTAAATAACCTCTCGTCGTTCTTTGGAAGCAGCGGCAGGCTCCACAGCGTCCTCAATATGAACAAACTCTCGGTCTATCCGGATAGCTCGAGCTGCCTGGCAGATCCGCAGTGCCGCCTCGCCGGCAATAACGACTCCACCCTCACCCTGATGGGTCAGGAGAGTGGCCACCAGTGGTTGGCGTTTCTGCACTTTAGCGATGGGGGAGCCTCCAGCGATCTCCTGTTGGGGCGGGCTTCTTCTCACTGGAGCTTCTTCCATCACACCCAGGCCTCCAACATGGAGGGCAACGGTTGGGCCGACAACGGCGACGGGACCTTCACCACGAACGAGCTGACCATCCGGTTCAGCCCCTTGGATCAGTATGCGATGGGCCTCCGATCGGCCAGCGAGGTGTCGAGCTTCTTCTTCATCAGCAATCCTACAGGGACCACAAAAACTCGATCGAGTACGCCAGCGCTGGGTGTGACCGTGAGCGGCACGCGGCAGGATGTCACGATCTCCCAAGTGACGGCCATTGAGGGCACTCGCGCATCGGGCTTCACTGGGGTCAACACCACCACGGTCTGGCACCAGGCCTTTATACTGCTGGTCAGGGCCGGCACGACCGTTCCGGCAGCCGACCTGGACAAGGTCGAGACGATCCGCTCCAATTGGGTCTCTTACTTTTCAACGGCGGTCGGTGGGCGAGGATCGATCAGCACAGCCCTTGGCACCACCACCAGCCAGGTCTGGAGCGCGGTCGCTGGCGGCCGGACCTTTCACTCCCCCGCCGCCGTCATGGAGGGGAGCACGCTCCACCTCTTCGTCAGGGGTACCGATGGGGCGCTCTATCTGAACAGCCGGAGCGGCGGG